>Ga0310697_10004942_pt1 | contig 13019 bp, 15 predicted proteins | sample 172DNAGHGlowgp2_FD_203883 | JGI IMG/M metagenome (GOLD analysis project Ga0310697, IMG submission 203883) | Sheep rumen microbial communities from Palmerston North, Manawatu-Wanganui, New Zealand - 1728 DNA GHGlow gp2 (v2) (version 2) | ecosystem: Host-associated > Mammals > Digestive system >...
ACCGTCATTTCCGGCGCATACGGCATCGACAGATCGGACTTTCCCTCGTTGAAGCGGTACAGGTTATATCCGCCCTCCGCCTTGACTGCAAAATCAGCCTTTAGCTCCTCGGAAACAGTGTATTCCTCGCCGTCGTTATATGAAGCAGTCAGGTCAAGGTCGTCCCTTATCTTGTTCTGCTCCTCGTCGCGGTAGATTATATGGATATTCGCGGTATTCGCCGCCGATGCCGGCACCGCCGCAAGCGGCGCAAGCGCTGATGCCGCAGTCAATGCCGCGATGCTCCTTTTTGTTCGTTCTTTCATAATACCCTCCGTCTATGAATAACCTCAAAGCAGAAGGCATATGCCTTCTGCTTTGATCCTCATTACTTGCTTATTATCTTCACCACCGCCGGGATCAGCTGCTCGCCGAAGTTCTGCTCTGTCGCCGAACGGATTCGGTCAATGAAGGAGTCGCGGCTTACCTCTATATCCATAGCAAGCTTCATGTTGCCTGTTTCGTCGTCGTATACCAGATATGAGTGGCAGTCGTCAACCTTCTGCATCGTTTTTATCATTTCCTCCAAGTCGCCGAGGTTGTAATAGCGGCGGCCCTTTGAGCCGTCGGTCAGGACGGTCCTTCCGCTGTTCTTCAGGAAGTCTATCCTTCCGTCGGGGAGTATTCTCGCGGTTATGCCCGTGTCGTAGAGCGAAACGCCCTTCTGGTACGGATATGCGATCTCGTCGAGGATCACCTCCGGCTCGTACTCCCTTATGTACAGCCGTCCCCACGCGCCCGTAGGCTTCTTGTTGTAGCGCTCGTCAAGCACATATACCATTACCGGCGCGTCGTCCGGCACGTTCTTTAAGAGCTTTGCGCCGTTCTCGTCGTTGAGCTGCTTTGCAGGCACGGAGAAGTGCATCGGGTACATCTCCTCCGGAATGTGGTGCTTGAGCATTCTTGCCGACTTCTCCTCCAGCATCGCCCTTACAACGTGCTCGTAGCAGATGAGGAAGTTCGAGAGCATCTCCCTGTCAAAGCGGTTCTTCCAGAAGCGCAGCTCCGTGAAGTAGCCCTTGTCGTCCGACATTACCTGCAGATGGAACGGCAGGGAGTCAAGCTGCGGATGCAGCCTCTTTGCCGGCAGTCCGCCGACCTCGTCTATGTTGATGATGTCGCCCTGATACTGGAAGAACATTTCGCCCTGTCTTGGAGTAGAGATCGTGCACTGCATCGAATCCATTATCTGCATTGCCGTGCGGTGCAGCAGCTCCGGCACAGTCTCGTGCGGGATGATGCTGTAGCGGCTGAGGTAGGTCAGGAAGAACGGGCCCGCCGTCCTTCTGTAGCGTCCGTCGGTACGTCCGCTGTGTATCGAGCAGGTGATGTTCTCCTTCTGGTCGGAGAAGAGTCCCACGCAGTAGTTGAACGCGGTGTAGAAGATCACATTCTCCGATATGCCCATCTTCTTGCCGAAGTAGATCAGCTTCTTCTTGTTGATGAGGTCAAAGCGCTTCTTTATCGAGCCGTTTACCTCTGACTGAAGGCTCTCCTTGTCCTTCTTGTTGAGTATGCTTCTTTCAAGCTGCGCGCCCTCGAGAAGCTCGTTGTAATACGCCAGATCTCTCCTTCTTACGCCCTGCTTCTCCTTCTCGTAGTAGTCGAGGATGTACTCGTAGAACGAGAACTTCTCCTTCTCCACCGGCAGACCCATGTAGCGCTTGTTAAGGTCGTCGAGCAGGATGTTCATTGTGATGCCGTCGCCCATGATATGCGAAACGTCAAAGATCATGTACTTCTTCGTTTCGGTCTCAAAGAGCCTGATATGGTACAGCTCGTCCTTTCCGTCGTAGTTGAACGGCGTTACCATCTCATGGAAGCGCGACTCCCAATCCATGTCTGAAAGCTTCTCTATCTTTATATCCGGCTTCTTGCTATCGTCGCGGTAGAGCTTGAGCCACTTTGACTCGCTCGGGCGGATCATGCCCTTCAATGCCGGGTGCGCGTCTATAACGTCCTCTATCGCCTCCTTGAGCTTATTGAGGTCTATGTCCGGGTGCAGCTCGAAGGTGAACGGAAGGTTTCCCGTGGTGTTTCCTCTGATTATATATCCGAAATAATTCTGTATAGGCGTGAGCGAGTATTCGCTGCGCGGCGTGTAGTCGATCTGCGGCTTTCCCTCGTTTTCGATGAGGAGCTGCTCTATCTGGGCTATCGTCCTGTGTGTGCTCAGGTCGTTGAAGGTTATTCCCTTGCCGAGCTTGGACTCTATGTCCTCGATGAGCATTACCGTTCCCATCGAGTCAAGTCCGAGATCGTGAAGGTCGTCGTCAATGCCTATAACGTCGTTGCCGAGCACCTGCGCCGCCAACTCGTACAGCTGCTGCTGCAGCTCCGTCTGCGGCTTTACAAGGGTCTGCGCCTTTGTCTGCGCCTCTTCCTTGTCCTTGAAGAACTTTTCCCTTATTATCTTCTTGGATGCCGTCTTCTCGAACGGGTTCTTCCTGACCGATACCTCCGCGATCTGCGAATAGGTCGGAAGCTCCGCGTTGTGCGCCGTGATTATCGAATTTATCTCCGAGATTATGTCATCAATGCCGTTCGCCTGCGCGTACTCGAAGTTCGGGTATATCTCCGCCGCTATCTTGTTGTTCTTGCCGTAGACAAGTATGTCCGCGACAAGCGGCTCGCCGTCAAAGGTGTTCTCTATCGCCTCCGGCGAAACGTTCTCTCCGTTTTCAAATATGATAAGGTTCTTCTTTCTGCCCGTGAGGTACACGAAGCCCTCCTCATCTATTCTGCCGAGGTCGCCGGTGCGCAGGAAGCCGTCCTCCGTGAATATCTCCTCGGTCAGCTCCGCGTCCTTGTAGTAGCCGAGCATTACCGACGGACTCTTTACCTGGAGCTCTCCGTCCTGTATACGCGCCTCGCAGCCGCGCACGAGCCGACCTACCGAGCTGACCTTTTCGGGACGCTCATAATCCGGCGTGGCGATCTTCGGAGCGCACTCCGACATTCCGTAGCCCTGGCCTATCTTCATGCCGAGGTCAAGGAATTTCTGCGCGAGGTCGGGCGCGAGGTAGCCGCCGCCGGTCCCTATGCGGATAAGCTCCTTGCCCCATACCATGTCCTTTATCTCCTCGACAGGCAGATCCGGGTTCTGCTTCTGCGTTATAGCGAAGCGGTTGATGAGCGCCTTTACCATCATCGGCACCATTCTCGTGAAGGTAGGCCGGAAGAGGAGCAGGCTGTGCATCATCTTCTTCAGGTCGCGGCAGAGGCAGACCGTGCTGCCGTAGCGCATGGACATCAGGAAATCACAGTTGAAGCAGAAAATATGATGGATCGGCAGAACGTTCAGAAGCACCTCGTTGTACTGCTCTATCGGCTCGTTCGGCTCGTCCGCGCAGAAGGTGTTGTCTATCTCGTTCGCATGCGAGAGCATAACGCCCTTCGCAACGCCTGTCGTTCCCGAGGTGAAGATTATGAGCGCGCACTCGTTCGGGTCGATCTCCGGCAGAGTGTCCGTCTCCGGCTCCGCGTTGAGGATCGAATAAACGCTGTCGGATTTTTTGAGGTCCTGCAAGCAGATAAATCTCTTTATCGACTTGCAGCGCTCCATTATGTATGTGACCTCCGAGCGGTTGGACCAGTCGTAGAACAGCACGTCCGTGTCCGCCTTGTTGAGGTTCTTGATCATGTTTTCCTTTGAAAGCTGGGTATCGAGCGGGATAACGACTCCGTTTCCGCCGAGCACACCGAACATTGAAACGAGATACTCATAACCTGTCTTTCCGAGCAGCGCAACATGCAGACGGTGTCCGAGCTTCTCGCTCGAAGCCGCTGCCCATGCCGCGATCTTCCTGCTGTCCTCATAGGTTTCCGTAAAGGTCTTTTCTCTGACTATGTGGTTTTCCTCATATTTAAGAAATATCTTGTCGCTGAAAGTGTTTGCCGCCGCGGCAAGCAGCTCAAAAATATTGGCCGCATCCTTTTTTTGTAATTCGGGATACATATTTATTCCTTTCTCATCCAAATAGATAGCCGCGCCCGCGCGGCAGTTACACTATTATTTTATATCCTCGCGCGGTATTTGTCAAGGTATTTTTCAGAGATTTAAGCGTATTTTTCGGATATTTTTTCCGATACGAAAAAAAGGGGCGAAGCGCAAGGCAACACCCCTCATATTAGACAACATCTGTCGGAAAGATCAATCCTCGATCTTCTCGAACATATCCTTGCCTACTCCGCAGATCGGGCATACCCAATCGTCCGGAATATCCTCGAAAGCCGTTCCCGGAGCGATACCGCCGTCCGGATCGCCCTCTGCCGGATCATAAATGTAGCCGCACGGCTCGCACTGATACTTTGCCATAAGAAAACCTCCCTTCCTCTTTGTTTGCTGTATTCATTATAGCATAAAACCACTAAAAATTCAAGGGAAAAAACGGTGTTTTATCAAAGACTTATCCACAGATTTTCACCGATGCTCTGCGTTTTATCTATTTCTCTCTTTTCGGTCCGGCCGTCCTCTGCTATGAAGCTTCTCTCTCCGCTGTATCTTACCGTTCCGTTTACAGTATCAATGTCAACATAGAGATCAAACCGCTCCACGTTCCACCAATTAAACTGAAATGTTCCCATTCCGATCATTATTTCCGGCGAGGCGGTGCGCAGCTCCGTACTGTAGTCACCATACCCACCGCCTTTTATTCCTATCTCCGCCGAGCCGTCGTTTGAGATATTGATATTCATTGGCTTAGGGACATCATCGCCCCCGTAAATATATCCGCCGAAGCTCTCAGGTTTCAGCTCATACGCTCTGCCGTCAATCGTAACATGAACAGTCCCGCTTATCCTGTCCCACGGATAAAGGCGGTAATATACCGGCTTGCAAAAATATATCACTGCCATGCCTATTACAAGGAATATCAGCACGGTGACCGCTGTGCCTTTAAGTATTTGTCTTTTACGCATATCGGCACCTCCTCAGCTATGAACGCTCATCGCTTCGATGACACGGTCATCCACAAACCTTATTTCATAAAAAATCGCATCCACTCCGTCATCACCCGCATAGTACTGCATGATCTCATATCCCGCTCTGTCAAACGCTTCATCCGGTTCTCCGAGCAGAGCTGTTATATCCTCCCTGCTTTTTCCTAAAAGCTCATACCGCCATTCAAGATCATCTGTCATATATATTCTAAGGCTCTTGTTTCTGTCCCATTTATCCCGCGAATAAACAGAAATATACGACTCCGCCGCCTTATAAATTACCGTATTGACCGCTGCGGAGGAGATCAGCGCAAGGATAAGAATAGCAGGAAGCATCAGACGATTTTTTATTTTTCTGCGGAATATTATCGGTAATAACAGCATAAGAGCAGTCGTTGCCGCAAATACATATTTCAAAGCGCCGCCACAAAAGTGTTTGGAAAGAGGATCCGGGTCCAAATACAAATAGAGGACAGCTGCCATAGCAAACAGCAAAAGCATTGCTCCGAGAGCGAGATATAAGATCACCGTGACTGCCTTTTTCACCGCTTTCAGCTCCCTTCTTTATTTGTAATTATACTATATCATACAATTATAAACTTTTTATAAACAAATCAAAAATTATTTATAAAAAGTATTTGTAATATAAAAGCGGCTCATGCCGCTTTTATATTGCCATATATATTATCTTCTCCTGTCATCCCCATACCTCATCATGCGAATATACTTCTCCCCTTGCATATTCCAGTTCTCCGGTCTTTATTGCTTCAACCTCATCCGGAAGAGCCGGAACCTCCCGCACAAATTTCAAAATCACGCGATATAATAACTCATATTCACTTTCATCAACATTGTCTAATAAACCGATTATTGCTTCTCTGCTCATTTTTTCAAACCTCCTATAACCTTTTATATGCAGACCCTCTCGGAAGTACATCTTCAATATAAATGCCGATTTCTGTGACCTTATAGATAACTCTATAATCACCTATTCTCAGTCTGTAAATATTTTTATATCCTTGAAGCTTTTTTATGTCCCCCCGCGGTATCTGTTCAATTGCACTTTTTATTCTTTGCTTATAAGGATTGTTTATGCTTCTGATGCTTTTAAACGCCTGCTTGGAATATGCTATTTCCATCTGCCAAATATCCTTTCTTTTTTATAATTGTAACATATAATCAAAATATTTTCAAGAGAAAATCAAAAAATCCCCCTCAAAAATCCGTTGGATCTTTGAGGGGGCATTATCCCTTACAGCACCGCTTCCCAAAGCTCGGGATGCGGATTTGCTATTACTTCCGTGTTTATCAGCACGCCTGCCTCCGCCGCTATCGCAGCTCCGGCCTCTACCGCCGCTCTTACGTCCGCAACATCGCCTGTCATGGATGCAAAGCACTTTCCGGCAAGTCCCCTTGCCACGCGTACCTCGATGAGCTCGATGTCGCCGCTCTTTACAGCCGCGTCGGCAGCCTCTATCGCGCTTGCCGCAGTGAAGGTCTCGATTATGCCGAAGGCTCTGCGGCTTGTCACCGTCGCCGTTCCGCATACCGCCTCATATACGTTCGTGCCTAAGTTTCCTATTACAAAGGTATCAATGAGAGCGTCCTCCGCGATTATTGCCGCGCGGTCTACCGATGCCTGGATAGCGGAAAGCTCGCCGCCTACTATCGTGACGAACTTGCCCGGACATACCGAGCCGGAGCTGATAAGCTCCACAGCCGCGCTCTTGAGCATTTCATCGGTAACCACTATGCCCTTTGATACGTTCTTTACTTCAACTAATCCTATCGACTTCATGTTTCGCCCCTCCCTTTATTTGCCTATCACTACAAATCTGTCGGTCACAGCCTTGACGGTGCCGGCGATGCTTGAATGCATCGTTGTGCCGAGCGCGTCATACGGTGTCTGCGCTACCACCTGTCCTGCCGATACGGTGTCACCCACCGCTACGGTCGGAGACGCGGGCGCGCCTACGTGCTGCTTCAACTCGATATATATAGTTGAGGGGTCAAATTTCATGTCGCTCTTGGGAACCTCTGCCTTGACATACTTCCTGATGCCTAATCTGTCGATAAGCGTCTGTGACGATACGAGCCTTGCCGAACGGATATCCTTCACCTTTTCGGGTGCCTTGTTATTCGTTCTCTTTAGTCCGTGCTTGCCGAGCGAGCCCTTGACCGTCATTGAGATGGTCTGCGGGTCAAGCCCCTGCTGGCAGGCAATGACCGTACAAACTCCGCAGCCGCAGCACAGGGAGGTCTGCAAAAACGCCTCCGTATCCGTGATCTCCGAATGCGAAGCGGCTCTGACCGTCTTATGCACATTGAGGTCATAGCCCAAAAGGTTTCTCGGACACATATCGGAGCACATTGTGCAGTTGCAGCATGCGCCCGATGCGCGCTTCAATACCATATTTATCGGTCTCAGCTTGCGCTGAACTATGTCATGGGTCTTGGGGAATACCAAAAGTCCCTTTGTCGTCTTTGTTACAACATCGTTCTCCAGATCGACCAGCTTGCCCATCATCGGGCCGCCGTTCACAACCGCCTTTGCCTCGAAGCCCTCATAGCCCGCGGCATGAAGCAGCTCGGAGATCTTGATGCCGACCGGTGCCTTAACGGTCATGTCGTTCGGCACGTCGCCGCCGATAGTTATATACTTCCATATTACCGGCTCGTTATAATTAACTGCCTTGTATATGTTGTAAACGGTCTCAACGTTTATTACCATAACACCGACCATTACCGGTATCGAACCCTCGGGGATTATCTTTCCCGTGGTCTCATATGTAAGCACGACCTCATCGCCCGCCGGATATACGTCGGGAATGGTCTTTACGCTTACCTTTGTGCCCTCCAGCGACGCGAGTATCTTCGGATCCAGAAGGTGCATATTCTTGCCCTTGATGCCGATTATAGCCTCGTCGGCTCCCATGGTGTCGATAAGAAGGTTAAGCGCGTCAACAAGAGCCCCGAGATGCTTTTCCAGAATATAGTGGTCAACCATCATAAGAGGCTCGCATTCCGCCGCGTTCACGACTATCTGCTTTACCTTATCGGAAAATTTTCTGTGCGTGGGGAAGCCCGCGCCGCCTGCGCCGACTATTCCCGCGTCATACACGATTTTCTGAAGCTCGTCTAATTTCATGGCGCTTCTTTCCTTCCGTTTTTTGTCAGTCATGTAATGCAATGCCGTAGGCATTGCATTACATGATAATATTTAATTCCATGCCTGTTTCTTATCTAATATACCTACGATCAAAGCATCGACCGGAGCATTCTGATTTCTCATGCCCATCCTTGCGCTTGATCCCTCGGTTATGATAACGTCCTCGCCAATGCCGGCACCTACGCCGTCAACGGCTACGAGGTACTTATCCACAAGCTGATTATTCTCGATGCACTGCACGAGCATGAACTTCGAGCCGACAAGCGACTCTAATTTATGCGTCGATACAACGCTTCCGTAAACTCTTCCTAAAATCATAGCCTTACTTCTTGATTATCTTCACGAAGTCCCCGTTTCTGATCGCGCAAGCGTTCGCATCATCGGTGTCGATGTGCATCTCGGGGGTGAAGTCCTCTCTGACTCTGACCTGGACGTTATAGAAGCGTGTCGGCTTCGAGTTCTGGATCTCAACGTCAACTATATCATTGTCCTTGATGCCATACTTTGCAGCCTCTGCCGGCGGCATATGTATGTGTCTGTTGGCTATGATGCAGCCCTCGTTGAGGTAGACGCTTCCCTTCGGTCCGACAAGTGACATCGGAGCCGAGCCCGCAAGCTCGCCCGACGGGCGAACCGGAGGACTTACCTTTAAGGTAAAGGTGTCTGTCCTTGAAATTTCTATCTGGCTCTGCTTTCTGACAGGGCCTAAAACTCTCACTTTCTCAATCGTTCTGAGCTGCGGACTTACGAGTGTTACACACTCCTCTGCTGCGAACTGATCACCCATTAGCATTTTCTTTACGTGGAGCTCGTATCCCTTGCCGAATAAGGTTTCAAGATCCTTCTGCGAGAGGTGTACGTGTCTTGCGCTTACGCCGACCTTTATCCCCTCGCTCTGCTCCTTTTGCTTGAGGATTTCAACGACTGAGCGGGTGATGATCTCTTCTAAATTTGCCATCCGCGTTTCTCCTTTTTAATTTTCTTAATGAGAATGTGTCAAATCATTGACACATTCTCATTAAACTGCTTTAAATTAGTCGAGGGACGGTAAAATCTTCTCTACATCACCGTGCGGTCTCGGGATAACGTGTACCGAAACGAGCTCGCCCAATCTTGCGCCTGCAGCCGAACCTGCGTCTGTTGCAGCCTGAACTGCGCCTACATCGCCTCTTACCATTACAGTTACGAGACCCGAACCGATCCTCTCTGTACCGATAAGTGTTACGTTTGCAGCCTTTACCATTGCATCGGCAGCCTCTATAGCAGCTACCAGACCTCTTGTCTCAACCATTCCTAATGCTTCTACAGCCATTTTATTTTCCTCCTGATATTTTATTTGGGTTCTCACCCTATTTTACATTATTATAATATATTTTGCCTGATTCGTCAAGCGTTTTTCGCAGAAAAGCTTATTTTTCTGCATTTTCCGGCTCGGTTTTTCTGCGTCTGCCGCGTCTTGCGGGAGCCTTTGTCTCCTCTGCCGGCTTTTCCTCTGTTGTTGCCTCTGTCTCTGTCTTTGTCTTTGTATCGTTCTGTACCTTCGGAGCCGTCCGCCTTCTGCGGCTCGGCACCTTGCCGACATGAGTCGCGGCACTTTCAGAGTTGATCTCCTTCTCATGCTCTTCGTCAAGATGAAGGAACTTTAATATCTCCTCATGAGGTCTTGCGATGACATTTGATGCCTTGTACACGCCGTTGCTCCTTGCGGAAGCTATGCCCGCGTCAATGGATGCCTTTACCGCCGTAAGCTCGCCCTTCACTACAAGCGTAACGAGCCTTCCGCCGAGCTTTCTCTCCGTTGCCACAAACTCAACGTCCGCTACCTTGAGCATCGCGTCAAGCGCGATTATAGCGTGTCCCAATGCGCTGACCTCAAGAAGTCCTAATGAATAATCCATACTGTCCGCCCTCCTTTTTAATAGAATGACGGGAGTATCTTAGCGATGGAATCATGCGGTCTGGGGATAACGTGTACCGCGTACACCTCGCCGCATTTCTCAGCCGCCGCTCTGCCCGCCGCTACGGCGGCATTAACAGCGTCTACCTCGCCCTCTACTACCACGTTTACAAGTCCGCTTCCGATCTTGACCGTGCCTATGAGCTTAACGTTAGCCGTCTTTGTCATAGCGTCGGTGGCGTCGATCGCGCCTGTAAGGCTTCGTACTTCAACTAAACCCAAAGCTTTCATCCGCGATCTCCTCCTTAGGCGTTCATGGGAATATGTCCCACTCTGTCACGTCCCACGCTGACACGCTCAGCCATTTTCTGAGCGTCATCTGTCGGACTCGGTATAACGTGCTTGTTTATTAGTCCCGATAGCCTGTCTGCCTCGATTGCCGCCGCCTCAACACCGGCTCTTACTGCACTGACGCTTCCCTGCATCTTGATTGCCATAATGAGCGGTACGTCAACAGTCGGGTCAGCCGGCTTATTCGAATCTATAGCGATTATCTTAACGTCCGCCGCCTTTGCAGCCGCGTCCGCCGCCGAGATAGCCGTTACAAATCCGAACATTTCAACAATTCCTATTGCTTCGTGCATCTTGGGAACTCCTTCTTACCTTTATTTATCTGTTTACTATAGCGATCTTGAGACCCTTCTGTGCGAGGTTTGTTTCAAGCGCTTCATTTATCTCCTCAAGCGGGAACTTGTGCGTGATAAGCTCCTTCATCGGGATGCCTATCGCCTGCGCTCTCTTTAAGAAATCGAAGGTCGTTACATAATCTCTCAATGTATATACCCACGAGCCTACGAGAGTGATCTCCTTCGAGCAGAGGTCGAAATGCGGATTGATCGTCGCATCTCCGCCGTTGATGAAGAAGCCGAGCTCGCAGAGGCCGCCGCCGTTTCTGATGAAGTGATAGATGTTCGCGTGAGCGATCGGTGAGCCTGTGCACTGGAATGCAAACTCAGCAAGCTCGCCGCCGAGAGCGTCCTTTACAGCCTCGCTCAGAGCGTCTATGCCCTTATGCTGCATGAAGTTCACGCTCTTGTCCGCGCCCATCTTCTTTGCGAACGCAAGTCTCTGGTCGTTTCCGTCTACCGCTACGATGTTCTGAATGCCCATCGTGCGGAGAACAGCGATACAGATAAGACCGATAGGTCCGCAGCCCTGAACAACGACTCTTGAATTGAACTTCAATATGCCCGTTGTCTTAGCTCTCTCTACAGCGTGGATAAGCACCGCGCACGGCTCGATGAGTATTCTCGAATCGAGGTCAAGGTCGCTTACGTTGAAGAAGGTCGAACCAAAGTTTCCGCCTCTTATAAATATGTAATCGCTGAACCAGCCGTTTAAGTGAATGTCATCGTCCGGGAGCAGACCGTAAACGTCCGCGCCGCCTACATTCTTCTTGTTGAGATCGAACATTGTTATCGACGGGTTGTCCTTGAATATCATGCAGGTAACGACCTTGTCGCCCACCTTGACTGGCTTGCCTGCCGAGTCGACCTTGACATTCTTACCCATCTTGACGATCTCGCCCGTACCCTCGTGACCGAGCGCTACCGGGATAAGGCCGAACGGGTCTACCTTGAACTCATGCGCATCCGTGCCGCACACTCCGCAGCCCTCGACCTTAACGAGAATATCGTCGTCACCCACCTCGGGGATCGGATATTCCTTGATATCAAAGTGCTTCAAATCGGTAAGAACAGCCACATGAGCAGTCTTGGGGATCGCGCCGCCCGCCGGAGCCGATACTCTCGGATATGCCGGATAAGCATTCCTTGACGGCTGCGGCTGCGCCGGAGCCTGACCTGTCATTTCAGCAAGCACCTTAGCGACCAATGAAGCAACTTCATTTTCATTTATAGCCATGGTTTTCTCTCCTTATCAGATTATATAGAGCGCGTCCGAAAGCACGCATCTTCTCGATCTTGTAAAGCTTCTCGGTGACGTGATGCCCTCACCTGTCGGGCCTGCGATAGTGAATGTCGTCCAGCCCTCAGCGTTGAAGCCTATGCCCGCATAGCTCGGCGCATTCTTAACGAAGATAGTCGTTTCGATAGCCTTTGCGTACTGCGTCATGTGGTCAACGTTCTTTGAGTGGAGGTGAGCCGTGTGTCTGTTTCCGTGCTCTGCCTTGACAGCCATTTCAACAGCCTCGTCGAACGAGTCAACTCTTACTATCGGAAGTATCGGCATCATAAGCTCTGTCTGAACGAACGCCTGCGAGAACTCGACCTCACAGATAATGCATCTGATGTCGTCCGAAGCCTTCACGCCGATCTCGGCAAGGATCTTCTTCGCATCTCTGCCGACCCAATTCTTGTTGATAACTCTCTTGGGCTTCTGACCCTCCTTCTTAGGCTTCGACCATACGAGAACAACATCCTCAAGCTGCTTTACCTGTGCCTCATTAAGCATATATGCGCCGTTCTTGAGCATATAGTGGATAAGCTCGTCGGCGATAGGTCTTAATGCAAAGACCTCCTTCTCCGCGATACACGGAAGGTTGTTGTCGAAGGTGCAGCCGTCGATTATATCCTTTGCAGCCTTCGGCACATCGGCAGTCTCATCAACGATAACAGGCGGATTGCCCGCGCCCGCGCCGATAGCCTTCTTGCCCGACGAAAGGAGCATCTTTACAACGCCCGGTCCGCCCGTTGCAACGAGCATTCTTACCGAGGGATCGTTGACCATCTTGTTCGAGGTCTCGAGCGTCGGATTTGCTACCGTTGCCACTATATTCTCGGGGCCGCCCGCCGCGAGGACAGCTCTGTTGATAAGGTCGGCTGTGTATGCCGAGATCTTCTTTGCGTGCGGATGCGGATTGAATAATACGCCGTTGCCGCCCGCGAGCATACATATACTGTTGCAGATCATCGTGCAGCTCGGATTTGTCGAGGGAGTGATCGCGCCGATTAT
>Ga0310697_10004943_pt1 | contig 13017 bp, 20 predicted proteins | sample 172DNAGHGlowgp2_FD_203883 | JGI IMG/M metagenome (GOLD analysis project Ga0310697, IMG submission 203883) | Sheep rumen microbial communities from Palmerston North, Manawatu-Wanganui, New Zealand - 1728 DNA GHGlow gp2 (v2) (version 2) | ecosystem: Host-associated > Mammals > Digestive system >...
AATCTTTTATAATTGTAATACTTTTTTCCACCAAAAAACGTTATACAACAAAATGCAAACGTTTGCGCACCCATTCTTATATTAGAATAAGGTAAAAGGGAAGCAATTGGAAAGTATTTCATATTTTTGCATAACGGATAGGCAACTTGCCACAAATCAAACTGACAGATGAAAGAGAAAACGGTGCTGACAATGAAAGACATCGCCTGCGAGCTTGGGGTCTCTGTGGCCACGGTATCGAGGGCACTGAAAGACTCGCCTCGCATCTCGCAGGAGCGCAAGCAGCTCATCCAGCAATATGCCCGTGAGCATAACTTCACCCCTAATATTCTGGCAGAGTCGCTGCGACACTCGCGGGTACAGCCCATGAAAATTATCGGGGTCATCATGCCAGAGTTTGTCCACTATTATTTCTCATCTATCCTCAGGGGCATCGAAGAGGAAGCATCCAGCCGCGGCTACAGGGTAATGGTGGCTCAAAGCGGTGAGCACTATGAGCGCGAGGTGCAGCTATGCCAGTCGTTCTTTGAGAACAAGGTCTGCGGCATCATCGTATCCCAGGCCAAGGACACTCTCCAATACGAGCATTTTCAGCGGCTCATCGACCAAGGCGTCCCCCTCGTTTTCTTCGACCGTATCTCTACTGGTGTCAACGCGAGCCGCGTGGTGGTCGATGACTACATGGGCGCATTCACGGCGGTGAACTATCTGATTGAGACAGGATGCCGGCATATCGCCTATTATGGCTCTCCCATGAATATGGAGATAGCCAAGAACCGCTTCAATGGCTATAAGGATGCCTTGCTGAAGAACGGCCTACCCTATCGCACCGAGCTGACCCGCATCTGCGACAACAGGCATGATGCCGAACTGATTACGGCCGACCTTTTCGACGGAGACTGTTATCCCGATGCCTTCTTTGCCGTCAATGACGACACGGCATTGGGCATCCTATACACCGTGAAGCGCATGGGGATGCGTGTTCCCGAGGACATCTCTGTCTGCGGCTTTACCAATAGTATTCAAGCCGTGTCATGCGACCCGATGCTTACCACTATCGAGCAAAACGGAAAGAAGGTGGGCGAAGAGGCTGCCAAAGTGCTGATTGGACATGTGGAGGGCAACATCCCCCTAGACCACGCAGAGCGTCGCATCGTGCGCACCCGTCTCATCATCCGCGGCACTACACGATAGACACATTCTGAAAACACCAACAGACGTAGAAAGAAACATCACGAAAACGCCAATCGCTGTATATTGTCTTATCACCCGACAATAATCTAAGATCAATAATATGAAACAGAAACCCAACCTATCCTTCTGGAAGCTCTGGAACCTCAGTTTCGGCTTCTTTGGCGTGCAGATAGCCTACGCCTTGCAGAGTGCTAACATCTCACGCATTTTCCGCACCTTAGGTGCCGATCCCCACGACCTGTCTTATTTCTGGATTCTGCCTCCCCTTATGGGCATTCTTGTTCAGCCCATCGTAGGAACACTGAGCGACAAGACCTGGACCCGCTTTGGCCGGCGCATTCCTTATCTCTTTGTTGGTGCGGCAGTAGCAGTGCTCGTCATGTGCCTATTGCCAAATGCCGGTTCACTGGGCATGTCGCTTTCAATGGTCATGATTTTCGGTATGTTCATGCTCATGCTACTCGACACGTCCATCAACATGGCTATGCAGCCTTTCAAGATGCTCGTGGGCGACATGGTCAATGAAGAGCAGAAGTCCAAGGCTTACTCCATCCAGTCGTTTCTCTGCAATGCCGGCTCTGTGATGGGGTTCCTGTTCCCATTCATCTTCGCATGGATTGGCCTGAAGAACGTTGCTCCCGAGGGTGTGGTACCCGATACGGTGATCTGGTCGTTCTACGTGGGAGCTGCCATACTAATTCTCTGCGTCGTCTACACGGTGACAAAAGTCAAGGAGTGGCCTCCAAAGGAGTATGAAGAGTATAATCCGGCTCCTGCTGAAGAAGAAGGGACGTCCAACTGGATCACACTTCTGAAAAACGCTCCTGCAGCCTTCTGGCGAGTCGGGTTGGTGCAGTTCTTCTGCTGGGCAGCCTTCCTTTACATGTGGACCTACGTGGTCGATGCCGTCTCATTGACCGTATGGGATACTGCCGACTCAAAAACAGAAGCCTATCAGGTGGCAGGCAACTGGACAGGTGTGCTCTACGCCATACAGGCTATCGGCTCGGTGGCATGGGCAATGGTGATTCCACGGTTCAAGAACATCAAGACGGCCTACACAATAAGCCTCCTTATCGGCGGTCTTGGCTTTGCGCTCATCCCGTTCTGTCCTAACCAGTACCTGCAGATTGTTCCTTTCCTGCTCATCGGATGCGCCTGGGCTGCCATGCTCGCCTGCCCTTTCACACTGGTCACCAATGCTTTGCAGGGCTACGGTCACATGGGAGCCTATCTGGGACTGTTCAACGGCACCATCTGCATACCCCAGATAATCGCAGCCCTCTTAGGCAGCAGCATACTTTCAGTCATAGGCAGCTATCAGGCAAACATGATGTTCGTATCTGCCATATTCCTGATTATTGGAGCCTTCTGTGTCAATGCCATAAAGACTAAAGAATAGAAAGCCATAGCCTTAGACCATGAAAAGAGGACACCCGTCTCGCGATGGATGTCCTCTTTATTATCGATAACCTTTCGGTTGTCTGTCACAGAACTATTCAGCCTTGGGGGCCTCTTCTGTCTTCGGAGCCTCCTCTGCTACGGGAGCCTCTTCAGCTACAACTGCGGGAGCAGCCTCTTCCGTCTTCGACGACTTGCGCGAACGACGGGTAGCCTTTTTCTTCGTGCCTGCGGTCTTAGCCATTTCGGGATCGAAGTCTACAAGCTCGATGAAGCATATTGGAGCAGCGTCACCCTGACGGGTACCCAACTTGATGATACGTGTATAGCCACCGGGACGGTCGCCTACCTTCTGCGATACTTCGCCGAAGAGCTCCTTGATAGCTTCCTTGTTCTGCAGATAGCTGAACACAACACGACGTGAATTGGTGGTATCCTCCTTTGCCTTGGTAATCAGGGGCTCCACATATTTTTTGAGGGCCTTAGCCTTTGCCACGGTCGTAGTGATTCTTTTGTGCATGATCAGCGAGATAGCCATGTTGGCAAGCATGGAAGCGCGATGCGATGCAGTACGGCCGAGATGGTTGAATTTCTTATTATGTCTCATTGTTTACTTTGTTACTTTAATTGGACATCTTACAGGTATAAAGAAAAGCAGTAGCAAATTATTCACCACAAACTTTTCACTTACTCCTTGTCCAGTTTATACTTTGAAATGTCGGTTCCAAACGACAGATTCAGACTCTCGAGCAAATCATCAAGCTCCGTGAGCGATTTCTTACCGAAGTTGCGGAACTTCAAGAGGTCGGTCTTGTTGTACTGAACCAGGTCGCCAAGAGTCTCGACATCAGCAGCCTTCAGACAGTTCAGGGCACGAACAGAGAGGTTCATGTCTACGAGTTTCGTCTTCAGTAGCTGACGCATATGCAGCACCTCTTCATCGAACTCCTGATTACCCTCAGTCTCAGTGTTCTCAAGGGTAATCTTCTCATCGGAGAAGAGCAGGAAGTGCTGGATGAGGATTTTGGCAGCCTCCTTCAGGGCATCCTTCGGGTGAATGGAACCGTCCGTCGTCACTTCGATAACGAGCTTGTCGTAGTCGGTCTTCTGTTCAACACGATAAGGCTCTACAGCGAACTTGACGTTACGGATGGGGGTGTAGATTGAGTCGATAGCAATCACGTTGACATCGGTGCAGAACTCACGATTCTCATCAGCAGGCACGTATCCACGTCCCTTGTTGATAGTCAGGTCAATCTGCATAGATGCTTTTGTATCGAGATGACAAATCACCAAATCGGGATTTAACACTTCAAATCCAGTTAGATACTTGCCGATGTCACCGGCCTTGAACTCTGTAGAATTCTCAACGGTGATGCTGACTTTCTCGTTCTCGAATTCTTCAACTACTTGCTTGAACCGGACTTGCTTCAGGTTCAAGATAATGTTGGTCACATCTTCCTTTACACCAGGAACGGATGAGAACTCATGCTCCACGCCTCCGATACGGATGGTGTTGATAGCATAGCCCTCAAGCGATGAAAGGAGAATGCGGCGCAGGGCGTTGCCGATGGTCACACCGAAGCCCGGCTCCAACGGACGGAATTCGAACTTGCCGAACCTGTCGTTGGCTTCCAACATTACCACTTTATCGGGTTTTTGAAATGCTAATATCGCCATTAATTTAATGATTTTTAGTTCTTAGAGTACAACTCAACGATTAACTGCTCCTGAATATTCTCGGGGATGTCTGCACGCTCAGGCTTGTGCAAGAACTTGCCAGCCTTCTGCTGCTCGTCCCACTCAATCCAGGGGTACTTGCTGTGGTTAAAGCCAGCCAGGGCGGTCTCAATGACCTCAAGTGATTTCGACTTCTCACGAACGCCGATAACCATACCGGGCTTCACAGCAAAAGAAGGAATGTTGACTACCTTACCATCGACAATGACATGACGGTGGCCTACCAGCTGACGTGCAGCTGCACGGGTAGGAGCAAGCCCCAGACGGAACACCACGTTGTCGAGACGACTCTCAAGATTCTGGAGCAGCACCTCACCGGTGATACCCTCAGCCTTGGCTGCTTTCTCAAACATGATGCGGAACTGGCGCTCAAGCACTCCATACGTGTACTTGGCTTTCTGCTTCTCTGCCAACATGACTGCATACTCCGACTGCTTGCGGCGGCGGTTCTGGCCATGCTGTCCGGGAGGGAAGTTTCTCCGGGACAAAACTTTGTCCGGTCCGTAAATGGCTTCGCCAAAACGGCGGGCAATCTTAGATTTCGGTCCTATATACTTTGCCATAATAATTTAAAATTATTTCTTAATTTTCTTTTTTTCTGAGGGCTCCGAGGGCTCTGAGTTCTCCGAGTTCTCTGAGTTCTCTGAGTTCTCCGAGGGCTCCGAGTTCTCCGAGGGCTCCGAGGAGTCCGAGGAGTCCGAAAAATATTTAAACTCTGCGACGCTTCGGAGGACGGCAGCCATTGTGAGGCAGCGGAGTAACGTCAACAATCTCAGTAACCTCAATACCCGCTCCATGCACGGCACGGATAGCCGACTCACGACCGTTACCAGGACCCTTTACGTATGCCTTCACCTTGCGCAGGCCCAGGTCGAAAGCAACCTTTGCACAGTCCTCAGCAGCCATCTGAGCAGCGTAAGGAGTGTTCTTCTTCGAGCCACGGAAACCCATCTTACCAGCCGACGACCAAGAAATCACCTGACCCTCGTCGTTAGCCAAAGACACGATAATATTATTGAAAGAGCTATGCACGTGAAGCTGTCCAAGAGCATTAACCTTCACGTTCCTTTTCTTTGTAGCGACTGTTTTCTTTGCCATAATTCTTTAATCTTTTAACTTTTTAATTTTTAAATTCCAGAATTACTTCGTGGCCTTCTTCTTGTTAGCAACAGTCTTCTTCTTACCCTTGCGAGTACGAGCGTTGTTCTTCGTGCTCTGACCACGTACGGGCAGACCATTACGATGACGCACACCACGATAGCAGCCAATGTCCATCAGGCGCTTGATGTTCAACTGGATCTCCGAACGGAGGTCACCTTCCACTTTGAATTCAGCACCGATTATTTCACGGATCTTGGCAGCCTGATCGTCGCTCCACTCGCTGACTTTCAAGTCACGGCTGACGCCGGCCTTGTCCAAGATTTTTGCTGAACTACTTCGACCGATACCATAGATATAGGTCAATGCGATTTCGCCACGCTTATTCTGGGGCAAATCTACTCCAACAATTCTTATTGCCATTGTTTAAAATAAAAAAAATGAATTTTAAATCGATTTCTCGCTAAATAGCATGCAAAGGTAAGGAAATAAAATGATATTTCCCACCTTTTCCATGCTAATTTAACTTTCTTTAGCCCTGACGCATCTTATACTTAGGGTTTTTCTTGTTGATTACGAACAGGCGTCCCTTACGGCGTACAATTTTGCACTCGGGGGTACGCTTCTTCAATGATGCTCTTGTCTTCATATTGTTTTGATGTCTTTGAGTTATTTATATCTGAATACGATTCTGCCTTTGGTCAAGTCGTAGGGACTCATCTCTACCTTCACCTTATCACCTGGGAGAATACGAATATAGTGCATTCTCATCTTTCCAGAGATATGTGCAATAATCTGCACACCATTTTCTAGTTCTACTCGGAACATTGCATTCGAGAGACTTTCAAGAATAGTTCCGTCCTGCTCTATTGCGGATTGTTTTGCCATACGTTGCGTTTAGTATCGTTTACCTTCTAATGTTTCTACTTCTTCAAATGATGATAAAATCTCAGCCTTTCCCTTCCTTATGGCGATGGTATGCTCAAAATGAGCAGCGGGTTTGCCGTCCCTAGTGCAGACACTCCAACGGTCAGGTTTCAAGTATATATCACGCTTGCCCATAGTCACCATCGGTTCAATCGCAATGCACATCCCGGCTTTCAGCATAGCACCATTGCCACGGCTCCCATAGTTGGGTATTGGCGGGTCCTCGTGCATCATGCGTCCTATGCCATGCCCTGTCAGTTCTCTTACGATGCCATAGCCTTGGGCCTCACAATAGTCCTGCACTGCACAGCTTATGTCACCCACGTGATGCCCGGGAAGAGCATTCTCTATACCTTTGAATAATGACTCTTTAGTAGTCCTGAGCAGTTGTTTGACATCATCAGACACCTCACCGACACAGAACGTATAGCAAGAGTCACCATTAAACCCGTTCAGCAGCGTGCCACAGTCTATAGAGATGATATCTCCCTCCTTCAGTACTTCGCTGTCGCTCGGTACGCCATGCACAACCACATCGTTGACCGATGTGCAAATGCTGGCAGGGAAGGGACTTCCGTAGGGGTTTGGAAACCCCTTGAACGTTGGAACAGCACCGTGGTCACGAATGAACTCATCGGCAATTCTGTCCAACTGCAGGGTTGTCACACCAGGCTTGATATGTTTTGCCAATTCGCCAAGCGTCCGCCCTACAAGGCGGTTCGCTTGACGCATCAGCTCAATTTCATCTTCAGTTTTCAGAAATATCTTCATTATGCTTAGTAAGCATTGACACCACCACGACCATGGATACGGCCGCTTTCAAGCAGACCGTCATAATGGCGCATCAACAGATGGCTCTCAATCTGCTGGAGCGTGTCGAGCACCACGCCGACAAGAATCAGCAGCGATGTACCGCCGAAGAACTGAGAGAAGGCATCTTTCACATCCAGTAAGCCAGCGAAGGCAGGCATGATAGCAATGAAGGCAATGAAGAGCGAACCGGGCAGCGTGATACGCGACATCACCGTGTCGATGTAGTCGGCCGTGTCCTTACCGGGCTTAACGCCGGGAATGAAACCGTTGTTGCGCTTCATGTCTTCAGCCATCTGCGTCGGATTCAGCGTAATGGCCGTATAGAAGTAGGTGAAAGCAATAATCAGCAGGGCAAACACCACATTGTACAACCAGCTGTGATGGTCGAGCAGTGAGCGGAGCACCCAACTTGCATTCTCAGGATTCACCACCTGGATGATGGTCAGGGGAATGAACATTATTGCCTGGGCAAAGATGATAGGCATCACGTTGGCAGCAAACAACTTCAAGGGGATGTACTGGCGCACACCGCCGTAGGTCTTATTGCCGACAACACGCTTAGCGTACTGTACGGGAATCTTGCGGACGCCCTGCACGAGCACGATAGCTGCGCAAACAACGGCATACAGGATAACGAGCTCAGCGATGAACATCACCAGACCACCACCGGAAATAGCCGAGAAACGAGACATCACTTCCTGGAAGAAAGCCTCGGGCAGACGGGCGATAATACCAATCATAATGATCATCGAGATGCCGTTTCCTATACCTTTATCTGTAATGCGCTCACCCAACCAGAGGATGAACATACTTCCTGCGGCAAGGATAATCGTGGCGGGAACCATGAACACCGGCCAGCTGATGCCTGTTGCCAGGGCAGCACCGGCCTGCATCTTCAGGTTAATCAGGTAGCTCGGTGCCTGAAAGAACAGGATAGCCACAGTCAGCCACCGAGTGTACTGGTTGATTTTCTTGCGACCACTCTCACCCTCACGCTGCATCTTCTGGAAATAAGGCACAGCGACGGCAAGAAGCTGCATAACGATAGAAGCCGAGATGTAAGGCATGATTCCAAGTGCGAAGATCGACGCATTGGAAAATGCTCCACCAGAGAACATGTCCAGCAGTGACATCAGGCCGCCTGCCGTCTGCTCGTGCATCTTTGCCAAAGCATTAGCGTTAATACCCGGAAGTACTACGAAAGAACCAAAACGGTAGATGGCCACCAAAAGGATTGTCCACCCGATTCGGAGACGAAGATCTTCAATCTTCCAAATGTTCTCTAATGTCTCTATTAACTTCTTCATCTTAGTTTAGATAATTGTTGCGGTTCCACCTACTGCCTTGATAGCCTCCTCAGCTTTCTTCGAGAAAGCATTGGCCTCGACGTCGACCTTAGCCTTCAGCTCACCATTGGCCAGGATTTTGACAAGCTCCTTGGCGTTGATGAGATGAGCGGCAGCCAGCTCGGCTATGCCGATCTTAGTGAGGTTCTTCTCTTCGGCAAGTTTCTGAAGTGTAGAAAGATTGACAGCCTGATACTCCTTATGGTTGATGTTCTTGAAACCAGACTTCGGAACACGGCGCTGCAGAGGCATCTGACCACCTTCAAAACCAATCTTTCTCTTATAACCAGAGCGAGCCTTGGCACCCTTGTGACCACGGGTAGAAGTGCCACCGAGACCCGAACCGGGTCCGCGACCTATTCTGCGACGTGCGTGGGTAGAGCCCTCTGCTGGCTTCAAATTATTCAGTTTCATAATCGAATTCTCCTTTAATGTGTGATTAATTACTAGTCAATAATGGACACCAGATGATGCACCTTGCGAATCATACCACGGATAGCGGGAGTATCCTCCTTCTCTACTACCTGGGAAATCTTGCGAAGTCCCAGGGCCTCAAGCGTGCGCTTCTGGTCAACCGGATAACCGATTTTACTCTTAATCTGCTTAATCTTGATTGTTGCCATAGTCTAAAGCCTCCTTTATCCTTTAAACACTTTTTCCATACTGATACCACGGGTGCCTGCCACGGTGTAGGCATCGCGCATCTGGCTCAGGGCCTCGATGGTAGCCTTCACCAGGTTGTGAGGGTTAGAAGACCCCTTCGACTTGGCGAGCACGTCCTTTATGCCGGCACTCTCAAGCACAGCACGCATAGCACCACCGGCCACAAGACCGGTACCGGCAGCAGCGGGCTTCAGGAACACCTGGGCACCACCGAAGCGGGCTTCCATCTCATGAGGAATAGTGCCTTTCAGCACGGGAACCTTCACCAGGTTCTTCTTGGCAGCCTCCACGCCCTTGGCGATGGCAGCCGTCACTTCGCCAGCCTTGCCGAGTCCCCAGCCGATAACACCATTGCCATCGCCGACAACTACAATAGCTGCAAATGTAAAGGTACGACCACCCTTGGTTACCTTGGTAACACGGTTGATGGCAACCAGTCTGTCTTTCAGCTCAATGTCACTATTTACTTTAACTTTGTTCATTGCCATAATCGTTTAAAAATTAAGTCCACCTTTACGTGCTGCATCAGCAAGCGACTTCACGCGGCCGTGATAGAGATAGCCGTTACGGTCGAAGACCACGGCAGTGATGCCGGCCTCCTGAGCCTTCTTGGCAATCAGCTCACCCACCTTTTCTGCCTGCTGGATCTTGGGCATGGCCTCCAGGCCAATCGACGATGCAGATGCAAGCGTCTTACCTTCCAAATCATTAATCACCTGAACGTATATCTGCTTGTTGCTGCGGAACACGCTCATACGAGGACGCTCGGCAGTGCCGAATACGGACTTACGAATTCTGTATTTAATCTTGATTCGTCTTTCAACTTTCTTTGTCGTCATAATCTTTTAATTTTTCAATTCTTTAATTCTTAAGTCTTACAAAGATTACTTCGCGGATGCTGACTTACCCGACTTGCGACGGATGACCTCACCCTTGAACAGAATACCCTTTCCTTTATAAGGCTCAGGCATGCGGAAAGAACGAATCTTGGCACAGATAAGACCCAGCAACTGCTTGTCAGCGCTCTCAAGAATAATCTGAGGATTCTGGTTACGCTCCGACTTCGTCTCAACCTTCACTTCCTTGGGAAGCTGGATAAAGATGGGGTGCGTATAGCCCAGCGAGAACTCGATGACATTGCCCTGGTTGGATACGCGGTAGCCCACGCCCACGAGTTCCATCTCCTTCTTGTAACCCTCACTGACACCGTGAACCATATTGTTGACCAGTGCGCGGTAAAGACCGTGAAAAGCCTGCTTCTGCTTCAGGTTCACAGGGCTGTTCTCATCAATCTCAAACGTCACGTGACCATTCTCAATCTTCACGATGATAGACTTGTCGACCTTCTGCGAGAGCTCGCCCTTGGGACCCTTCACCGTAACAACACCGTCCTTGTCCTGAGCAATCGTAACGCCTGCAGGAATACTAATTGGCAATTTTCCTATTCTTGACATATTCAGTCCTCCAATTAATAAACGTAGCAAAGAACCTCGCCGCCAATCTTCTGGACAGCAGCCTCTTTGTCTGTCATTACACCTTTAGACGTGGATAAGATAGCAATACCCAGTCCGTTAATTACTCTCGGCATGTCCTTGTAGCCCGTATAACGACGGAGACCAGGACGTGAGACGCGCTTCAGGAACTTGATGGCGTTCTCCTTTGTTACAGGGTCATACTTCAAGGCAACCTTGATAGTACCCTGTGGGCCATCCTCGATGAACTTGTAGTTCAGGATGTAACCTTTCTCGAAGAGGATCTTGGTGATTTCCTTCTTCAAGTTTGAAGCCGGTACTTCTACAACACGGTGATGAGCCATGATTGCATTTCTCAACCTCGTCAGAAAATCTGCTATTGGATCTGTCATATAAATAAAATGTTTAATTAATCGGGACTCCCCCGACAATATTAAAAAAGATGCTTTTCCTTCAAAGCGGGAGGAAGACGGAGGGAGTCAGAGAGCAGAGCCTCCAACTCCTTCAGAGCATCTCCTTCCTTCTCCATTGCATTACCAGCTGGCCTTCTTAACGCCAGGTATGAGACCGCTGGAAGCCATCTCACGGAACTGGATACGAGAGAGACCGAACTGACGCATGTACCCCTTGGGACGACCCGTAATCTTACAGCGGTTGTGCAGACGGATGGGGTTGGCGTTCCTGGGAATAGCCTGCAGCTTGCGGGCAGCCTCGTAGGCAGCCATGGCACCCTCGTCGGTGTTCACATCGGCGGTGGCGATAATCTTCTTCAGCGCAGCACGCTTTTCAGCGTAGCGGGCTACCAGCTTGGCGCGTTTCACCTCGCGGGCCTTCATTGATTCCTTTGCCATATTCTCTTAGTCTTTTTTAGCGTTCTTGAACGGCAGGCCGAAAGCCTTCAGCAGTGCATAACCCTCCTCATCGGTCTTGGCCGTTGTAACGAAGGTGATGTTCATACCCTGGATGCGGTCTACTGAGTCGATGTTAATCTCGGGGAAGATAATCTGCTCCTGAATGCCGAGCGTGTAGTTGCCACGGCCATCGAGCTTGCTCTCGATACCCTTGAAGTCGCGGATGCGGGGCAGGGCGATGCGCACGAGCTTCTCCAGGAACTCATACATGCGCTCGCGGCGCAGGGTCACCATCACGCCGATAGGCATCTTCTTACGGAGCTTGAAGTTGGCGATGTCCTTCTTTGAATAGGTAGTCACTGCCTTCTGACCCGTAATGGCGGTAATCTCGTTCATGGCCACCTCGATGATCTTCTTGTCCTGCGTTGCGTCACCAAGTCCCTGGTTAATCACAATCTTCTTCAGGACGGGAATCTGCATAGCAGAGCTGTAGTTGAACTGCTTCTTCAATGCCGGAGCAATCTGCTCGGCATAGGTCTTCTTCAATTGTGCTGTATTTGCCATTACTTAATCTCCTCTCCTGATTTTTTGGCGATACGGATCACGTTCTTGCCCTCGTGCTTGATAGCAACACGCGTGGGCTTGCCGCTCTTCGGGTCGACCAGACTCAAATTAGAAATATGAATGGGGGCTTCAACCTTCTCAAAGCCGCCCTGAGGATTCTTGGCACTGGGCTTGCTGCTCTTGTTGACGAAGTTCACTCCCTCAACGATGGCACGCTGCTCCTTCACCAAGACCTTCAGCACCTTACCAGTCTTGCCCTTGTCTTCACCAGCCAGGACAATCACGGTATCGTTTTTCTTGATATGTAACTTGCTCATTACTCTTACTTACTTTAAAATGATTAAAGAACCTCAGGTGCCAAAGATACAACCTTCATGTTTACTGCACGCAGCTCACGGGCAACGGGGCCGAAGATACGGCTGCCGCGGAGCTCGCCGGCATTGTTCAGGAGCACGCAGGCATTGTCGTCGAAGCGGATGTAAGAACCGTCGGCACGACGGATTTCCTTCTTCGTGCGAACGACGAGTGCCTTCGAGACAGCACCTTTCTTCACGTCGCTCGTAGGTATTGCGCTCTTAATGGCAACGACGATGACGTCGCCCACACTGGCATAGCGGCGGCGGGTACCACCCAGCACGCGGATGCAGAGAGCCTCGCGGGCACCGCTGTTATCAGCTACTGTAAGTCTTGATTCTGTCTGTATCATAATTACTTAGCTTTTTCTACGATTTGTACTAATCTCCAGCGCTTTGTCTTGGACAGAGGGCGGGTTTCCATAATGAGCACGGTGTCGCCGACATTGCACTCATTGTTCTCGTCATGTACATGGTACTTCTTCGTCTTCTGGACGAACTTACCATAAATAGGGTGCTTCTCCTTGAACTTAGCGGCAATAACAATGGTTTTATCCATCTTGTTGCTGATAACGACACCCTGTCTTGTCTTTCT
>Ga0310697_10004944_pt1 | contig 13017 bp, 12 predicted proteins | sample 172DNAGHGlowgp2_FD_203883 | JGI IMG/M metagenome (GOLD analysis project Ga0310697, IMG submission 203883) | Sheep rumen microbial communities from Palmerston North, Manawatu-Wanganui, New Zealand - 1728 DNA GHGlow gp2 (v2) (version 2) | ecosystem: Host-associated > Mammals > Digestive system >...
TATGATGTCCCCCTCATCACCGCTTTGCGGAGCTTCTCCACCCTGAAGGGGGAGAAGCCTTTGGATACGCCCCAAAAGCCTTCCCCTTGTTATGGGGAAGGTGTCGGCCGCAAGGTTGACGGATGAGGAGTACACGCAGAAAAGCGGAACGCTTTTCGCGGATGCGTGAATCGCGCTTGCAGATGAATTGCGCTTCGCGCGTGAATTGTCCTGCGGACATGAATTGACTTCGTCGTGAATTGACCTACGGTCATGCATTTCCTTTGATGTGAATACCGCTTGCGCGCGGGACGGTTCTGTGTTACAATGATGCAATCATAAACTGCCCTATTATGGGCTTTGGGGGAACCATGCTGCACATCGGCTGTCATCTGTCGCCTTCGGACGGACTTCTGAATATGGCGAAAACCGCGTCGGGACTCGGCGCGGATACGTTTCAGTTCTTTTCGCGCAACCCCAGAGGCGGCAAGGCGAAGGCTCTGAACGAGGACGACGCGGCAGCCATGCTTGCGTATCTACAGGACAACGTCTTTGCGCCGGTGCTTGTACACGCGCCGTATACGCTGAATCCCTGCGCCGAAAAGCCCGAGACCGCGCAGTTTGCCGAACTCTGCATGCGCGAGGATCTCATCCGCTGCACCGCGATGAAAACGCCGTTCTATAACTTCCATCCGGGCTCGCACGTCGGACAGGGCGAATCGGTCGGCATTGAAAAGACGACGGCGCTTTTAAACCGCATTCTGGACGATACGACCGACACAACGGTGCTGATCGAGACGATGGCGGGGCAGGGCAGCGAGATCGGCGGCACGTTTGAAGCGGTCCGCGCGATCATCGACGGCACGGAGCGGAACGAGCGCGTCGGCATCTGTCTTGACACCTGCCATATCTTCGCTGCGGGCTACGATATCGTGAACGACCTCGACGGCGTGCTGACGGCGTTCGACCGCGTCATTGGGCTCGACCGGCTCAGATTCGTGCATCTCAACGATTCCAAATTTGAATGCGGACAGCACAAGGACCGCCACGCACCGATCGGCGAGGGCTTCATCGGGCTCGAAGGCGTCAGGCGCATCGTGAACCATCCCGCGCTCAAAGCGCTGCCGTTCTGCCTTGAAACGCCGCACGAAAAGCTTTCCGAATACGCGGACGAGATCCGGCTTGTAAGGGGGCTGACCGAATGAATCCGAACCTCGTTTCGATCGTCCCGTGCGAGACCTACGATCCGGACGTCTGCGAAGCGGCGATCACGGCGGTGCTTGCGCCGCTCGGCGGGCTCGATTGGGTCAAGCCCGGCATGCGGATCGGGATCAAGGCGAATCTCGTATCCGCGGCAAAGCCCGAAAAGGCGGTGACCACGCATCCGGCTCTTTTAGCCGCGCTCACACGGCTGCTCAAAGAACGCGGCGCTTCGGTCGTGATCGGCGACAGTCCGGGCAACCTGTATAACGCGTCGGTGCTGAACCGCGTCTACGCGCTGTCCGGTCTCGAAGAAGCCGAGCGCGCCGGCGCGGAGCTGAATCAAGATTTTTCCGAAAAGAGCGGGTTTTCCAAGGATGCGGTGCAGGCGAAAAGCTTTACCTATACCGGCTGGCTCGACGGCTGCGATGCGATCGTCAATTTCTGTAAGCTCAAATCCCACGGGATGATGAGTCTTTCCGCGGCGGCGAAGAATCTGTTCGGCACGATCCCCGGTACGATGAAGCCGGAGTATCACTACCGCTTTCCGAACCCGAACGACTTTGCGGACATGATCGTCGATCTCGACGAGTACTGGAAGCCGGTGCTGCACCTGTGCGACGCGGTCCTCGCGATGGAGGGCAACGGTCCCACGCAGGGCACGCCGAAGCACGTCGGCGCGCTGCTTGCGGCGAAGAATCCGCATTGTCTCGATGTGCTCGCGGCAACGCTGATCGGGCTCGAGCCCAAAGAGGTCCCGACGATCGCTGCGGCGGTCCGGCGCGGGCTCTGTCCCGATTCGGTCGAAGCGCTTTCGGTCGCGGGGGACTGGAAAGCGTTTCTGCAGACGGATTTCGAGATCATCCGCAACCGCAATTCGCTGCTGTTCGTGGGCGGCGACAACATCTTCGGCAGGACCGTCCGCGGCGCCATGAACGCGTGCCTCGAATCCAGACCGAAGGTGAAAACGCGCGCGTGCGTCGGCTGCGGCAAGTGCCGCGACATCTGCCCGGCACATACGATCGCGATCAAAAACAAAAAAGCGGTCATCGACCGCAGACACTGCATCAAATGCTTCTGCTGTCAGGAATTCTGCCCGGTCGGCGCGATGCGCGTGCATCGTTCGCCGGTCGCGAAGCTCCTCACGCACGGAAAGGAAGGATCGAAATGAAACGAAGGATCGCGCTTCTGCTGAGCATGCTGCTCCTTTTGTGCGCGCTTGCCTGCGGTACGCCGAAGACCGACGACGGCAGACCGACGGTCGTGTGCACGATCTTTCCGCAGTACGATTTTGTCCGGCAGATCGCGGGCGACCGCGTAAATCTCGTCATGCTCAGTAAACCCGGCAGCGAAGTCCACGGCTTCGATCCGAGCCTTTCGGAGATGTCCATGATCCTCGACTGCGACCTGTTCGTTTACGTCGGCGGCGAGACCGACCGCTGGGTCGACGATCTGCTCTCGAAAAACGGAAAGGACCTGAACGCGGTCGCGCTCGTCGATCTTGTCGATACGGTCGACGAGGAGCTGCGTCCCGGCATGCAGGGAGAGGCGGAGGAAAAGCCGGAAACCGACGAGCATGTCTGGACGAGCCCGAAAAACGCGATCCGCATCGTGGACGGACTTGCGGACGCGCTGTGCGCGCTTCTGCCGGACGAAGCGGACGCGATGAAGGCGAACGCCGAGGCGTACGTAAAAAAGCTTGAATCGCTCGACAGCGACTTTCAGACGGTCATGGCGGGGGCAAAGCGCAAAACGATCGTCTTTGCGGAGCGTTTCCCGTTCCGCTACCTTTGCGACGAGCTGGGCCTGACCTATTACGCGGCGCTGCCCGGATGCTCCTCAAACGAGGAGGTCAGCCTGTCCACCGTATCGTTTCTCATCGAGCGCGTGCGGGAGGAGAAGCTGCCGTGCGTATTTACGATCGAGTTTTCGGACGGCAGGATCGCGCAGACGATCGCGGACGCAACGGGCTGCGCGGTGTACGAACTGCATTCGTGCCACAACGTGAGCCGCGCGGACTTCGACGCGGGCGTCACGTATCTGGACCTGATGCGAAACAATCTTGAAAGCTTAAAGAAGGCGGTGAACTGAATGGCGCTGCTGACATTTGAAAGCGTCGGACTATCCTACGGCGGCGACAACGTCGCGCACGATGTGAGCTTTTCCGTGCAGGCGGGCGAGTTCTGGGGGATCGTCGGCGAAAACGGCTCCGGCAAAACGACGCTGATGAAGGCGCTTCTGGGGCTGATCCCGTGCGCATCCGGCAGGATCGTGATGGGAGAGGGACTGAAACCCAACGAGATCGGATACCTGCCGCAGAGCAGCGCGATCCAGAAGGACTTTCCCGCGTCGGTCTATGAGGTCGTGCTCTCCGGCACGATCGGCTGGCGCGGCATGAAGCCGTTTTACGGCAGGCGCGAGCGTGAGATGGCGCGGGCGAATATGGACATGCTGGGGCTTCTGCCGCTTGCAAAGCACAGCTATCAGGAGCTGTCCGGCGGGCAGCAGCAGCGCGTGCTTCTGGCGCGGGCGCTCTGCGCGACGCGCAAGTGCCTCGTGCTCGACGAGCCGACGACCGGGCTCGATCCCGTCGTGACTGCCGAATTCTATAAGCTGCTGAATGAGATCAACCAGCGCGGCATGACGGTCGTTATGGTCTCGCACGACGTCGGGGAGGCGGTGAGGTCCTGCTCGCACATCCTGCACCTGAGCTGCCATCCGCTGTTCATCGGTACGGCGGCGGAGTACAGGAACAGTCAGATCGGACGCAAATATCTTAAGGAGACGGCGGTATGATGTTGGCTTCATATTTTCAGAACATGCCGGAGATCATGATCCGCGCGCTCGTCGTCGGCACGCTGGTCTCGCTGTGCGCAAGTCTTCTGGGCGTCACACTCGTATTGAAACGGTATTCGATGATCGGCGACGGTCTCTCTCACGTCGGCTTCGGCGCGCTTGCGATCGCAACGGTTCTGCACGTCGGCAAGGCGTCGATGGCGGTCTCGCTGCCGATCGTGATGGCGGCGGCGTTCGTTCTCATGTGGCTCACCGAAAAGCGCCGCATGCAGGGCGACGCGGCGATCGCGGTGCTTTCGACCGGCGCGATCGCGATCGGTACGCTGCTGTTCCGTCTTTCGGACAACCAGTATCAGGACATCTGCAATTCCCTGTTCGGGACCGCGTCCATGGCGCTGCTTTCCGACGCGGACATGTGGATCACGGTCGGCGTGTCCGTCGCAGTGCTGCTGCTCTTTATCCTGTTCTATACGCGCATCTTCAGCGTCACGTTCGACACGAGCTTTGCCAAAGCCACCGGCGTGCACGTCGGAGTCTACAGCATGATGCTTGCCGCGCTGACGGCGGTGACCGTCGTGATCGGCATGAAGATGGTCGGCGCGATCATGGTGTCGGGTCTCATCATCTTCCCGGCGCTCAGTGCCATGCGCGTCTGCAAGCGGTTCAGATCCGTCATGATCACATCCGCGGTCCTGTCGCTCGTTTGCTTCTTTACCGGCTTTTTCCTGTCGCTTCTGATCGAGGCGCAGCCGGGACCCGCGATCATCGCCGTGCACGTGCTCGCGTTCCTCGTCTGCAGTCTCATCGGTTTTCTCAAAAACCGCATTCGCGCGCGCAGGAACCGCTCCATCGTCGTCGAACCGCCGTGCAAGGCGCAGTGATATCCGCTGTATGCAATGCATTCTGCGCGTCGACTTGTGTGTCATCCTGCGCGTCAGCGAAGGATCTGAAAGATTCTTCGTCGTTTCACTCCTCAGAATGACACATGATACATGTTTCATTGCCGTAAGGGACGACTTCTGCGGCGCCCCGTATAGCAGGGGGTGCCGATCCCGGCGCCCCGCGTCATCAAACTGCAGATGAATTGCGCTTTACACTTGAACGTCGACCCTCCCTTGTCAGGGAGGGTGGCAGCCGAACGGCTGACGGGAAGGTAGGAAATGCATTACGGCGAAGCAGCATGAATTGTGCTTCGCACATGAATTGTGCTTCGCGCGTGAATTGTCCTGCGGACATGAATTGACTTCGTCATGAATTGTGCTTCACACATGAATTGTGCTTCGCACTTGAACGTCGACCCTCCCTTGTCAGGGGGGGTGGCAGCCAAACGGCTGACGGGAGGGTAGGAAATGCATTACTGCGAAGCAGCATGAATTGTGCTTCACACATGAATTGCGCTTCGCGCGTGAATTGTCCTGCGGACATGAATTGACTTCGTCATGAATTGTCCTGCGGACATGAATTGACTTCGTCATGAATTGTCCTGCGGACATGAATTGACTTCGTCATGAATTGTCCTGCGGACATGAATTGACTTCGTCATGAATTGTCCTAAGGACATGAATTGTGCTTCGCACATGAATTGCGCTTCGCGCATGAATTGTCCAGAGGACATGAATTGACTTCGTCATGAATTGTCCTGCGGACATGAATTATGCTTTGCACATGAATTGCGCTTCGCACTTGAATTATGCTTCGCACATGAATTGCGCTTCGCACATGAATTGTCCTGCGGACATGAATTGACTTCGTCATGAATTGTCCTGCGGACATGAAAGAAACGTATTGCTCTTTTCCGCTGCCGGTGCTATAATATATCCTGTAAAATCCAGAAGGGGGTCCAAACATGAAAAAGTTCTTTTCCGAATTCAAAGCGTTTGCTTTGAAGGGCAACGTGGTCGACATGGCGGTCGGCGTTATCATCGGCGGCGCGTTCGGCGCGATCGTGACGTCTTTGATTAACGACATCATCATGCCGCTACTCGGTCTTCTCATCAAGGTCGACTTCAACAGCTGGGGCATCGTGCTCGGCGACAATCCCGAAAACCTCGCGCCCGGCGCTGCGGCGGAAGCCGGACTGACCGTGTTCTATTACGGCAAGTTCATTTCCGCGATCGTGTATTTCATCATGATCGCGCTGTGCATCTTCCTTGTGATCCGCGCTTTGAGAAAGGCGGAGGAGAAGGCGAAGGAAGCAAAGAAGAAGGACGAGCCCGCGCCCGAACCCGAAAAGGCGCCGCGTCTCTGCCCGTACTGCAAGCAGGAAGTCGCCGACGACGCGACCCGCTGCCCGCACTGCACCAGCGAGATCCCGTTGGAATAAGCATCAAACAAGATCGAAAAGAGCGTGTCCGACGCTCTTTTCATTTTTGGAAAATCGCGCACAAAATGCAACATTTCGATGTTTTGGATTGTCTTATATAGAGAGACTCCGAAAGGCGTCGAAGAAACGGAGGAGAACGTATGCAGAAGAAAAAGAAGATCATCGTCCGGATCGCCGTCGCAGCGGTCGTTCTGACGCTTGCCGTGCTGTGCATTCCGACCAGATATCAATACAAGGACGGAGGCACGGTCGTTTACGAGGCGATCCTGTATAAAGTGTATCGTTCCCATTCTAAAGAGTCGCATACCACGGACGGGCATGTGGCGTTTCTCGTCGGCACGATCGTGGAGATCCTCGGGAAAAAGGTCTATGACGGCACTTATCTGGAAGCCGGTTCCAAACCGCTGCCGACCTTCCGACCCGGCGAGACGGCGGCGCTGTACGTGCGCGATCCGTCCGGCACGGTGCATACCTATCATTACAAAGGACAAGGGATGAACAAAATTGAGCTCGATCATACGCTGTGGTTCCGTGCGGAGAAGAACGGATGCATTCTGGATTACAACGACGGGCACCGGGGGTATGATATCTGGGTCACGCTGAAGGTCGGCGAGGAATACGCCGCCCGCATCGGGGACGAACCGGACGTCACGGAATACCGGCTGTACTTTGCCGCTGACGGCGCGCAGCTCCCCGCAGGCTGGTAAGCGACCCTAAAAATTCGGCGGGGTAGCGCACGAACCGTTCACAAGAATCTCAGCTCCTTTTGCGAAGGGAAGCCGGGAATGTCGTGCCAAAACCCCCCTTGTGTAAAGACGGTACGCGCAAAAAGCGCGATCTGCCTCTGTTACGAAGCGGAGGGCGGCAGCCGTCAGTCTGACGGGAGGATTGTTTGTAAACTGCGCTTCGCGCATGAATCGTTCTGCGGACATGAATTGACGCATGATCCGGATGCGTCCGAAATCTTGCGTTTCTGTGAACGATCGCTGATTGCGGTTGCAAACGGGGACATTGTCTGCTATAATATAATAGAAATTTTGTACGGAGAATCGTGCCCGCATTGGAAACGCATCCGCTGAAACCGTATCTGACCGTAGCGTCGGATTCGGAAACCGAATATGTGATCAACCGTTCCCGTTTTATCGGGCGCTGCTTTCCGGTGACGGACGAAACGGAAGCGCTTGCGATCCTTGAACGCATCCGCAAGCAGCATTGGGACGCGACGCACAACTGTTTTGCGTACCGCCTGCGAAGCGGCGCGGCGCGCTACAGCGACGACGGCGAGCCGCAGGGCACGGCCGGGCTGCCGATGATGGAGGTGCTGAAAAAGCGCGATCTATTCGACCTTCTGGTGGTCAGTACGCGCTATTTCGGCGGGATCCTTCTGGGCGCCGGCGGGCTTGTGCGCGCGTATACGCGATCCGCGTCCGACGCAGTCGAGGCGGCGGGGCTCGTTTCGATGGAGCCGTGCACGACGTTCTCGGTCCGCGTGCCGTATCCGTACCGCAACGCCGTCTGGAGCGTGTTTGAGCGCTTCGGCGCGATCGAAAATGCGGATTACGGCGAAGCGATCACATGCCGGTTCCGCTGCCGGAGCAGGGACGCGGAGCTGTTTATCAAGGCGCTGTCCGACCGAACCGAGGGGCGCATTGCCGCCGAACCAGCCGGCGAAGGCTATTACGGCTTTCCGCTGACCGAATGAACCGATCCTTTTTGAGGTAACCGATGAAGCGTATTCTGATCCCGATCCTGCTTGCCGCGCTGCTTTTTGCGGGGCTTTCTTTGCCTGCGCAAAGCGCCGCGGAGGACGAGCATCCGATCACGCTTACGATCACCTGCGATCCCGTGCCGGAGCTTGAGGGCGCGGGCACGATCCCGGATCTGCTGTTCACGATCCGCAACAACAGCGATTACGATTACACGCTGATCAACGCGAAGCTGACCGGCGGCTATGAAAATCAGGAGATGCCGCTCACCGAGTCGTTCGTGGTCATGGCGCAGAGCACGCGCGAGTTCCATCTGAACGACGTCCCCGTCGCCGAAGATCAGCTTGACCGGGAGATCACCTATACGCTCACATGGGAGGAGCATCAGACGGAGATCGATCCCGAAACCGGTGACGCGACGTTTCTGACGCTCACGCGCGAAGCGAGCGCATCCATTACGCTCGAGCGCTTCGTGGTGCCGGAGCTTACGGTCACCGCCGCCTGCGACGAGACTGGCGTGCGTTCGGACAAGACGTTTACGGTCCGGTATACGATCCGCAACGATACCGCGTTCGATATCACGGGCATCCGTCTGTACGATCCCGAACAGAGCATGCAGTCGATCCCGCTGCCGGATTCCGACCTGTCGTCCGGCGATTCGATGACGGTTTCCGTCGAATACAGGATGGGCACGTCGGATATGACGTTCGCGCCGCGCGTCGAGTATATTTCGCGCCGTCGCGAGATGCAGACGGACGCGGAACGGGCGCTGGTCGTCGAGTCCGTCGTCGTCGATCTGCAGATCCAGACGGAAATGCGCCCCGCAAACGCCGAGGGCACGACCTTCGCGATCACGATCACCAACAACGGCAACCGTCCCGTCACCGACATCTGCGTTTACGATGAGATCAACACCCTGCTGGAACCGGCGTTTTCGCTCGATCCGGAGGATATCCATACCGTACTCTATACCGTAAAGCCCGCGATCTCGTCGGACCGCGTCCGGACCGTACGTTTCCACGCAACGGCGCTCGACTGCTTCGAGAAGAAGATCCGCATCGACGAACAGCAGACCTTCAGCGTCGTCCCGTACATCGTGCCGGATTCGGTGCAGCTTGAGCTGTCCGCCGTTTTGCAGTCGCCGTATTACGACGAAAACGGCAAGCTCTGCGCGTCGATCCAGTTCGTGATCCGCAATACCGGGGACGTCAAGCTCTATAACGCGGTGCTAAAGGAGCTCACGATCTTCGGAACGGTCACGTCCTATCAGGAGCTGCGGCACGGCGAAACCTATTTCACAAAGATCTATCAGCTGGACGGCGTGCAGGAGCTGAAATTCCGCGTCGAAGCGTTCGATCCCGCGGAAAATCCCTGCCGGTCCGAAACGATCCGCCTCGACCTTTCGGGGCTCAGGGAGCTTGCGGACCGCAAGACGGATCCGGTCTATGTCCATACGCAGAATCCGTTTATCCAGGATCTCGATTCCAAATACAGCGGCGTGCTGCGCATCGCGACGATCATCGGACTGTCGATCGCCGCTTTCTGCGCGATCATCTGCATCATCCTGTACGCGGTCGAGCTGCGCATCCGCAGCAAGCTTCCCGCAGAGTTCGAGGAGGATCTGGAACGCGTGCTCCGCACTACGAAGCGCCGCACCGAAAAACAGCTCTTTTCCGATGCGCCGACCGAACAGTTCGGCTATACCGCGCCGATCAAGCTGCGGAATTACGGCGAGCTGACGGAGGAGGAGGCAAAGGCGCGCAACGAGCTGTACCGCAAGCGGCTTGCGGAGAATCTACGCAGGGAAGGCGCAGCGCAGCAGCCGAAGAAGAAGGCTGCTCCGGAACGCATCGATTCCGACGGCACGCGTGTGATACCGGTCATTCGCCGCACGGTCCCGGCGCCGGATAGCAAGCCGGAACCGGAAGCGCAGCAGAAGTCGAAGGAGCCGGAAACGGATACCCGCGAGATCCCGGTCCGTCCGCGTCCGAATCCCGCACAGCCTGTCGTTCCGCCCGTGGTCCCGGTTCCCGAACCGATCCAACAGTCGGAACAGGAAGCGCCGAAAAAGCCGAAGGAGACGGAAACGGATACCCGCGTGATCCCGGTCCGTCCGCGTCCGAATCCCGCACAGCCGGTCGTTCCGCCCGTGATCCCGGTTTCCGAGCCGAAACCCGAGCCAGAGCCTGAACCGATTCCCGAACCCGAACCGATTGACGAACAGGAACCTGAATTGATTCCCGAACCGGAACCTACTCCGGAACCCGAACCGATTCACGAACAGGAACCTGAATTGATTCCCGAACCGGAACCTGCTCCGGAACCCGAACCGATTCACGAACCCGAACCTGAATTGATTCCCGAATCCGAACCTGAATTGATTCTCGAACAGGAACGAACTGTAGGGGACGCCGACCCCGGCGTCCCGCCCGAACCGGAACCTTTGCAGGAAGAAACTGCGCCCGAACCGGAGCCTGCGCCCGAAGCGGAATCACCTGTAGGGGACGCCGACCCCGGCGTCCCGCCCGAAAGGGAGCCTTCGCCGGAAGAAGAACCCACCCCGGAACCGGAGCCTGCGCCCGAATCCGAGCCTTCCCCGGAAGAAGAACCCATGCTGGAACCGGAGCCTGCGCCCGAAGCGGAATCACCTGTAGGGGACGCCGACCCCGGCGTCCCGCCCGAACCGGAACCTTTGCAGGAAGAATCTGCGCCGGAACCGGAGCCTGCGCCCGAAGCGGAATCACTCGTAGGGGACGCCGACCCCGGCGTCCCGCCCGAAAGGGAGCCTTCGCCGGAAGAAGAACCCACTCCGGAAACGGAGCCTGCACCCGAACAGGAATCACCTGTAGGGGACGCCGACCCCGGCGTCCCGCAAGATCCGATTCCCGGACCGGAGGCGCTTCATTGCGCGCCCCGCAGACTGCTTGAGAAGCCCGTCGCGAGAAAGCGTCCGGCGGTGCTGCACCCGATCAGAAGAATGAACGGGTAACTTGATATGGAATGGTATTGGATCGTACTCATCATCATCGGCGCAGTGCTTCTGATCGTTGCCGGCGCATCGCTGCTTATGTTCTTTTACGCCTTCGCCGCGAACCGCAAGACGATTGCAAAGGTCTTTCTCGACCGGGAACAGGATCCGTCTCCGCTCGTGCGCATGCGTTTTCGCACGAAGGAATACTTTGACGCGCTTCCTTACGAGACGCTGACGCAGACCGCGCCGGACGGGGTGAAGCTTGCGGCGAGATTCTATCCGAACGGCGGGACGAAGCAGGTCGCCGTGATCTGTCACGGCTGGCACAGCTATCCCTGGTGGGATTTCGGCAAGTCGTTCGACATCCTGTACGACGCGGGCTATGCCGTGCTCGCGGTGTATCAGCGGGCGCAGGGCGAAAGCGAGGGGAGATATCTCACGTACGGCGCCAAGGAGTCGGAGGACCTGATCGGATGGATCGACCTTCTGCTGCAGAAATACGGCGAGGATCTTTCGATCGCGATCATGGGCGTCTCGATGGGCGCGGCGACGGTGCTGTGCGCAACCGGCAAGCCCTTGCCTCCGCAGGTCAAGTGCGCCGTTTCCGACTGCGCGTTCACGTCCGCCGCGGATCAGTTCCGCTCGGCGATGAAGGGAAGGTTCCCGATCGCCCGCGCATGCGGCGTGCCGATCGCACGGGTGCTGGCGGGGATCCGGTATGCGGACGCGTCTCCGATCGACGCCGTCAAACGCTCTCATACGCCGACGCTGTTTCTGCACGGCGACAAGGACGATTTCGTGCCGTTTCCCATGATGCGCAGGCTCTATGACGCATGCACGGCAGAGGAGAAGACCTTCTGGGTCTCGCCCGGCGCCGTCCATGCCGAAGCGGCCATGCAGAACCCGGAGGAGTACGCGGCGCATGTGCTTCCGTGGCTTGCGGCGCATCTGTAAACCGACCGCAGCCCCCGGGAAAGAACGCCCCTTTCCATGTCATTCTGAGGAGTGAAACGACGAAGAATCTTTCCGATCCTTCACGCATTCGCTGAAGCAAATCAAAAACCACACATGCGGGACGCCCGAAAGGACGTCCCGCGTTTCGTCTGTCAGTACTGCTTAAGGCTCGGATTGTTGCCGTTGCAGTAGATCAGCACGGTCGCAAGCGCCACGCCGATCGCGCCGACGACCGGATGCATCGCAACGCCTGCCGCGGAAAGGCTGTTCACAACCGCCTCATAGACGGCGGACGCAAGCCCGATCCAGAACAGAACGCTCTTGCTTCGACTCTGCATCACCATAAGAAGCCTCCTTTCTCAAAAAAGTTTCCCGATCACAAACCCGATCACGCCGACGACCGCCGCCGTGACCGCCGCGAGCGTGAGCGCGTCCATGCGCTTGCCGCTCTTTTGCTCGAGCTCCCGAAGCCGCGCCTCGTGATCCGCGCTGTTCTTTGCGATCGTTTTCACATCCGTTTCGATCCGCGCAAGCGCTTCGAGGATCTCCGATACCGTTCGTTCAGCCATTGCGCACCTCCGTATACTGTGGTTTGTTCGTGATGTACGCGATCGAATCCCGCCAGTAAATCCGGTACCAGCCGGACGGAGCGCGTCCGAGCAGCGGATAGCGCTCGCCTTTGTGCACGATCCCGATGCAGCGCGCGTAGGTGCCGCCGCCTTCGCGGACGCGTACCGAGCCGCCCTTGATCCATACGCACGCGTTCCCGGCGTCCTCGCCGAAGCCGTTGAACCGTCCGAAGCGGTTCCAGTAGCCCTTTTTGCGCTTGTTCTTCACGACGCCGACGTCGCGTCCTTTGCATTCCACCTGTTCCGATCCGACGCACACGCCGACGTGCACGATCTGTTTGCCGTCGTGGTGAAAGACCAGATCGCCCGGCGTCAGTTCATGCTCCTCGATCGGCGTACACAGGCTCCAAAGTTCACGGCTCGAAACGTCGTATTTCTGCAGACCGAGCTCGTGCAGCGCCCAGTAGACGAGTCCGGAGCAGTCGAACGCGCGGATACAGGGGACGCCCGCCTCCATAC
>Ga0310697_10004945_pt1 | contig 13017 bp, 10 predicted proteins | sample 172DNAGHGlowgp2_FD_203883 | JGI IMG/M metagenome (GOLD analysis project Ga0310697, IMG submission 203883) | Sheep rumen microbial communities from Palmerston North, Manawatu-Wanganui, New Zealand - 1728 DNA GHGlow gp2 (v2) (version 2) | ecosystem: Host-associated > Mammals > Digestive system >...
AAAACGCAAACGGCTGAATTCTTTTTTGGGTTCAGCTGTTTCTGTTTGTAAAAATCAATATTCATTTGCATTATACCAATAATTCATTTACATTTGAAAAATATATTTATTTTTAACTAAAACCATGTTTACGCATAAATTTTACTTATTCAGTGGGATCACACTATTATGTGCATCTTTACTAACTACATCCTGCGAAAAGGATGAAAAAACCACCCCAGGAGGCGGATTCTTAGCAAGATCAGAGTGTCTGGCAGATTTTGACATGCCAAAATCTAATGACTCAATACCCATTTATTACGATGCGGCGAATGAAGATATTATGAAAATAATACCTTTTAGTTATGAATTTGACCTCACATCAGGTACTGGAACCATTTCATGTATAGAATATATGAGCTGCTGTCCTGACTCTATCTACTCAACAGTCAGTGTGAATGACAACGCAATTACTATCAACAACATCGAAGTGGCTACTGAAAAGTGCAACTGTATGTGTCGTTACGAAGTCGTATCTCAACTTTGGGGAATAGAAGCAAAACAATATACTGTAACTATTCTTGAAAACGGAGCAACACGAAGCACCTTCATCATGGATTTAAGCACATCCCCAACAGGCATAGTAGAGTAAAATAGCTATTTCTCTCATTTAGTGCATATAGAAATCCCCTGCAAGTTAAAAGTTGCAGGAGATTTTCATTTTCAACATACTTATTTTTATTTCCTCACCGGTTTGTAGAGACGCACGGCCGTGCGTCTCTACATTATAACGAACAATCTTTATGCATCAATTGTAGCATACGTTGCATTATCCTCAATGAACTGACGACGTGGTGCTACGTCATCTCCCATCAGCATGGAGAAAGTATAATCGGCAGCTGCCCCATTCTCAATATGTACCTGACGCAACGTACGGAATTCAGGGTCCATCGTGGTTTCCTTCAACTGTACAGCATTCATCTCACCCAAACCTTTATAACGCTGAATCTTAACACCTGCTTCCTGTCCGCCTCCATATTTATCAATAAAGGCTTGTTTCTGCTGATCTGTCCAACAATATTCTTCTACCTTACCTTTAGAACACTTATATAATGGAGGCGCAGCAATATAAACATATCCACGCTCAATCAACTCACGCATGTGGCGGAAGAAGAAGGTCAAGATCAATGTGTCGATGTGGCTACCATCGACATCGGCATCGGTCATGATAATAATCTTATGATAGCGAAGTTTCTCCAAATTCAAGGCTTTAGAATCTTCAGCCGTACCTATGCTGACACCCAATGCCGAATAGATATTCTTTATCTCTTCACTATTTAGTACACGATCTATCGTTGCTTTCTCGACATTCAAAATCTTACCACGAAGAGGAAGAATAGCTTGGAATTCACGGTTACGACCTTGTTTTGCCGTACCACCTGCAGAATCTCCCTCGACAAGGAATATCTCGCAAAGCTCAGGGTTTTTACCAGAGCAGTCAGCCAATTTACCAGGAAGGCCAGCCCCACCCAAAGCAGACTTACGTTGAACGCTTTTACGAGCATTTGCCGCCGCAATACGAGCACGTGCTGCCAATACCACCTTATCAACAATCAAACGAGCCTCTTTCGGATGTTCCTCTAAATAATTGGACAAGGCCTCACCTACAGCCTGCTGAACGATACCGGATACCTCATCATTACCTAATTTGGTCTTCGTCTGTCCCTCAAACTGAGGCTCAGCAACCTTAACCGAGATAACAGCTGTCAAACCTTCACGGAAATCATCACCGCTGATCTCTACTTTTTCTTTTTCAAGAATCTTAAGGTCATCTGCATATTTCTTAAGTGTACGAGTCAGAGCTGTTCGGAAACCAGATACATGAGTACCACCTTCAATCGTATTGATATTGTTCACGTATGAATGGATATTCTCTTTAAACTCGGTATTATATGTCATAGCCACCTCGACAGGCGTACCATACTTATCAGTATTGATATGAATCACATCTGGAATCAAATGCTCACGCAACGAATCCAAGTATTCAACGAACTCGCTTAATCCTTTTTCAGAGTAATACACATCAGAACGACACGTTCCATCTTCTAATGGACGATTATCTTTCAACGTTATCTTTACACCTGCATTCAGATAAGCCAAATCACGTAAACGAGCAGCTAATATATCATACTTATACTCATGAACTGTGAAAATTGTCGTGTCAGGTAAGAATGTAACTTTCGTACCTGTAGTCTCCGCTGTCCCTACCTCTTTTACGCTATATAGAGGCTTTCCACAAGTATATTCCTGTTGGTATCTTTTCCCGCCACGGCAAACTTCCACTTTCATTTTAGTTGAAAGGGCATTCACACACGACACACCGACACCATGAAGACCACCTGAGACTTTGTATGTACCTTTGTCAAACTTTCCACCTGCATGAAGTACGGTCATAACAACCTCCAAAGCAGAACGCTTCTCTTTTTCATGCATATCTACAGGAATACCACGACCATCATCCTCAACGGTAATAGAGTTATCTTCATTTATGGTTACTTCAATGTGTTTACAGTAACCCGCCAATGCTTCATCAATTGAATTATCGACTACCTCATATACCAAATGATGCAAACCACGTTCGCTGATATCACCAATATACATTGCAGGACGTTTACGAACGGCTTCCAAACCTTCCAACACCTGAATACTACTGGCTGAATACGAATTTTTTTCTTCGCTCATGTTGTATTTTATTTTTTATATATTTTCCATCTCATAAACGAGCAAATATAATATTTTTTTAGCATTTATCCGCTATTTTAAACCAGGAAAATGGTGTAAAATTATTGCGAAACACCTATCTTCTACATTACCATCTTCCACCTGCACCGCCGCCACCACTGCGGCCGCCACCACTATATCCTCCACGATGACTACTGTGACTATGACCGGATGACCATCCACCTGACGAAGACCGTGTCGTACTTGAATAGTGTAATAATTTAGGAATTTCTCGTTCTGTCGGGCGAATAGCTCCGCAACAGGCACATTTATAATACATCACCTTCTTACCTGCCGCACTGTATGTTGCTTCCCGTATTATTTTCTCAGAATCAAACTGGCATGTGCGTGTATGACACGTTTCACACTCTTCATAAAAAGAATAAGACATCTTTCTATACCGAATGTAATAAAAATGATGATTCTCACACTTTCCCACACGATATTTGACGATTCCCTTTTCCCTTTCATATTTCTGAGCATCTGACAAGGCTGTCTCTGCCTCTTTTTTCGTCAACAATCTTGATGATTGCTGGCAGATTGGACATTTGATTGGAAGACGTTTATACCTTTGCAGCATTATCGTATATACAATCGTGAAGAAAAACTGTACAGCAGGAGCGATAAAAAAGAAGATGATTGATTTATAATCCTTCCGCTTGACATTACATAACTTATACGCTTCCAACACATCCTCTTTTCTTTTCTTCCGTATAACAAGAAATGCCTTACAATTATGGATGAAACATAAATAACTATAATAACATAACACATAGACAATAACTTTCTCAAACTCTACATAATAAACAGATAGTGCAATAGGCACCATAGGAAGGTATTCCAAAACGAAATGCCACGTTTTGTTTTTCCAGATATTCACTGTTGGGGTTAAGAATCCAGATGTGCTGACAGTCAGCCTACTCTTATCATTGGATAATGATAATGTCTCATATAACTTCTCTGATGAATCAGGGTCCAAATTGCTTCCTGTTTTACTTTTGAACGATTTATAGAAACCGATTAATGTCAACGAGACAAAACATAAAAGATGGAAAAGGTTAAAGCTACCATCCATATCGTCCTCTTCAGAGGAAGTGATGGAAGAAGTGAGACCTGCTTTCTCCTCTTCTGTTTCTGTGCCAGCAAAAATAGTTCCCACATTTTTATCCTCAGAGATAAGATTGATCATTAGGGAAGCCTGCGTTAAACCTTCAAAATAGTTCCCTTTTTTAAAATTAGGGAGGAGACAATTATGACCCAGACGGGTACATACGGCATCCGTAAACTTTTCTTCTGCTCCATAGCCTGTGATGAATCGCCACTGGTGTGAATCCATAACCACGAGAAGAAGCAGTCCATTATCATTATATCCGATTTGCCATGTGTTATACAATGTTAGCGCAAACTTAAAATCATCGTATTCATCGCTTAACTTATCCAAAATAACGGTATAATACATCAACCCTGTCTCATGGAAAATCTTACTTGCCATGGTATTCAAGGAATCTATTTGCAAGGAATCCAAGTAATGTAACGGATCGGTTACGTATTGAGTGCTATCTGTTACGTATGGATTAGGCAAAGTAGTAGGATTCCATGGCTCGTGGCTTTGTTCCTCTTCATAGTTAAGTTCGTCGGAATAGTTCGACGTATTGTTATCTCCCTCATCACATGAGGGAAGAGCTATCAGCAGGAAAAAACAGACAATATAAAAGAGGAAACTTCTTCTCATTCACTTATTCGATTTAAAATTATGTTTCAAATTTACATATTCTTACAGAGAAAAAAAAGAAGGCTCGACAAAATGCCGAGCCTTTCTTATTAAATTGATAAAGAATTAATCTTTAAATTTAGCTGAGATGAACTCACGGTTCATACGAGCAATGTTACTGATAGAAATGGACTTAGGGCACTCTGCCTCGCAAGCACGAGTATTAGTACAGTTACCGAATCCTAGTTCATCCATCTTAGCAACCATTGATTTCACACGTTTAACAGCTTCAACACGACCTTGAGGGAGCAAAGCGAACTGAGAAACCTTAGCTGATACGAACAACATAGCTGAACCGTTCTTACAAGCAGCGACACAAGCACCACAACCGATACAAGTTGCAGAGTCCATAGCCTCGTCGGCATCTACTTTAGAAATAGGAATTGCGTTTGCATCCTGAGCACCACCGCAGTTGAATGATACATAACCACCAGCTTGTTGAATTTGGTCGAACGCATTACGGTTTACCATCAAGTCTTTGATGACAGGGAAGGCAGCAGAACGCCATGGTTCAACAGTGATTGTTTCACCATCTTTGAAACGACGCATATACAACTGACAAGTAGTAGCACCTGTTGCAGGACCGTGAGGATGTCCATTGATGAACAAAGAACACATACCGCAGATACCTTCACGACAGTCATGATCGAAAACGATAGGCTCTTCACCCTTCTCAACCAATGTTTCGTTTAGGATATCCAAAGTTTCCAAAAAAGATGTATCAGGAGTAGTTTCAACACCCTCGTATGTTACAAACTTACCCTCTTCTTTCGGGCCGGCTTGACGCCAAACCTTCAAATTGACTTTCATTATATTATCTGTAGCCATTTGTTTTACTTTTTAAATTGATTAAGATTTGTAGTTACGAGTTTGAACCTTGATAGCCTCGTATGTGAGAGGTTCTTTGATTAACTCAGGTGCTTTCTCGTCATTACCTTGATAATTCCAGCAACCAACATAGAAGAAGTTTTCGTCGTCACGTTTTGCTTCTCCTTCTTCTGTTTGGTATTCTTCACGGAAGTGACCACCGCAACTTTCATTACGGCTCAAAGCATCAGATGCGATCAACTCACCCATGATGATGAAATCCTTCAAATGGAATGCTTTATCCAATTCAATATTCATTCCCTCGTCTATCTTACCAGGGATAAACAAGTTAGTTTCGAACTCCTTACGTAAATCTTTCAATTTCTTAAGAGCCAATTCCAAACTTTCCTTTGTACGACCCATTCCAACATATTCCCACATGATGTGGCCTAACTCTTTGTGAATAGAATCTACAGAACGTTTTCCACGAATATCCATCAAAGCCTTTTGATCTGCCTCACACTTAGCTTGAGCATCCATAAATTCTTTGCTATCTGGATTGAAACGAGGAACGGTAATTTGATCTGACAAATAATTCTGGATAGTATAAGGCAATACGAAGTAACCATCAGCCAAACCTTGCATCAATGCAGAAGCACCTAGACGGTTAGCTCCATGGTCTGAGAAGTTACATTCACCGATTGCGAACAATCCCTTAACAGATGTTTGCAATTCATAATCAACCCAAAGACCACCCATTGTGTAGTGGATAGCAGGGAAGATCATCATTGGATTATAATATTTAACGCCATTGATCTCTTTTGCAAATTCGCCAGGATTAACATCTGTAATCTCTTCGTACATATCGAACAAGTTACCATAACGTTGACGAACTACGTCAATACCTAAACGATTGATAGCTTCTGAGAAATCCAAGAATACAGCCAAACCTGTATTGTTTACACCATAGCCTTTGTCACAACGCTCTTTTGCTGCACGAGAAGCAACATCACGAGGAACCAAGTTACCAAATGCAGGATAACGACGCTCCAAGTAGTAGTCACGATTCTCTTCCGGGATATCAGAACCTTTGATTTCGCCACGTTGTAATTTCTTAGCATCCTCAATATTCTTTGGTACCCAGATACGACCATCATTACGCAATGACTCAGACATCAATGTCAACTTAGATTGCTTATCACCATGAACTGGAATACAAGTAGGGTGGATCTGAACGTATGAAGGGTTAGCCATATAAGCTCCCTTACGATAAGCAGCGATAGCAGCTGAACAGTTACATCCCATAGCATTAGTTGACAAGAAGTATGTATTACCATAACCACCTGTAGCCAATACAACAGCATGAGCAGCGAAACGCTCAAACTTACCTGTTACCAAGTTCTTTGCAATAATACCACGAGCACGACCGTCGATCATCACGATGTCATGCATCTCGTAACGATTAAAACTTTTTACCTTACCAGCTTTAATCTGACGATTCAAAGAAGAGTAAGCACCCAACAACAATTGTTGTCCTGTTTGACCTTTAGCATAGAATGTTCTGGATACTTGAGCACCACCGAATGAACGGTTAGCCAAAAGACCTCCATATTCACGAGCGAAAGGAACACCTTGAGCAACACATTGGTCAATAATATTAGCAGAAACCTCGGCCAAACGATAAACATTCGCTTCACGAGCACGATAGTCACCACCTTTTACAGTATCATAGAACAAACGATAAACTGAATCGCCATCGTTTTGATAATTCTTAGCAGCATTGATACCTCCCTGTGCAGCAATTGAGTGAGCACGACGAGGAGAATCCTGAATACAGAAATTTAAGATATTGAATCCCATCTCAGCTAAAGTAGAAGCTGCAGATGCACCGGCCAAACCTGTTCCAACTACGATGATATCCAACTTACGTTTGTTAGCAGGATTCACCAACTTTTGGTGAGCTTTATAGTTAGTCCATTTTTCAGCTACTGGACCTTCTGGAATTTTAGAATTTATTTCAACCATAATATATATCTATTTCAATTAGTAACTAATTAAAGACTTTGAATGTACCCTGCAACAACAACAGCAGCAAACCCTAAGAAAATAAGTGTTGAAACGATGTTTGCACAGCATTTCAAACGTGGGAACCATGTTTTATTATCCAATCCTGCAGATTGAAATGCGCTCCAGAATCCGTGTGTTAAATGGAACCAAATAGCTACAAACCACAAGATATAGAGCAAACAAATAATCGGATTAGCGAATGTCGCTCTGATAAGTGCTGCTCCATCTGCAAACTGACCTGCATACTCAGCTTCACAACCTAATATTTCAGGTAACTGCATCTTTGCCCAAAAATGAGACAAGTGCATAATCAATCCTAATAAAACCACAACACCCAAAACAAACATGTTACGAGAAGACCATTCTACCTTCTCCTGATTGTCCTGAAATGAATAAGCAATAGGACGTGCTTTCTTATTACGCAACGTAAGAATGGTTGCAAAAATAATATGCAAAATGAATCCGCCTGCTAATACTGCCGTACCGACTAAAGCATACCAATTTGCACCTAAAAATTCACAAATCGTATTGTATGCTTCGCCAGAGAAAATGGCAACAACATTCATCGACATGTGAAAAATAAGAAACAAAATAAGGAAAAATCCAGTAATACTCATAACCAGCTTTCTCCCGATTGATGAATCAATTAACCACATAAGTTTTTGAAATTTAATGAATTATTTATTTAATTATTTATTACTAATGCGTTATAAACCAGCTTTTATGAATCATTTGGCAATAATTCATATTACAAAAATATAAAAAAAATTAAATTGTAAGGGTTATACGACCTTTTTTTCAAAATTAACATGAACAGAAATACGTTAAAGGGAAATGCTATAGGTAACTCCTATTTACCGTATAAACAAAAATCTTTATCCATCTGGGGTATGAACTTCGAAACAAATTCTATACACCGCAATAATAGATGACACATCCAATGATAATCACGATGGTGGCTATGCCACAGAATCTACAGAATATCTTGAAATCTTTTAACGCTAATGAATAGTAATTGCTTATACCACTCTTTAGATAGGTTCTAAGCAGTCTGCTCGTTTTAAATAATCGGTACGTCGGAATGAGAAATAGAAATCCCAACGCCATAATGATTAATCCGTATAATATATTGTGTTTCAAAAAGAAAGAGATAAAGATGCGCGTCGGATTAAAAAAGGGTCTATCGATCATTAAGAACACTCCGGCACTTAAATAGATTATACATACAACCAAACTGCAGACAGAAAATAACAACAGCCAATTGGCGATTGATTGTAAACATGCTTTATCCTGTCCTTCCTGCAAATTATCTTGTGAACCAGATTTTTGTATCTCATTTTCTTTATTGTCAACTGTCTCCATATTGTAATTTTATTTTATGTTTTCAATATCACTTTTCTCAATGATAGAAAGTGCATCTTTCGATAGTGTTTCAAGGCTATCTTGAGCTAATCTATTTGCCTGACAGGTGATACTCTTTTCATACAGATTACGAGCATATCTAGCATTTCCAAAGTTACGGTCTTTGTTGGCAACCGCTTTTTTAAAGTGTTCTAGAAGGTACTGGTCTGCTTCTTCTGTTAGTCGATAGCCTCCTTTTTTGGCTCTCTGTACATAAATGTCATGCAGTTCTTGCGGAGAATAATCTGGGAATTCTATATAACGATTGAAGCGGGATTGTAGTCCGGGATTAGATTCAATAAATTGTTTCATCTCATCGGTATAACCGGCCACAATGACTACCAAGCTATCTCGATCGTCTTCCATACGTTTAAGTAACGTAGCAATTGCTTCTCCTCCATAGTCTTGCTCGCCACCACTGGTAAGAGCATACGCTTCGTCGATGAAAAGGACTCCATTGATGGCAGAGTCAATAACTGCATTTGTTTTTGTAGCGGTTTGTCCGACATACTCGGCAATAAGACCCGAACGATCTGTTTCTACCAAATGACCTTTCTTCAAGACACCCAAGTCTTTGTATATGCGTGCCATGATACGTGCTACCGAGGTCTTACCCGTACCGGGATTTCCTGTGAAGACCAAATGATAGGAGACCTGAGCCTCTTGCAACCCCTTATTCTTTCTTGCCTGCTGAACTTTTATGAAATTGGAAAGTGATTTAACTTCCTCTTTCACAGGTCCTAATCCAATCAGTGATTCTAATTCTTTATAAGGATCTTCGGACGATGGCTCTGTAATGGTTATTGCAGGACTTACTGCCTGCACGGTATCTGTCTTATTTATCTTTTCTGTTTCTGTATCATAATCAGTTGGTTCAACTTCATCGGTGTCAACTACCATTGATTTTTTGCGTTTTACTCAGATTAAATTCCATAATGTGAATATTGTTTGGACGGTGAATTTATAGAACATCACCTTATAAATGTCACTTTTTGTTGTTATGCAAAGTTAAACGAATTTATCTTGTCTGACAAATCTTTCTCATGCCTATAAACAGAAGGTAGGGCAATAGATATAGAATAAGATCCACACTATCATAATGTCCAGGGATGATATGAATTGCCTGCAGAAGCTCCGAAAGAACGCCCGCCATCGGTATAACACACGAGATAAATGCCAACGTACGAAACGATAGGTTCACAAATAATCCATCAATGATTAAAATATAGGCTATACTCCATAAACATCCCGGCAGATTATACACAATAAAATCGGACGGAGGACCCATCGCTCGACGTATGGAAACGAGATAATCGCCCACAACCGTATTGGAAAGCTGATAGAGCAGCGTGTGATTTCTATAGAGTACATAGATTGCTCCACCCAAACCTAAGATGAGCAAGCCCACGATCACTTTGAATTTATTCACGTTATAGCAGAATAACTGCAAGCAACATTACATTCTGTGATACCTGGTATATCGTTTCTTTGACATACCATAATTGGCATAGCAACCACGGTCTTTTTGACCGATTCGGAATTCAAGACCTATCTCATGCGAACCATAACTATCATGTCTTAAATCCTCAAAGATATAATCATAGGAATAAAATATGGAAAAGAATTCAAACGAATAACCGACTCTGATAACAGCCTCGTTAGGGATGCGATAAGCTGCACCGACATAGAAATAATCTCGTGGATGAGAATCATAATCATTCACATAATAGAAATCAAAACCTATCTGATGCTTCTGAACATTTTTAGACCCTTCATCTCCTTTAAACAGATAAAAGGCATACGTAGGTGACAATCTCCACCATTCCTGAGACTGGAAATTTGCATTAAAGAATCCATAGAATATCTTGTTCATGGAAACATTATCCGTTCCTTTCAACAAATGATTGGCAGCAAAACCAAACTCAAAATTTTGCAACAGGAACTCCATACCGACATCAATATCAGGTGCACTTCCTTTCTCCAATTGTTCAAGCACACTATTTCTGGTAGGTGTATTATTCAACGTATATCCAAGGTCTATCTCCGACTCCTTATACCCTTTGGTCATCATTCCCACACTCATTCCGAAGTTAATATAACTATCGGGGGCAAAAGGTACACAAAAAGCATAATCTACTTTAGGATTTGCGATGTATTGATAACCTATCTTATCATACAACATATTGATACCTACCTGAGAGTGAGCACCTAAGAAGAAATATTTTCCTGATATAAATAATGATAAAGGGGCACCATCCAAACCAACCCATTGGAATCTACCTCCAGTCGTTATGGTTGCATATTGTAACTCTGGAATATAGCCTGGATTATGATATGCATACTGCAATTGCTTATTGGCAAAGAAAGGGGCTTCCTGTCCCATCATCCAGCACAGATGGAACAAAAGAACAATAGTTGCAATTCCTCTTTTCATATATCTTGACTCTATCATATTCATACCATTAATCATTTATAAGCGTTACGTAACCTGTCTTGATTTGCTCAACACCTTCGCTATAGTAGTGTACTGCATAGAAATAGGTATCGTCAGATGCCGGCTTACCTTTATACGTTCCATCCCAGCCCACTCCTTCATATATCAAGGTACCTACACGGTCGAAGATACGAAGTTGATAATCTTCCATAAAGATGGATCCGCTCTCTGCATAGTATGTATTTGGTATCTTAATATCTGAGTCAACTGTCACTATAGTCTCAAGATTTTTCTGACAACCAAACTCATGTTCTACATTCAAACGAACTGTCAATGGTCTGTTGTAAACAAATGTCTCTCCAAAATAGTCGTGTATAACCTTTGCACCATACTCAGTTGTGCCATCTCCAAAGTTCCAGTAGAACGTTAGATTTTCATCCTCTGATGTTGGTATCGTAGAGAAGTTCATGTGAGGATGTTCCTTATCCATGCTCTTACCCGACTCCAATGTGCCATCTTCGTTGAGAGCCAATATCGTGAAGTTAGGAATAGAAGCTACATTAACATACACATTTTTTGAACCGAGACAATTGTTAACATCCGTAACATTCACTGTCAACTTATCAGATTCTGTAGGATAATATGAATAAGCAACCGAATCTGAAACCAACATAGAATCATTCAGCCACCACTCATATTTCCTTAGATTATTATTCTGAATATGAAGATTAGCTTCGGTACCTAAACATACATTTACATCATTTACCTCCACATCAATCTTCTTATATGTATAAGCACTGAACTGAAGTGTATCCCTACATCTCATAACTGATTCTGTAATGATTACCTCATAAGTGGCTGAATCCATAATCGGTTGTTGATATGTATCGCCTGAATATACATTTCCATCGGCTATATTATACCATTCAAATTTAGAATCATTCTCTGCTTTTATCGAGAAATCTGTTATCTCTCCATAGCAATAGAGCGGTTTAACCTTTGATAAGGTGATCTTACCTGGTGAATGCATCTTGATGTATAATGAGTCTTTCACCTTACATCCATTCTCATCCTTTGCAATAAAGGTATAAGTACCTGTTGTGCCAATATTCGACGTCAATCTCTCCGTATGACCTTCTGTAACATTATACAAAGAATCGATTGAATAACTAATGTTATGTTTTCTTACAACATCAGAGAAATAGACAGGATTCTTAGCACATGTATCGAATGTGAAGGATTCAAACTTCACTGCAGGATGAATCGTAACCGTCAACAAGGTATCACGGCTGACACAGTTTGTAATGTCTTGTACCTGACGAACTTGATAATATCTTGTTCCTGAAAGGTCAGTTTTTACAATCGTAGTAACCGTATCTACCAAAGATTCTGCAACATTTTCCCATACCAATCGAAGATTATTCTGCGTTGGGTTACCTACCAACTCATGCAAACCTGTGTTTTGACAGAAGGTTTGATCTTCTACCTTAGGTACTTCTGGTTGTTTATAGAATGTCAACTGAGTTGTCGCATCCGCCGTACATGTCAATCCATCAGATGTATAGGAGTAATTTACCTTATAGAGACCACTCTCATCTAAGGCACTTGCATTGGCTGTTACATCACGATTGCCGTTGCTTACCAATGTAAAGGCATCTGCATCTATCAAGGCAGTCATTGTCTTGGCCTTTGCTGAATATTTTGCCAATTGAACCAGATTGATTGTATTTGGCAAACATGTTGACGAATCTGGTATAATAGCTTCAATCTGTGGATA
>Ga0310697_10004948_pt1 | contig 13006 bp, 10 predicted proteins | sample 172DNAGHGlowgp2_FD_203883 | JGI IMG/M metagenome (GOLD analysis project Ga0310697, IMG submission 203883) | Sheep rumen microbial communities from Palmerston North, Manawatu-Wanganui, New Zealand - 1728 DNA GHGlow gp2 (v2) (version 2) | ecosystem: Host-associated > Mammals > Digestive system >...
GCAGTCGTACATATAGTCTTGCTGTTAGCTATTGGCTATTAGCTGTTAGCTCTCTCAATCCAGGCGGCTACCTCGTCAACACTGGGCTTCTGCATGTCGAGCTTGTACTTCTTAAAGATCTCGCCAATCTTCTGCTGCAGGCCCTGGGGCTTCTCGTCCTTGATGTTTGTAATCAGGTTGAAACCAGCCTTGCGCAGTACAGGAACGATATCCTCGGGTACACCAATCTCGGCCCACTCAGCAACAGATGACTGGGGAATCTTCTTCTCAGGCTTCATCTGTGGGAACAGCATCACCTCGCCAATAGCAAACTTACCAGTCATCAGCATCACCAGACGGTCGATACCGATACCAATACCGAAGGTTGGAGGCATACCGTACTGCAGAGCGCGCAGGAAGTCATGATCGATGATCATAGCCTCGTCATCGCCCTTATCAGCAAGCTTCATCTGCTCGATGAAACGCTCCTCCTGGTCGATAGGATCGTTGAGCTCAGAATAGGCGTTAGCCAGCTCCTTACCGTTAACCATCAGCTCGAAACGCTCGGTGAGACCAGGCTTAGAGCGGTGCATCTTGGTAAGAGGTGACATCTCAACAGGATAGTCGGTAATGAAGGTAGGCTGGATGAAGGTACCCTCGCAGAACTCACCAAAGAGTTCGTCGATGAGCTTGCCCTTACCCATGGTCTCATCTACATCCATACCCTTAGAGAGGCAGAATGCACGGATCTCGTCCTCAGTCTTGCCATCGCAGTCGAAACCAGTCTTCTCCTTAATCGCATCGAGGATAGGCAGGCGACGGAAGGGAGCCTTGAATGAGATGATATTACCATCAATCTCCACCTCGGGCTTGCCGTTGACAGCTGTACAGATCTCCTCGAGCATCTTCTCGGTGAAGGTCATACCCCACAGCAGGTCCTTATAGCTCACGTAGAGCTCCATGCAGGTGAACTCAGGGTTGTGGGTCTTGTCCATACCCTCGTTGCGGAAGTTCTTACCCATCTCGTAGACACCCTCGAAACCACCAACGATAAGGCGCTTTAGGTAAAGCTCGGTAGCGATACGCATATACATGTCCTGATTCAGGGCATTGAAGTGGGTGATGAATGGGCGGGCTGAAGCACCACCTGCGATGCTCTGTAGGATAGGTGTGTCGACCTCGGTATAACCAGCGTTGTCGAGAATACTACGTATGGTACGGATGATGGTTGCACGCTTAAGGAAGGTATCCTTTACGCCCTCGTTGACCACCAGGTCGACATAACGCTGGCGATAACGCAACTCGGGATCATCAAACTTATCGTAGGCCACACCATCCTTATACTTCACGATTGGCAGTGGCTTGAGTGCCTTTGACAACAGCGTCAACTCCTTGCAGTGGACGCTGATTTCGCCTGTCTGCGTGCGGAACACAAAACCCTTGATGCCGATGAAGTCGCCGATGTCCAGCAACTTCTTGAATACTGTATTGTAAAGTTCCTTGTCCTCACCGGGACAGAGGTCGTCGCGGGTGATGTACACCTGAATGCGGCCTTTAGAGTCCTGTAATTCTACAAACGAAGCCTTACCCATCACACGGCGGCTCATCATACGGCCTGCAATGCTCACTTCGCGGGGCTCGGCATCATCCTGAAAACTGTCTATAATCTCTGTCGAGAAAGCATTGGTGGGAAATTCTGCTGCGGGATATGGATTGATACCCATGTCGCGCAACTGTTGCAGACTTTCGCGTCTGCCAATCTCTTGTTCACTGAGTTCTAAAACGTTCATATCTATATTAAAATGTCGTATTACGTTGCAAAGGTACAAAGAATTATTGAATTATTTAAAAAAAGTTGGATAAAAGTTTTGCAGATAAAAAAATATTTACTATTTTTGTCGCGTAATACTTGAGTAGAACACATTTCGTTATGATTCAGAACGGTATCAAGACACGTGTTGTCGGCGTAGACATCAGTCTGGAACGAACATCGATAGGTATTGTCGATATCCGTGGAAATATTATTGCAACAGATTGTTTTGTAACATCCGAGCATCCCTATATTGGCGACTATGTAACGGTGCTTTGTGAACACATTATGAATCTGGTGGATCAGAATGGAGGCTATGAAAGCATTCGTTCGGTGGGTGTCTGTTCGCCTAGTGGTAATTACCGTACAAGCAGTATTGAGAACGCTCCCAATATGCCGTGGAAGGGTGTTGTGCCCTTGGCTGCCATGTTGCGCGACCGTTTGGGAATGGCTGTGGCATTGGCCAATAATGCCCACGCAATGGCTCTTGGCGAACAAGCCTTCGGTGCCGCCCACGGTATGCGTGACTTCGCCGTTATCTCCATGGGGCACGGTCTGGGCAGTTGCTTCTTCAGCAATGGTATTGTACACTTGGGCAACGACGGTTTTGCAGGTGAGGTGGGACATACCTGTTTTATTCCGAATGGGCGCCAATGTGGCTGTGGTAAGCGAGGTTGTCTGGAGACCTATACTGCTGCCAATGGTATTGTGATGACTGCTCAGGAAGTGTTGGCCGAGCGCCCGGAGCCGTCAATGATGCGTCAGGTAGAGCGACTTTCTCCGAAGCTTATACAGGATCTCTGTGAGCAGGGCGATGAGCTGGCCATCGAGACCTACCGTCGTACGGGGTACTATCTGGGTCTGGGACTTGCCAACTATGCTTCTGTGCTGAATCCGGAGGCTTTCGTCTTTACGGGCGGTATTGCTCAGGCTGGCAAGTGGCTCTTCGAACCTGCCAACGAGGTTTTTGAAGAACACGTCTTCCATAACCTGCAGGGCAAGGTGCGATTCTTGGTTTCCAATTTGGAAAATCGCACGCGCAACATGTTGGGTGCCAGTGTGCTCGCGTGGAGCGTAAAAGAGTATTCGTTGTTTAAGTAGCAATTATTAAGAATATAATTAAGAGGCCTATATGATTAACGACAAGATAAAGTCCAAAGTGATAGGTATCAATGTGGATGTCGCCACGACGACTGTTGCCGTAGTTGACCTGCGCGGCAATATTGTGGCACAAGACACCATTGCTACCCGGAATTATCCCAATGTGAACAATTTCGTAGAGGCGCTTTCCGAACGTGTTATTATGTTGGCTGAGAATAACGGTGGCTATGAGAGTTTTCGTTCGGTAGGCATGTGTGCACCTAGTGCCAACTACCTGACGGGTTGCATCGAGAATTCACCGAACATGCCGTGGAAGGGTATCGTCCCCATTGCTGCTATGTTGAGAGACAGTATCGGTCTGGCTGTGGCACTTGGCAACGATGCCCATGTGACAGCTCTTGGCGAGTCTGCTTTCGGCATTGCTCACGGCATGGACAACTTCATTGTTGTGACGTTGGTGGGTAGCGGTTTGGGCAGTTGTTTCTTTAGCAACGGTCTGGCTCACCTGGGCAGTGACGGTTTTGCTGGCGAGTTTGGTCATACATGTATAGACGCTGGCGGTCGTCAATGCTCTTGTGGACGCAAGGGATGTCTGGAGGAGTATGTCTCTACACGCGGCATCTTGCAGACGGCTCGTGAACTATTGGAAGCCAATGATGCACCCAGCAAGATGCGTCAGAATACAGCGCTCACTCTGGATGATATTGCGGAATCTGCCGATGAAGGCGACAGCATTGCTTTGGAGGTCTGGCGACATACTGGCTATCTGTTGGGTGTCGCTTTGGCTAACTATGCCAGCGTAGTTAATCCGGAGGCTATTATCCTTACGGGCGAACTGACGAAGTATAGTGGTCGAATGTGGGCTGCCATGGAAGAGGGCTTCGTCCAGAATGTCTTTGGCAACATCCGTGACAAAGTGAAGATTGTAGTCTCCAAGATTGATGACTCCGAACGTAACGTCCTTGGAGCCAGCGCTTTGGCATGGAAGGTCAAGGAATACTCATTGTTCAAGTAACCTCTCACCTCTCACCACTCACCTCTCACCTCTAAAGAATTAGTATTTGAAGCTGGAGCCACCCAAGAACTCACGCATGATGCTGGTGGGTGGTATCTCCTTATCACTGACGGGCAGGAAGTAGTGGATGAACTTCAGCAGTCGGTGGGCCTCACTATATTCCGGACAGTTTTTGGGAACGCTGGAGAGGATGATTTCCGCATGGGTGCGTAGTACGGCAAACTCAATGTTCAGTGCTGAGTTGAACATGGCGTCGGCAGTCTCCTGATAGGGGAAAATCCATTTGTCTTCTGCCTCGCAGACATTCCCCCACTGGGCAATGGTCTCCTGAGCTGTGAAGGCTCCCTTGTTGTAGTCGCGGATAATACGGCGCAGCAGACGGTTGTCACGTGTGGGAATCCAGTTGTGGTCGTCGAGTGAGATGCTGGTCAGTGCCGAGATGTATATCTTGTACTTCAGCGAGTTTTCTATCTTCTGTGTCAGTTGTGGGTTCAGCGCATGGATACCCTCGATGATGAGCACTGTGTCGCCAGCCAGCTTCAGTTTCTTACCGTTCCACTCACGCTTGCCAGTAGAGAAGTTATATTCAGGAATCTCCACACGCTCACCATTCATCAGACGCGTCAGGTGTTCTTCCAGCAACTGATAGTCCACAGCCTCGATGTTGTCGAAGTCATAGTCGCCATTAGGCAGCTTCGGCGTGTCTACTCGGTTGACGAAGTAGTCGTCGGTAGAGAACGACATGGGACGCAGTCCGCAGGCCAGCAGCTGGATGCTCAGACGCTTGCAGAAAGTGGTCTTTCCCGACGATGACGGTCCTGTGATGAGTACCAGTCGGATGGGATTCTCCTCGGCATGGAACCTGCGTTCTATGTCTTCGGCAATCTGCACAATCTTCTTCTCCTGTAGGGCTTCGCTAACCTGTATCAATTCCGAGGCATGCCCCTTGAGGATTGCTTTGTTGACATCACCGGCATTACTGAGGCGCATGATGATATCCCATTTCGTCTTCTCGGCAAACATCTCGTAAGTCTTCGGCATGTCCACCTTCTCAGCCAGTCGGGTGGGGTCGTTCCAGTCGGGCACACGCAACAGCATACCATCGTGATAGGGCTCCAGTCCAAACACCTTCAGATAGCCCGCACTGGGTACCAGTGGACCATAGTAGTAGTCGGCGGTGTCCCCTAGGGTATAGTAGTCGCTGTAGATTTGTCCGCTGGTCTCCAGCAGTTTCACCTTGTCGGGGAAACCACGTTCGGCAAAGACGCGGATGGCCTCTTCATTAGTGGCCTCCGTGCGACGGAACGGCATGTCCAGATTGACAATTTCCTTCATGCGTTCACAGAGGCGCTCCACATCGCCTTCAGCCAACGACTCATTATTCTTTTTCTTGAAGTTACAGTAGTATCCGCGCGAAATGGTGTGTTCGATGAAGAGCTTCGAACCAGGAAAAAGGTCCTGTGTGGCCTTGTAGAGCAGGAAACACAGTGAACGCACATAGACACGGTGACCACTGCCCTCGCGGGCATCCAAGAACTCCACGTCGCGGTTCTGATAGACTCTGAATTTTAGTCCCTGTGAGGCGTTATTTACTTTGGCTGAGACTACAGGGTAGGGGAGTTTTATCTCATCGGCAAACTCCTGATAGATGTCTAACAGAGAGCTTCCTTCAGGGAAACTCTTGGTGACATTGTTGTTCTTGCAGCGGATCTGTAACATGGTGTTGAGGATTTTTCGGCACAAAAATACACATTTTCAACGAAATAACCAAAAAAAATGTGTATCTTTGCAACGTTACAGATAAAAATAATAGCAGGCTTATGAAGATTGTGATACTTGATGGCTATTCGGCCAACCCCGGTGACTTATCGTGGAAGGAGCTGGAGACAATGGGTGAGTTGACGGTTTATGACCGTACTGCACCGAGTGAGACCGTGGCACGGTGTACTGATGCAGCTGTTGTGCTGACCAACAAGGTGGTTCTCGGAAAAACAGAGATGGAACAGCTACCACACCTTAAATACATTGGCGTGTTGGCTACGGGGTATAACGTGGTGGATGTCGCATTTGCTCGTGAACGCGGTATCACTGTCACGAATGTTCCTGCTTACAGCACGGAGAGCGTGGCACAGATGGTGTTTGCCCATCTGCTGACGGTAACCAATCGCACGGAACACTATGCACTACAGAACCGTCAGGGACGCTGGACCCAGAATCCTGACTTCTGCTATTGGGATTTCCCACACATGGAACTGGCGGGAAAGACTTTTGGCATCGTAGGACTGGGAAACATAGGCCGTCGTGTCGCTGAGATTGCGCTGGCCTTCGGCATGAAGGTGAAGGCATTGACCAGCAAGGCTGCTGATACACTGCCTGTTGGTGTCGAGAAAGCCTCTCTGGAGGAATTGCTCAGCACGGCTGACGTGCTGTCGCTGCACTGTCCGTTGACAGACAATACGCGACACCTTATTAATAAGAAAGCTTTGCAACAGATGAAGTCGTCGGCCATACTTATCAATACCGGTCGCGGTCCGTTGGTGGACGACCAGGCTGTGGCCGATGCGCTGGCTGAAGGTCGGCTGGCAGCTTTCTGTGCCGACGTACTCACCGAGGAACCGCCCAAGTCTGACAATCCCCTGTTGCGTCAACCTAATGCGTTCATCACGCCGCATATCGCTTGGGCATCGACAGAAGCGCGCATCCGGCTGCTACAAGTCGCCATTGGTAATGTCCGTGCCTTCCTAGACGGCAAGCCACAGAACATAGTATAACAGAAAAGGACGCTGCAATCAGCGCCCTTTTCTATTCTCTCACCTCTAGCTTCTCACCTATATATTAGAAGAACAGGGCTTTCTCCAGCCAATAGGTCAGGATACCTGCCATGTAGCCTACGAAGACAATCCACGTAATCTTCTTCATATACCAGCCGAAGGTGATCTTCTCCAGGCCCATCACGACGACGCCTGCGGCAGAGCCGATAATCAGCATGGAACCACCCACGCCGGCACAATAGGCCAACAGCTGCCAGAAGATGCCGTCGACAGCCATAGCGCCGTCGGCTGCAACAGGATACATACCCATGCAGCCGGCTACCAGAGGTACGTTGTCGACAATGGACGACAGAAGGCCGATGATGCCGTTGATGACGTAGTAGTTGCCTGAGAACGCCTCGTTAAGACCTTCACCCAGCAGGGTCAGCACGCCCACCTCCTGCAGTACGGCAACAGCCATCAGAATGCCCAGGAAGAACATAATGGTCGACAGGTCGATGCGCGACAGGATGTCGCTGACGCGTTTAGCCATCGTGTCGTCCTCTGCAGTGTTATAGTGGAAAATCTCTGTCGTTGTCCATAGCACGCCGAGTACCAGCAGGATACCCATGAACGGTGGCAGGTGTGTGATGGTCTTGAAGATGGGTACAAAGATGAGACCACCGACACCCAGCCAGAAGATGATGTTGCGCTGTACTTTGGTAAACTGACTGATGTCAGCGACAGGGAGGTTTTGCGTCTTGTCGAACTTTCCTTCGAGTTGCAGGCTGAGGATGAGGGCGGGAATAACCATCGAGATGAGCGAGGGGAGGAAAATCTCGCTGAGCACGCCCTGGGTGGTGATGACGCCTTTGATCCACAGCATGATGGTGGTGACGTCGCCAATGGGCGAGAAGGCACCACCGGAGTTGGCTGCGATGATGACCAATGCAGCGTAGATCAGACGGTCTTCACGGTTCTGCACCAATTTGCGCAGTACCATAATCATCACGATAGATGTTGTCAGATTGTCGAGGATGGCCGACAGGAAGAAGGTCATGAAGGCCACACGCCACAGCAGTTTGCGCTTGGAGCGCGTCTTCATCGTGTCGCGTACGAAGTTGAAGCCTCCGTTGGTGTCCACAATCTCCACAATCGTCATGGCACCCATCAGGAAGAACAGCGTGCCACCGGCATCGCCCAAATGGTGCTCAATGACCTCAGCGATGTGGTGTATCACGTCACCGCTTTCTACCATCGGATAGTACCCGAAGGGATCAACCATTAACAGTGTCCAGCAGAAGACACACATCAGCAGGGCAATAGCCGCCTTGTTGATTTTTGTCAGGCTCTCCAGTGCAATGCACAGATAGCCAGTTACGAAAACCGCAACAATACAGATAGTTAGTACAGACATTTTTCGTTTGTTTTTAATAGTATATTATCATTCTGCCTGCAAAGGTACGAATAAGTGAGCGAAAAAACAAATTTATTTGTATTTTTCCGAACGAAAAGAATGCGAAGCCACACTCTTTGAGAACTTTCGACGAAAGTCAAAGGTAGTACAAAATAATTAAAGATGAAAAATTAAAGATGAAAAATTTTTCATCTAAACAGTATTTTCTATCCTCTAACCTCTAGCCTCTAACCCCTAACCTCTCACCTCTAAAAAAGAAAAACGGACCGGAATATTGAGGGTATTCGGTCCGTTATTTAGATGGCTGCTCTGAAGTTGTACATTCTTGCCATATTGATGCAATACTCAGTGTAAGCTTCGCTCTTCAACCATTTCTTAATTAACTTTTTCATCTTCATTTCCTTTCTTAATGTTTGTTATCCTTATTATCTTTTTCTGTCATTCAGAGAACGCTATCTTTGACCTAAAGGTACAAAGTGTGGCGTTGCATTCTTTGACCTAAAGGTACAAAGTGTGGCGTTGCATTCTCTGTTTTGACGATGCAAAGGTACGACGAATCGAACAATATTCCAAGAAAATCTTTGTGCTTTAGCAGAAAAGTGTGGAAAAATTGATTAATATCAAATTTATGTGTGCGTGCACAGCGAGAATATCTGTCCCCATGATTGCTGTTTTCAAAAAAAAGGTTTCACCTTTCACAGATTTGCTAGAACCCCTGTAAATAAAGGGGTCGTGGGTGTGCGTAGGCGTTCCCAACGTTCCACGAACGTTTCACCAACCTTTCACACATTAAATAGGTACGCGAGATAGCTGTACCTGCGCGTGGGATAGCTGTAGCCGTCGCTGTATTAGCTGTTCTCCTGGTTGTATCAGCTGTAGCCAATAGCGAGATAGCTGTAGCCAGAATAAAGCGCTCACCGTTTTCTGAAAAGCGCTCACTGTTTTCTGTAAAACGCTCAGCGTTTTTTGGCGAGACAGCTGTTCCCGCTGTCGTATCAGCTACTCCCGTTGTCGTATCAGCCCCTGTGGAATCTCTGTGAAAGCATTGTGAAACGTCCGCGCGCATGCAAAATGCCCAGAACCCCTTTAAACAAAGGACTCTGGACAGATCCGTGGAAGGTGGAACCATTTTTTTTAAACCACGCAGTGCGCGCATGCGCGAACATTATTTATGCCGACTGAATATGACAGGTACCTGTTTCACATTATCCGTCTTGTCTCAGTGATCCGCAAGTCGATGATGGTCTGCGCCCAGAGGGGGATGTCATCGGTGTAGCACTTGAAGAGCTTGCCGTCGGTCATGCGGAATAGCAGGCGGGCCTCGGTGTCGTCTATAGAGTTGTCGTAAACATACACGCGGTCGGCAATGGCTGCCACGCGCTTGCAGTTGAGTATCGACTTCTGATAGCGCGAGATGATCTTGGTAATCGGCACATCGTGACCGCCCTCCATTACTCGCTGAGCAATGCGTAATGCGTTGATAGTGGGGTGGCTGGTGGACACGAAGAACAGTCGAATGAAATAGCCTGCTTCATGAGCGCGCCGGATGAAGTCCACCTTTCCTTCGGAAGAAAGGACCGTCTCGAAGATAAGACTCTGACCGTTTTTCAGACACGCTTCACGCTGCTCTTCGCAGTATTGTGCGGCCTGAAGCACAGCCTGAGGCGAGTTCCAGTCGCCGAATCGGTCCTGTGCCACCTGGTCGGGATTGACGTAGAGTGCATCTTCAAGCCATTCGTGACGAAGAATCTTCGAGGTGATAGTGGTCTTGCCCGACCCGTTTGGACCGGCAATGACGATGAGCACTGGGCGATGTTTCTCTGTTAACATGATGCTGCAATCTTTTCAGATTCACGCTTCAACTGTCCGAAGAAACGTGCCGTTGCTTCTACTCTCTTCTGCTTTGCCTCTTCAGCGGCCTCACGCATCAGTTGCGAGAGCACCTCGTCGGTAGGCTCCTCCATGCTTGTCAGTTTGTACGTGTCGATGCTCATAATCTTCTTACGTTTTGTGATTACGGCTGCAAAGCTGCGGTTAAGCGAGAGCCATGATGCTTGCATCGATGGCCGAGCGTGAGCAACTTCGCACGCTTTCTGCGTGCAAAGATACAACTTTTCTGCGAGATAATTGCTGAATTCCCTCAGTTTTTTATTATCCGTCTTGTCTCAGATTGCGAAGCCACACTCATACCTTTAGCGTACATGATAAATTCGGGGACGAAGCATACGAAAGTGCTGCGTCCCCGAATGATAGTAGGTGAATGAATGTTTAATTAGGATTCATCTTCTGCTGCCATTGGATAGCTAAGCGGGAGCTCCATGGCTTTAGGCTTTGCCGCCTCTCTTACCATTGACGTGTAGGCTTCGATGATGTGGCGCCAGTCATTATTGCTCATGCCTGGATAGCGTTCGCCAAACCTCTTCTGCACCTCAATCTGTAAGTCGCCATCACTTATGTTGCCATCCATGTGAAGACGAGTCTTTATAAGGTTGCAGAGTTCTGTATCATCCTCTACATCGACAATCTTAGGAAGATATGAGTCACTCGTATTCAGGAACTTGCTCAGGAAGGCTTTCAGTTTATCGATAACCGTCTGTTTCTTCTCGCCACTCTCTGGCAAGAACGGATTTATTGGTGGCAGAATCTTTGCAATGCCCGTACCCGTTTCCGTCACATATCCATCCATAAAGGCACGACGCATAAAGGCTTCCGTCTCTATCTGTTTCAGATGTTCTTCGTTGATGATGCTCTGCAACATACTGCGCTTCTCCTGCTCAATGAAGCGTTCCCATTCATCGCCTACATCAGCTCCCTTCTGAGGATTCATTTTTTCGATGAACTTCTCTATCAAGTCGCGCTTGTCACGCATATCGGGGCTGGCATCCATCTGTTTCCTGATCTTCACAATAATCTCCTTATCCTCGCAGTTCTTGTCATGATACTGCTGGATAAGTTGCAGAATATAGTGAATATTGATTTGCACCTGCTTCACCAGCTCCATCTCAAATACGATGTCGTCAGTAATATCCTCGCGTTCGTGCTTCTCTGGCTTACGACGGAATTTCTCGTATAGCGTATTATACCAGCCAAGATAGTCTTGATAGCGCATCTCGTCAACTATCTGCGCTTCTGTAGTAAAGTCGTCAAAGGCATTCAGGATATTGCGCAATCGCAGTATCTCGCCCATCAGATGGATGAAAGCCTTCTGTTGCTCCTCGTCAATGATGTTGGGTATTGTCTCCACAGGATACAGCGCCAGCAGCCTGTCGATAAGTGCCGTGTATGGCTCATGCTGATTACCCTTCTCGTCCTCATAGCCTTTGCTGTAGTATTCTTCAAACGACTTCATGAATACCAATCCTGAAGCATTCTCGTCGCCAAAGATTGACAGGCTCTTATTGGTAGCCTCCTCCAGATTGCGGAAGCAGACAATGTTACCACAGTTCTTTACCGCATTCAGTATTCTGTTTGTACGACTATAGGCTTGCAGCAGTCCGTGCATCTTCAGGTTCTTATCCACCCACAGCGTGTTCAGCGTCTTAGCATCGAAACCAGTCAGGAACATTCCCACCACTATCAGGATGTCAATCTGCTTGTTCTTCATTCTCTGCGACACATCCTTATAGTACGACTGGAACTTCTCGCTGTCTGTGCCGTAGTTGGTGTTAGGCTCCCACATCTTATTATAGTCCTTGATGGCCTTCTCCAGCGCATCACGACTTTGCACGTCGGGTGCCGTCCCTACCTCTTCAGGATTCTCGTCACCTCCCATACCCCACTCGTCCACTTCTTCCTCATTGGCATTGAAGGTATAGATGGTTGCCACCTTGAGTCGAGGACCATCAGTCTTTGCCAACTGCCTCTTAAACTCATTATAATAGAGGATGGCACTCTTCACGCTATCCACTGCCAATATAGAGTTGAACTTATGGAATGTCTTCTCCGAGAAGTGCTCGATGATATACTTCACGACAATTCTGATGCGTCGATGGTCATGCATCGCCTCATCCGTATCTATGCCCCACACCTTCTTTCTATCCACATCGTTCTTCATGCGCATCGTAGAGCTATAGTCTACATGGAAGCGCAGCACGTTCTTGTCTCTGATGGCATTGATAATGGTATAGGTATGCAGCGCCTTTGTCGGTTTTCCGTCTTTGTCCGGTTCTCCGCCAAACAGCTGTGCCGTAGTAGCATATTTGCTGCTTCCGCTGGCATTGATGGCAAAGATGGGCGTACCCGTAAATCCAAACATCAGGTACTTCTTCACTCGCTTCACTATCAGCTTGTGCATATCGCCAAACTGACTGCGATGACACTCGTCGAATATCAGCACGATGTTCTCTTTCTGCAGCACCTCGCGCAGCTTTTCGTCCTGTTCCCAGATGTTGGGCTTCATCAGATTCGACAACTTCTGTATCGTGGTGATGATAATGCTTACGCCGTCATCCTTCAGCTGTTCGCGCAGAATCTTCGACGAGCCATTGCTGTTGGCACAGTTGGGTTCGAAGTTGTCATATTCCTTCATGGTCTGATAGTCCAAGTCTTTTCTATCTACCACGAATAGCACCTTCTTGATATTCTCCATCCTCGATGCCAGCTGAGCAGTCTTAAACGATGTCAGCGTCTTGCCCGAACCAGTAGTGTGCCAGATATATCCTCCTGCCTTGGTGGTTCCCTGCCATTTGTTATAGATGGCCGTCTGTATGCGTTGCAGAATCTTCTCTGTCGCTGCTATCTGGTAAGGACGCATCACTAACAGCTGCTTATCCACATTGAACACACAGTATTTTGTCAAGATGTTCAGAATGGTATGCTTTGCAAAGAACGTAGAGGTAAAGTCCCTCAGGTCAGTCAACAACGTATTCTCCTGGTCAGTCCAGTAGGAAGTAAACTCAAACGTGTTGCCATCCGTCTTTTTCCCTCTTGGTGTT
>Ga0310697_10004950_pt1 | contig 13003 bp, 9 predicted proteins | sample 172DNAGHGlowgp2_FD_203883 | JGI IMG/M metagenome (GOLD analysis project Ga0310697, IMG submission 203883) | Sheep rumen microbial communities from Palmerston North, Manawatu-Wanganui, New Zealand - 1728 DNA GHGlow gp2 (v2) (version 2) | ecosystem: Host-associated > Mammals > Digestive system >...
CTCCAGAAGTAATCCGCAGTCTCTGATTTCAGTTTATCGATCAACTCCTGGTCTTGGCGTTCATAATCAATGATGTCTTTCAGGATGGCCAAATACCCTTCAACTGGCTTTGTCGCCTTGGTGTCTATTCCAAGATAAGAACACGCATCTTTGTACAGCGACCATTTGTATAAAGCATTCTCCTCAGGATTCTTGCATGCGAGGAACAAGCAGGCCTCCTTCTCCTTTAGGATTCTTTCAGAATCAACCTTGGGCATGAAGGCTTTGCCATTCTCCACGAATTTTTGATACCTGTCATAGAAATCGCCTTCAGAAGACACTAAGACATTGAAACACTCCTCAATCTTTTCGGGATATTCCTTCAGGATAGTCCTGATTGACGCCTTAGTTCTCCAGGTGAGGATATTATTATCGGGCGAAGACTCTATTATTTTGAGAATCTCCAGAGTGCCTTTCCCCTTTGTACCAGAAAAAAACCTCCACTTATACAATTCATCGCTTCGAGAATTGTTGAGACCTTCGGAAAGAATAGGACCACGATAGGCGGCAAGGAGTTTTTCCAGAAGGAATCGCCTGAGGGCGCTCACCAACTCCGGACGCACCTGCCACTCGAAATGATCCTTTACTTCTTCCCCAAGCATCACGATTGGCCAAAACGCTTCATCTGTAGACTCATAACACTCAATTCGGAAGTCTTTATCACAAGCAGATTTAACAAATTGGCAATAGTGCGTTATAAGGCTTTTAACGGCCCTATCATCCATAGAGTATTCTTTCCCTATGGCCGCACAGGTGGCTTTGTGTTCCGGCTGGTAGAAGAACATAAGCAGTGTATTTATTTGGCGTTTGCGCTTGTCATCTTCTGACAAATGCAGCACCTGCAGCCACTCATCCTCTGATAGAATGGGCTCGGTGAAAAACCGCTTGTCTTCTTTTTGGAGTTTATATGTGGTCATATAACCAATTAATAATTGCGTTGGTTTATCCTACGAAGCCATACTGTTGAGATACAGATTCTTCTGGAAGTCCAAGAAGAGGCCGCGGGCTTTGTCTACGCCGCCGAGGACTTTCATGCCGTCGGGAATGGAGCCGTACTTCATGGAGATAATGGCGGGGAGTTTGTCGGCCGAGAGTTCTTCGATACCTTCCTTGATGTAGAGTTGGATGATGTAGTTGACGAAGTCCTGGCTGGTGGCACCCAGGGAGGCGCGGAATGCATCGACCTTCTTGACGCGTTCGGTGCGCTGGATGGGCTCGATGTTGAAGGAGATATATTCCAGGACATCGAGGAGGTCGGAGCCTTCGGCGTCAATGAGGGTGCGGATCTGCTTAAGGACATCCTTTCCGTAACCGGCAGCGTCCATGCTGGCAAGCAGTTCTTCTCGCGTCTTGGGATTGGACCATTTCATCTGCAGGTCCTCAATACTGGTGAAGAAGTATGGCATCTGACCAAACATCGTGTTGAGGAATTCTTCTGCAGCCACGGGTTTGCCGTCAGCGCCCCAGAACATATCGGACTTAAGGTATTTGATTCTACGGGCACGGCCATCGGAGAGGCGGATTTCCAGTTTCTCAGGCTTTTCACATACGCACGGATACTGGCCGCATTTCTTGCATACTTTGTATTCTGGGCCATACCCGGGGCCTTCTGGTTCATGGAGTTCGGCAGATATGTCTTTCCATTCCACATTGTAGCCGGAGACGGTGTCGGAAGGATTTAGCACGGGCTCTCCGTCCCAAGTGGGGTCTTGGAAGTTTTCGTAGGCCTTGACAAAGTCGTAGATGGTGAAGTAGTATTTGCCGTCATAGAGGCGGGTTCCACGGCCAATGATCTGCTTGAATTCTATCATTGAGTGGATGGGCCGAAGCAGAACAATGTTGCGGATGTTGAGGGCATCAACGCCGGTGGAGAGTTTCTGGGAAGTTGTGAGGACGGTGGGAACGGTTTTCTCGTTGTCCTGGAATTCCTTCAACTGCCGCTCTCCTTCTGCTCCGTCGTTTGCTGTGACGCGGACCGCGTAGAAAGGATTGCCGCCGTGGACCTGGTTTATCATGTCCCTGATTTGAGCCGCGTGGTTCTGCGTAGCGCAGAAGACCAGCGTCTTTTCATCCGGGCCGATGTATTTCATAAACTCCTTGACCCGGCTGAAATCGCGTTCCTTAATCTTGATGTTGCCGGCGTAGAAGTCGTTCTCGTTATAGACACGGTTGGCATCCACTTCGCCGGTGAGAATTTCATCTTCCGGGGTGTAGATGTAGTCGTCCAGGGTGCCTTGCATCTTGCAGTGACGGAACGGGGTAAGGAAGCCGTCAGCAATGCCTTGCTTGAGCGAGTATGTATAGACAGGATCGCCGAAGTATTTGTAGGTGTCGGCATTGACATCGCGTCTGGGCGTAGCCGTCAGGCCGATTTGTACAGCAGGAGCAAAGTACTCCATAATCTCTCGCCAGCTGCTCTCGTCGTTGGCTCCTCCACGGTGGCACTCATCAATAATGACCAGGTCGAAGAAGTCACGCGGATACTGGCCGAAGGTGTACTGCTTTCCATCATCCGTCATAAATGTCTGGAAGATGGAGAAGAAGATGGAGCCGTTTGTAGGGACCTTGCCGCCCTTCCTTACGCTGCCGGGAGTGATGCGCACCAGAGCGTCCTGCTGGAAGCCAAAGAAGCCGTTGAAGGCCTGATTAGCGAGGATATTGCGGTCTGCCAGGAAGAGAATCCGAGGCCGGTTGCCGGTCTTCTTAACGTTCCACTTTGTGTGGAAGAGTTTGTAGCAAATCTGGAAAGCGATGAAGGTCTTGCCGGTTCCTGTAGCCAGCGTCAGGAGAATACGATTCCTTCCTTTGGCGATAGCCGTGAGGGCCTTGTTAATGGCAATTTCCTGATAGTAGCGGGGCTCTTTGGTGCCGTTGGAGTAGAGCGGCTGGGCGTAGAATTTGTCGCGCCACTCGTCCACGTCGCCGAAGGTCTGGGACCAGAGTTCCCCAGGTGAAGGAAATGCCTCAACGGGACCTTCCTCGCCCTTTTCCATATCGATGCCGTAGATTTCGTCTCCATTGGTGGCGTAGGTAAAGCGGATACCCATCATGGAGGCATATTGTTTGGCCTGGGCCACGCCTTCGGCCACGTCTTTCTGTACGGACTTGGCCTCAACAATAGCCAGTTTGGCTCCCTTGTAAACCAGTACGTAGTCTGCCTTAAGCGGATTGGGTTTCGAGGTCTTGCTTACCCGGCCCCTGGTGATGGGGTACTCGGTAATGACCCGACTGTCCTCCACGACTCCCCAGCCTGCCGCTTTCAGCGCCGGGTCAATCTTGTCGTATCTGGTTTGGGATTCGTTCATAAAACTAATTATTTATCGTAAAAAGCTCTTTTTAATAAAGATTCCTTTAAAGAGTCGCACAAGGAGCTTGTTTTGCTATAATTCTCTCGAAGTACCTTACATTTTTCGTATATTTTGTCAAGCCTATCTATTATACATTTTTGCTCTTCTATTGAAGGTAACGAGAACTCATATCCGTTATATAGTTTTGCACTAATATTTGGCAAGGTTGCCGAACGTTGATTGACCGAAACCCAGTTATAATATGCGGATGAATGAGTGATATAAAAAAGAATTCTTGGGAGAATAATACTCTGATTGGGGCGATAACGAATCAAATACCCCGCAAAACAACAAGCGCCAAGAGATTCCTCATAAACCAGCGTTTTCCCAACAGTCGCCCCGGTCCTCGCAAATACAATATCCCCATCAGCCAATAAATACTTTTCTTCAACTTTGGGAGTGTTTGCAGAGACTCTCTCATCATTCAAGTCTCCGAACTCAGTTATATCAGTAATGCGAACGTAGCGAATGCCATTGAATTTTGTGGAAGGTAAATTCATTCCATACTCTCCGAACCGAGTACATACGTCCTTCAAACAATAATGAACCCACCCCTTTTGTGCCGACAACTCTGAAGTAATGGCGGAATGGAAGAGGGAGACGGCGTTATTCATTAACTTCTCCGCTCTATCTTTTAGTGCTTCGATATTGGAGATACTACTATCTAAAAAGTCTACAATAGTCTGCTGCTCATCAATTGTAAGATCTGGAATAAGTATACTTTTTATTTGTTTTGACGATAAGTGCTTAACAGTCGTATAAGCGGTTTTCGATTCGATTTCTTTAAGAGCCTGGGGGATATAGTAGTATATAAATTTTGGCAACACTTCTTTTGAAGGGACCAATTTGCAAACTCGCTGATTAAGCAATGCTTTACCTGATTTCCATTGTCCGATATTGAACTCTCCATCCATCCCTATCAGAAAATCCCCATCATTGACGAGATAAGATTCATCGCAGGCCTCCGTAGTATATGTCTCTGTAAATCCTCTTTTAACATCACGGATACGTATAAGAGGAAGCCCTTTTGACTCCGAATTAAATAGCTTGGAATCAAAAGCAAAGCCGTTTTGGATCTCGCAAACCGTACCTAATTCTATGAAACCATACGCTTCTTTCATAGCATTTCTATGATTTCGTCCAAAAGGATAATGCTTTCTTCGGCTAATGCCTTTATCTCCGTCGCTATTTGCTCAGGGGTACGTTCATCAACAACTTCTTCCTTATTCGGATTCTTGGGCGAAAGGTCATAACCCTCATTGAGGTCAGAGACTTTCACCGACCAGGAATTAGCACTTATGGCCTTGCTCTTCTGGAGTTCAATAAACTCGGCAAGGTCTTTATCATTCAGTGGATCTGTTTTGCCAAAGGTGCGTCCCGGATTCAACTGATAGAACCAAACCTTCTGGGTAGGCTCTCCTTTCTTGAAAAAAAGCACCACAGTTTTAACTCCAGCTTGGAAAACACCGCCAGGCAGATCCAGTACCGTATGCAGATTACACTCCTCCAGCAGTTTCTTGCGCAGTGCGATGGATGCGTTATCAGTATTGCTCAAGAACGTATTCTTGATAACGATACCCGCCTGGCCGCCAGCACGGAGGTACTTGATGAAATGCTCCAAGAAAAGGTAGGCGGTTTCACCTGTCTTGATGGTGAAGTTCTGCTGAACCTCCGGGCGTTCTTTGCCACCGAACGGAGGATTTGCCAGGATGTAGTCGAAGCGGTCCTTCTCCTGGACATCGGCCAAATTCTCCGTGAGGGTATTGGTGTTGATGATGTTCGGGCTCTCGACGCCGTGGAGAATCATATTCATTGTGGCGATGATGTACGGCAGTGCCTTATCGTCCTTGCCGGTGAAGGTTTCGGTTTGAAGGAACTTTTCATCATCGGTCTTTTTCACATGCTCGTGCATGTAATTGTAGGCCTCGCAGAGGAAGCCGGCGGAGCCACAAGCACCATCATAAACGGTTTTTCCAATCTGCGGGTCAACGACTTTGACAATGGCGCGGATAAGCGGCCTGGGCGTGTAGTATTCACCACCGTTTCGGCCAGCGTTACCCATACGGTTGAGACGGCTTTCGTACCAGTATGTCATCTCGTGACGCTCCTCGGTGGTCTGGAAGCGAAGGGTATCCACCTGCTCCAGGATGTCGCGGAGGTTGTAGCCGCTTTGGATGCGGTTGCGGATTTCGGAGAAGATGACGCCAATCTTGATTTCGATGGACTTGGGACGGCCAGTCTCACGGAACTTGCGGAGGTACGGGAAGAGTTTGCCGTTGACAAAATCAATGAGGTCGTCACCCACAAGAGCGTTTGCAGTGTCGTATTCCCCATCTTTGGTGCGAGGCATGGCCCAGTCGTTCCAGCGGTAGCCCTCGGCTATTATGGGCTGGTAGGTCTTGTCCTGCAGTTCTGCCTCTATTTGTTTGGATTTCTCCAGATCGTCCAGATATTTGAGGAACAGAATCCACGAGGTCTGTTCTACGTAATCAAGTTCGCTGGTGCAGCCTTTGTCGGTACGCAGGCAGTTGTCCAGGTTTTTTACTGTTTGCTCAAAGGCCATAGTAAAAACAACTATTATGTGGGTGATAGTAACGGCTTAAACATACAAATTTAACGATTTTTCTCCAGATTCATTGCAACTGTTGCAATAGAGTGTATCACACGACACAAAAACGCCCCGAATCCTTGCAGAAACGGGGCGAAAATGTGACAATCCCTGTCGAAGAGCATTACCAACCGCCTATCCAATTCCAAATCTTACCCATCTTCAGTCTTAATTTTTGTAATTGAAACAGGAACAAGGCCCAACTCTTCCACAAGTGCAGCCACCTCCGGAATAACCTCGGGGGAGAAGTATTTGGCGATTTCCCGCACTACGGGATTGTCGGAGAGAAAGGAAGACGCAGGCCGTTCCGTTCCACCCTGGAATGGAACGCTTGGAACGGATGGAACGCCTTCGGCACTCCAGCGGATAAGGAGGTCGGCAATGTCAATCTGTTCCTCACGGTCTTCGTCTGAGCCGTTGACCTCCAGCAAGTCGGAGACATTGACGCTCAGGTCATCCCGGCCATCGAAATAAGTCTTCCACTTATCGTAGGCGTCGATGTCCGGGAACGCCAGCACCTGACGGCCGCGCAGGATGTCCAGTTTGTCGCCAAGCTGGTCTTTACCTCCTGTCGCGAGCCAGATGCATTCCGGCATAAATCCGGAGCAGATGACAGCGGTCTTCTCGGCCTCAACCAGACAGACGTCTCGATCGGGGTATTCCGTCAGAAGATGCTCTCCGAAAAGGCACTGTGTCATTGTCCAGTCCTGGGGAATGTATCCATTGTCCTTGAAGGCCTGGGTGACCCAGTCCACGGGATTCCTGTTCTTGGACTTGATGCGCTTGCCGGTTTCCGGATTGTACTGAATTCGCTTGCCTCCGCGGTACCGGCCTTTGATGTCCTTCTGGTAGAAGATGACTTCGCGTGCCTTGTTTACGCCAAGGTTGTAGAGGAAGATCAGGCCCTCAACGACGATGGGGTCGAAGAGTGTGTCCAGGAACTTGACGAAGTTGCTTTCCGGCTCTACCCGGATGGTCTTCTCTACGATTTCCGTGGGCAGTGAACAGATGGGACCGTTTGCCTTCGGCTTCACCGGCAGGACCTTTTTCACCGGCTGGTGGCTTACCGGCCGCCGTTGAGGCTCCCTCCAGTCCTCACCCTGAGGACGTGCCCCAGGGTGCTGCTGGAAGTACTGCGCGGGAGTGAGATGGTAGCCGCAGCGGCTCTCGCGGTTGCATCGGCCGCAGGTTTCGTCGAGGATCTCGCCGGTCTCCGTGTCTACGTATGGAACGAGTTCACGCTGGCCGCAGTTGGGGCAGACGAGACGTGAGGCTTTGCCTGAATAAGGCGCAAGTTGATAGCGGTAGTCCATACTCAGTCCTCCTCATCTTTGAAGGGCAGTCTTGCCGGCCGTTCCTCGCGTTCCACCCGTTCCATTCCGTCTGTGGAACGGAACGACTCGGAGGTGGAGGTGACGGTGGGCACATAGCCCAGTTCTTCTGCCTTTTTGATCTTGCGGTGGATGGTGGTTTTGGCATAGCCGGTTTCTTCGGCAATCTCTTTCAGGGACATGCCCTGGGCTTTGAGATTGATGAATTCCTGCATGTCCTCGGCCTCCGTGAGCGAGTTCTTCTGGCGAAGGTGGTCCTGCTCATTGCCGTATTCCTGGAAGACAAGCTGCGTGTAGTTGTCCACCTTCTCGAGGCGGTAGACGGCTACGTGATCTGCCGGGCAGGGATACTCGCCGGAGCGGAATTTGACGGTCTTGGCGTAGCGCAACTGCGGGTCTTTGGAAGAGAGCCCGATTGCGATTGCGGCGTCTATGAGTGCCATCAGTTTTGAGCTGCCGGAGAGGTCGTTGGGCGAGAGCGGGTTGCTGGGGTCACGCTTAGGCGTGTGGGCCACAATGATGATGGTGAGGCCATAGGTGATTTTCAGCTTGATCATCTTGCGCATAAACGCGACGGAGGTCTGTGCCTTTTCGGTGTCCACGCATATGAACGAGATGTTGTCGATGATTACCACCTTGATGCCTTCCTTGGCTGCCTGCGCCACGCTGTTGAGGATAGCCTGGTCCTGGTCGGTCTCGTCCAGGAGGGAGGCGTCTATCTGGGCGCGAAGCAGGTTTTCAGGGAAGATCGGGCTGCTGCCGTCATCTTTGTTGGTGTAGCGGATCTGGAACTGCTTTGCCGACTGCTCGCAGTCGACAAGCAGGACCCTTTGCTCGCGTGCGATCGAGGCGGCCACCTGCATACAGAAAAGCGATTTTCCGTAGTTGGGGGCGGAGAAGACCACGGTGATCTCTTTCTCCACTACCATTCCGTGGTAGTAGTGAACGGGATCTGGCTCCTGCTTCGCGTCTTCTATCCATTTGTTGACGGACTGGACGCGGAGTTTTCCGAGTTTGCGCGGGGCATCCTTGGACTTTTTGACCTCTTTGCGGATGGCCTCAACGGGATTGACGGGCATAGGGGTTGTGTTGTTGCTTTCCTTAACCATAGTCATTTGGCTTAAATGTGGCCCTCCTCGATTCGTTTGATATCGCTTTCCTTGTAGTAGACTGATCGTCCGATGTGGATGGCTTTGAGGTATCCGCATTTGTCCCAGCGCCAGAGGGTGGTGTCGTCCACTTTGAGGCGCTCACGGGCTGCGGCTTTGGTAATGCGAGAGTCTCGGCTCTCTTCTTCTTTCTTTGCGAGCAGTTCGCTCACGACACTGAGGAAGGCCTCCTTGAGGTCGTCCTGGTTTACAACGATCTGAATGTTCCTTTGTTCGTTTTCATTTATAGTAATCATATTGTTTTTGGCGGTGGGTTGACATAGCCATTATCTGTTCCCGATCCGCCGGGGGGTGTCGCTTCCGTCACTCATGGCACAGCGCTTTCACGACAATGCAAATTTCACATGAGGAGTTTTCTCCGCAAAAGAAATTGCAGAAAAAAATTAACTCCCCGAATCGCTTGAAATTCAGGGAGTTAAATTGCGAAAACGTGCGAAAAATCTGCGAAAAACTGCGAAAGACTGCGGCCGCAGGTTTTCGCAGGTCTAATTGATGCAATCGGAGAACACCTTCTTGTTCATATTATGGATGCGAGTGGTGTCGAAGTTCGTTTTGTCGACTTGCTTTGTCGTTAGGCCTATGCTCTTGCAGGCGGCCTCGTACCAGCGCTGCCCAAGTGCTTCAGAGAGTCTCTTTATTATGTATTTGACGCTGCCGACAAAACCGGAATTGTTCCTGGCACCTTCAGCCTTTTCCATCATCACGCTGAAGTCCGGAGTCTCTATGGCATATATGAATTGATCAAGGGTGATGCCGGTAAAGGCGGAGTCTTTCCAGACATTGAACATCCCATCGAAATCAATGGTTTTGTCGTAGAGGCTTTCAGGCTCTTCTTCTCCGGATTCTTCCTCAACAGGGGCGGGTTCCGTGGCAGTTTCTTCCTGCACGGGTTCTATTTCATCGACAGGCTTTGGCTTGACAAGAGGAATCCTCTCCGTGTCGATGAAGTATTCGTGGGCGATCTCGATGACGTTGCGCTCGCAGATGTCGAGATAGAACTGCATTGCGGCGATGTCTACCACCTCCGTACGCCCGCATTTCTGAAGAACTTTGCCCTGGTTGGAGGCATAGACATCGAAGACCTCCGTGAGCATCGAGACCAGCCAATTGAGAACAGCGGCATCTATGTCTGCAGCGTTATCGGACTGCTCCTGAAGCCGCTCGATGTAGTCTGAGAAATAATTGTGGAGGTGCGCAGACATCAGCTCGTCGCAGTGCTTGAAGAGATCGTCATATGGCATAATCGGATTCTGCGCAGACATCTGGTTGCAATATGTGATGCACTGCTCGACAAGTACGTCGAAGAAGCGTTTCCGGTTGTCGCAGACGTTGACCACTGCCCGCTTTAGGAATTCCAGACCGAGCCTGCCGGAATAGTCTTCCTTGAGTTTGGCGAACTGGCCGTCCCACATATTGAACGGTATCACATCCGACAGAGAGTCCGGCATTTCAGGGAGGATGGTCTCAATCCGGTAGTGGAAATACCGGTACAAGAAGGAGTATACGTTAAACTTAACCGGCCAGGTTCCTTTGGATTGACACTTGGACAGGTCCTTTTTAGCGGCGATGTCTGAGGCAAGATACAATTTGGAGTAGGCCAGGTAATTTGTTTCGATAATTTCCCGGGTCTTCAGCAGCCACTCGAACATCAGCCGGATTCCGGTCCTGGGGTCGTTGGCGTATTTTTGAGTGACATGACCGGCGTAGCGTTCCATCAGTGCGTAAACGAAACGCGGGTAGTCTTCATAATAGAGGTCGTTTCTTTGGAACTTGTTCTCCGTGTCGAATGACCTGGCGAACATTTCACGGACTGTAGTTGAGAAAGCGAATTCGTTGGCATCAGGGTCGGTAAGACAGCCGCCGTGGACTTCCATCCTCAAATGACCGAAGTGAGGATGAGATAATAGAGAGAAGTCGTAAAGGACATCGCCCTTCATCCGGGTCTTGTCTTTTTTGCTTGTATAGTGGTACTGGGTGGGATTCGGACCAGGCAGAATGCTGACTGTTTTCTTTCCTGACTTTTCCTCAATCTCCATCTCCTTATCAGCTTCTTTGATGAGAGCGTCTAAGGCGTTGCAGACAGGCTCTCCGACCCATTCCCATTCGTTTTGGTTCAGGCCCTCGAAAATGACGCAGTCGGTGTGTATTCTATTTAGATACAGGATGCGCTCCTTGAGGTCAGCTATGTTTTTGGCACCGGCTCGGATTTCGTCGATGTCAAATGTCAACGAAAACTTTACAAGGGCGTCGGAAATCTTTTCGCCACGATAGAAGCGTTTCAGATCTCTATGCTCCATATCAGCCTTGATGAGGTTGATCACGTAGCCGAAACTACACTTGTCCGATTCAAGTACGTTGAGAAGCACAGGCTGGAGAAGGTCACTGTTCCATCCGTATTCTTCCGGAAGTTTGTTATAGCCTTCACCAAATTCCACGAAATCTGGCTCAAGACCGGCTTCAACCTGTGCCTCGCGGGCATTAGAGTTGAAACGCAGGTGAGAGTTGAAGTATTTACGTGTTTTCAGCTTGCTGTCACGCAAAGGTATCAGTTCGGTTACGATCTGTTTGAGGTCGGCAGCGAGACGCTCCTCCTCTTCATCTGTGAGATGAAACCCATCGGGGATTTCATAATTCTCTATGTTTTTGAAGACTTTCATTGGAGATTACAAATTTAATGAAATCCAATGAAATGGCCTTAAAGAATATTGAGATCCGAGTCAACCTTGTAGGGCTTCTGGCCGAAAGCGGCATTCATCAAAGTGAAACGGTCCTTGAGTTCCATCATCGTGTAGCGGTTGACCGCCGAGCTGCCGACTTTGTGGAGGCCGGAGGCATATTGGTCCACCTGGACTTTGGACATCATATCGACGTGGGTCTTGCGGGCGAGTTTACTGCTGGCTACCTTATATAATGGTGTGTACTCGTTCTTCTTTGTTTCCTCGTTGTATTGGGCAACGGGGCGGTCAATCTTGCAGATGCTAAGAAGCGCCTTGATCTTTGAATTGAAACCGAATTCACCGAAGACATTTTTGACGACAGGGAAGTCGAAGTTTGTGCGCTTGATGATGTCAAAGGCGTAGCGGACGATGGGGGTCTCAACTTCGCTGTTGCCTTCCTGGGCGTTGGCGGTCTTCTGCGGGATGTAGTGGACGTAGGGGATGCCTTCGTCGCTGACGGCAATGGATGCCATCGACATCTGGGAGAAGTCGCTGATGCGGCAGCCGAACGCGCATTGGACCAGGAATGCATCTTTGGTGTCCTGCAGGCTCTCGGGGACTTTGGCCTTGATGATGCTGAGGAGTTCCTCCTTGCGCAGAAAGAAAGGATCATCGTATTTGGTCTTCATCACGGCCTTGCGTTTCTCTTTGCCCATCTTGCGGAAGGGGGACTTGTGGATTTCGTCCATGTCTTCCAGCTCAGTGAAGAAGGTGCTGAGCATCTTGAGCTGCGAGGTGACGGTGTTCATGGAGAGGCGGGCCTTTGGCTTGTTGCGCTCGGAGACTTTCTCGTAGAGTTTGGGGTACTTCTCGATGTAGAGGTATTCGTCAAACAGGAATTCGCGAAAGTCCATCAGGTGGTCAATCGTGAATTCGTCGGCGGTGATCCTGCTGATGCCTTGGATTTTGAGGAAGCGGTCGAGTTTGTCGGCCACCACGATGATGTGCTTATGGCGGTTCTCTCCGATGATGCCGGCTTTGAGCGAGCCATCCGCGTACTTCTTGAATCGCTCGATGATGTTCGGCTTTTCCTCCCGGGCTGCTTCGACCGGGGACTTCAGTTTCAATATCTCATTCTCCAGGTTCTCGGTGGTGATGTCCATGCCGGTGTCGACCATCAGGGCGTAGGCGGTGGTCATCAGTTCGTATTCCTTTACCAGTTTGTCATGGAGTTCCATGTTCGGGTTCTTCTTCGCGGAGGTCTTTTCTCCGGTCGGAGTAAACTGGGCTAATTCTGCCTCCGTACATATGATGTCAGATGTGTGATAAATCTGACTCTTCCGGCCGCAGCGAATGCGGTACTTTACCTTGACTTTATCCTTCTTTTTGCAAGGATAGAATGTAATCCTCTCTAACATCTTTTGACCCTTTAAAAGCGTGGTTAAGTTTTGAAAAAGTTAACCACCAACTCGAAATTGAACGCAAAATCAAAAGCCGTAAGCGAAAAATCGCGCTCGTAACTCATTGATATACAAAGATAACAATTTTTCTTGTAATTGCAATGGGTTGAGCACGACGGGTCCTGCAGGAGTCACTTCAAAACCCCGTCTGACATACGTCAGACGGGGTTTTTCTTTAAAACTTAACCACGACTTAACCACGAACTTGTTTTCGTAGGGGTGCAAATACCTTGCGTTGGGGTGCGTAGAAGGCCGTTTTTGCCCAAAATAAGGCGGTGGTTAAGTTTTCGCTTTTACGCGCGATTCTTCGTAACTTTGCATAGAAGACTTAACCTATAGTTGACTATGCCGCGCTTCGTTCCATCCGTTTTGATTTCTGATTGTTGGGGCTC
>Ga0310697_10004955_pt1 | contig 12996 bp, 4 predicted proteins | sample 172DNAGHGlowgp2_FD_203883 | JGI IMG/M metagenome (GOLD analysis project Ga0310697, IMG submission 203883) | Sheep rumen microbial communities from Palmerston North, Manawatu-Wanganui, New Zealand - 1728 DNA GHGlow gp2 (v2) (version 2) | ecosystem: Host-associated > Mammals > Digestive system >...
TCGTCTGCCATCGTTGACCAGCAACCGACTCACCCGTTTTTCATTGAATATGCCTTGGGGTATCAGCACATCATGCATATGCCCACCAAAGGTATCGATACTTGGGAGCCACAAATGCAATTAGGAATAGGATGGTGGGCTCTGCCAGCTATTGGCCTGCGTGCCGGTGCTGACCTCATCCGCGGTTCTTCTAAAGAATCAAGAGTTATAGCTGAAAATGGCACCTTTACCCGCTATGACAAGCTTCGTCTTTCATTCATTTATGCAGACCTCGTCATAAACCCATTAGGATTTGCAAGACAATACAACTGGCAGCAACCTGCAGGCATTAATCTCTTAGTAGGTCGCACCTTATTCAATTTGTCTCATCACAACATTGAGGAGCGCTACTGGAAAAACGGCTGGCGACTTGGCACACAGTTATGGGCAAAACTTGCCCAAGGCTTCAGACTTAATATCGAACCAATGTTCTCACTCACCGAATGTGAGCCTCAGTCTTCTGATCCAACAGATTACACAAGCAAAGATCACCGTGATATATTCTCACTCAAGGTGGGAGTCACCATGATGATGCAACAGAAAAAAGACCACGATAATCATACCATTGTCAGCAATGTAATCCGTCCCCGTTGGTTCATCGGATTAGGTGGAGGACTTCACTTCAACAAAGACGACTACAGATTAGACGGAGGAGGCACTAACTGCAACATACAGGCTATTGCCGGCTATCGAATATGGAAGAACACGACCATTCGCCTGAGTGAGGAACTGACTTTCGATCACTTCATCGACAACTGTCGCTATCAGCTAACCTCAAGTTCTAATGCTGGAAAGTGGAAAAACGGCAGGGGAATAACAACCTACAGATTCCTCTTCTCATCACTGGCATATCAATATGACCTGATGGGGCTTTTCAACGACAATCCAGCACGACGATGGGAGTTTAACATTCTCGGCGGTTTCGCACTTTCCTATTACTTAAATGAAAGCACTACTGTACCTGGCGAAACAGCCAGTTATGAAGTTAGTCATGCCAACCGCATTAGTCCTCTTAACTTCAACACGCTTATAGGAATGATGTTGAATTATCGTATCAGCGACCGCCTATCTGCTTATTTCAACCATCATCTCTACATCTACAGCTATGGGCAACCCCAATGGGTGCATTATACACCTCAAATATGGTCGATATCCGGTCACATCAATACCTTTAATGCTGGTTTGATGATCCATTTTTAATCGTCTCAGATAGCTTCACTGAGTCTGAGCGCATATTTATCCATGGGGTCAATGTCAAGAATCTTGTCAATATAGCGTTGGGCATTGCTGCGGTCTTTCTTTACATAATAATAATAGGCTAAGTATTTATAAGCCTCTGTAAGCTGTGAGCCACCTTTGCCCTCGGTCATTTCGATGACACGCTGGTAATAGGGTTTTGCCAATCCCTTCGTGGATTCAGGGTCAAGGGCCACGTTAGTACGTGCTTGCCAATAGCAGCCCAAATAACTATCGGGACGCATTCGATCAACCTCAGCAAAGGCCTTGTCAGCCAGATGGAGGGCTTCAATCTTCTCAGGAGTAAGTTTCCCCGTCTCGGTCTTATCGGTGCCCTGCGCATAATAGAGGCGTCCCAATTCGTAAACGACATAGGCAGTACGTTCCTCTTCACTGAGTTTTTGCATATAGTTTTTATAATATTCCACGGCTTTGGGATACTGTCCTATGTTCTCATAAGCTTTTGATATGGCGAGTACCACATCGGGACGGTCACCACCATCAAGTGCCAATGCACGATTAAACTGCTCAATTCCTTCTGCATATTGTCCATTACCATTGAGTATGTAGCCATAATATATATAGTCTAAGTAACTATAGCCCTTGGCCTCAGTACTGTCGGACTGATGGCGGTCACTATGCTGGAAGAAATCGACAGATGCCTCCAATGCCTTTTCATACTGCTTCATCTCCGTATAGTTGTACATGAGCAGGCGGTTGAACAGAAAGTCGCGCGGTTCAAGGCTCTTTCCATGCTGGACGATATCAACAGATTTCTCATATTCTTTTAGCAAATAAGCCGACATGGCATAGTTAACCAACTCATTGCGAGAGAGACTATCAATAGAAATAGAATCGTAAACGGCCATGGCTTTTTCCACCTTATTAGCAGAATACCAGACATCGGCAATCAAATGCTCTACACGATAATCATCCCTATAGCGCCTCAACTGTTTCAGTTTCTCAACAGCCAATTCAGGCTCATTCTTCTTGTGCATCCTGACATAATGGAAATAGCCTGTTGAATCGCGAGGGTCAAAATAAATGGCTCTTCCGTAATAGTAGTCAGCTTGTTCATGGTCGTTCTTGGCCAATGCAATATCACCAGCCAGGCTAATGATGCTGGTCGTAATACGTTTTTGTCGATAACCTAAATCATAATAGCGCTCAGCCCCGGCAATGTCACCTTTCTTCAAACATTTTACCCCTAAAGCAGCCAATTCGTCAGGATTACTTGGTTCTTTATCAGCCATAACAGTATGACTGAACATCACAGGAAACAAGAAGATCAACATATATCTTTTCATCATCTTCATCATTTTATCTTGTCAATGAGAATTTCAGCGAAAGGCCGAAGTCTCGGGTAGTTGTTGGATAACTGCTCGATGAAAGCAGCGGGGTATTGGTCTGACGGTCGTAATAGAAAGTTAACGTCATCAGACGGCTTAGCGTATAGTCGGCTGCCAACGAGAGTTTCAAGGCAGAGTTACCGCTACTGGCCGACGATACACCAGAAGCGATGTCACGCGTAATTGCCGCTTGAGAGCGCAAGGAGAAATCAGCACGCATATTCAGAGCGTGGTTAACGGTGGATTTGGCAGAATTATTCGACTGGCTAGAATTATTAGACTGACCTTTTTGATTAGACTTACTGGAATTACCAGACTTTCTAGACTGTGCCTTCTTAATCTTTCGACTGGTTCCTGCGCCAAAGAGGTTCAGTTTAAAATCACTTATCTTATAGCCTAAGCCTATCACCCAATCATTGGAACGTGACTCGTTAAGCTGGATACTGGTCATAGAGAGATTCAGTACACGGGTAGTACGATACTCGAGCTTGACAGTCATGTTATTGTTCAGCGTAACATCCATACCCAACAAAGGTGAGAAAGCCTCGTTTATGCTCACAGTTGATATATTATACATACTAGAGGGAGTCAGCGAACCGTCAGTAGCCGTGACGAAACCAAGGTCACCCATATATTCGAGCCACGAGCTGTAACTGGAGTAGCTGCCAATAGCGAAAACAGATTTATAACCGTGGTTGATATTGACACTCTTGAAATGGTCGGCAAACCACGTAAGCTTTGACAGGCCACTATAGCGCAATGTCCAGTTAGGCAGCATTCGCTTCAGCGCGGGGAACAAGTCGAGCGATCCGCCAGAACCTGCGGTATAGGCTTCAAGGAAAGCAGGGACAAGAACATCTGCCGAATACTGGTTGACAGGATTTATCGATTTAGGTGCTCCATTGTATAAGCCCTGTACCCGTTCGCGGAACACAGGTATCAGTTCACGGAACTTGTCAAAAGTAGCCGACTGATATCCGCTGTTGGCATCTCCCACAGGTTCAAAGGCCGATGAAAGTGAAATGGTGGTCATATTAAAGGAACCGCTTTGGGTCGTCGGCGACCCATCATACATATATTGTACACTACGAGAACGATTGACAGTACGCGAGGCATTGAGATCAATTTTCAAGTCGCGGACGGGCTCCAAGGTCGCCCGCATCTGCAGGTCCTCTACAGTAGAAGAGGTAAAAGGCGTGGCAACGGATTCGTTCATCAGCAGCCAACCGTTCTCACGTGCCTTTTCCAAGTAACCGTCGCCTGCCAGTCCAAAGGCAAAGTCAAGACCAGGAGCTAAGACACTACCCGTCCGCTGGCCAAAGGCATCACCGACATTGGGAATATAACCCGGCAACGTCATGGATCGCTGGTTACGATAGCTGAGGTTCACCGAACGAACCATCATCAACAGGCGACTTACCTGCTGAGCAGGCTCATACCACCATTGTTTGTCGAGAGGTTGCTTAGGCAGGACGCTAAGCTTGACTTTTACAGCCCCACTCGTTTCTCCTCCCTGTGTTTGAGAGGTGAGATTACCTTGCTTGACAGAATCCAAGGCAAGAGTATCAACTCCCCGTCCTTTCTTGGAGAGGTTGGAAGCGGATCTATAGTTCTTCGGCAGGCTGACAAGAATGGTGTTTTCGTCCTTTACTTTCCATTTCAGCATTACTTGTTTACCGTCCTGGCCACGGGCAGAAACAAGTAGCCGCTTCGATTTCTTGTTGTGCTGTATGGCAATAGTAGTATCGGGCGTTAAAGTAATTTCCTTCTGGAATGTGTTCTTGTTCTTAGGTAAGGAAGCTTCTTCCTTAGATGCTTTTTCCGACTTTCCGGATTTTGCAGGCGTTTTTGAATCTCCTGTCTTAGCTGAATCTTTAGATTTCGCTGAAGTTCCTGTCTTCTTGGTTTTGGGGGCAGGCGCTTTCTTGAACCTATCATTGACCTTCTTCAGGAAAGGCGAATGGTTATAGAGCGTCTCCAAGTTGAAGGCACCATTTATATTCAGATTACGGTTATTGGTAATCGTATTTCCTAACGATTGTCCGTCATCGAGTTCCGTACCACGTACCCATGTATAGTTCGCTGTATAGGAAGCATCGCTATTTACCCAGTCGAAGATGGGGAGTTTGTTGAGAGGCAGCTGATAAGAGGCCGTAAAGTTCTGGCGATAGTCGAGTGGCGTACCAAGATGCAGGATGCTCTGCTTGACGGAATCCTTCCAAGCAGAATAGAAGTCGGGATATAGTTCTTTATTGATAGGTATATTTTCGCGGTAAGGCTCCTCTATCTGTGCCCGGGTAGCTGACTGGAAGTTCATGTGGAGGTTTTTTGTCAAGTCCCACCGCAACTGGAACTCACGATTCCATAGAATCTGACTATTGAAACTTACGGGCAAGTTGGGATTCTCGGTATTCTCCAAATCACGCTCCTGCAACTCGTAGTACTCTCTGGTCATCTCCGTATTGAAGGCAATGGTTTGCGGAAGATAGTTCAATCCTAAAGCCTTGGGGAAATTCAGCCATTTCGACTTACCCTTGGCGTTCTTGAAAGGTTCCCACGTCTTGTAGACTGGGGAGTAATTATAGGAAAGAGCACCACGCCACTGATCGTCATTCTCATAGACGGTAGTTTGTCCAGTGGTATGATTATGGCGATGACTATAACTCAAGCTGAAGTTAGCGGGGTCATAGGGCATGGGATGGCGCTTGGTCTTAATCCCGACACGCATGTTTGACAACGAGAAATTACGCGATAGACGCTTGGTGACGGCAATCGACTCGATACTGTCACGTTCACGGCCACCAGCAGCATCAAGAGCATCGTCCAGATCCATATCTGTATCAAGGGGATTGTACTTCGGACGCACCTCATCCTTACTGACAGAATAGTAGACAGGAATGGTCACCTTTGCCTTGTCGGGGAAGAATTTTCCTAACTCAAAGTTGGCCGTCACGCTATATGACTTCTGTGTTTCCTTCGAGCGCTGCAGCACACTCTCTTCCAGACCTCCAAAACCATCGGTGACGTAATGGCCAGTCAGGTTGACGCTACCGAAGTCAGACAACTGTACATTCATTGCTCCTGAAGCAGCCCACCCCCCTTCGTTGTTATACTCCTTCAACCGCAATTCGTTGACCCACACCTCGCCCGATTTCTCCTCACTGGAGAGGTTACGCACACCAATAACCATTGTCTTTACCTCGCCTAAACTGGGGTTACCTACGATACTCACCTTGTTATTAGGACGGTCCTCATCGTACTGCGAGAACACCTGATTGTAGCTGACAGTTCCTTCGGACTTAGCCTTGTTACGAGCTTTCTTCAGACGGGTAAAGACGCTAATATCGACGTCGAGCATGTTTTCCGATGGCCACACCCTTGAGCGGTCGTTTGCCGACAGCCATGAATACTTGCCCTCAGGGGTAAGCTTCAGCGGTATCTCATACTCATAATAGTTGCTCTTGTAGTCGCTACCCAAACGGATGAATACAGCCAGTTGGTCGTCCTGCAGGTTGGTGGTATTAGGCAACAGGTGGTTGGCATGCACGAACATCTGCATACGCTTGTACTGACGCAGATCGTAGCTCAGATTCTTGTAGACGGCCTTCGATTCACCATGGCTCAGGTTCCTCACTGTCAGACAGAGTGCTTGCTCGTTGTTCTCGACAAGCTGTGGCTGGGAGGGGTCAGTAGCACGATTAATGCCAGGCGGCAAGGTATAGGCTACGGGCTGGCGGTCGGTATTTTCCTCAATATTAACCGCACTCATCACCATCGTTCCTGTCTCGGCTCCTACGGCAGTCTGCAGACTCTGCTTGTACTGTCGCCATTCTCCTCGAACGAGGTCGAGACTACCGAAGCGCAGCACAATTGGTTTCTCAAAACCGGTCATATACATTCGCATGAAACGAATAGAAGTGAAGTCGTTGATGGAACCGACTTTCTCCTTGCACTCAGCCAATGGGATACGGAACTGATACCAGCGGACGGTGGTGGAATCGCCGTTGCGTAATTTCACCCAGCTGTCGCGGCGGTCGGTGATATAGGAGTCTGTAGCAGTTCCGTTGTTGTAGGCCTGCAGCACATCGTCGCTGATGCGTACCTTATACTGGTAATAGCGCTCATATTCGTTCAACGTATAGTCCTGATTGATGTCCTCCACATCGGGTCCCGTCTTATATGAGGTATCATACGATTCCGTACGGTTATCAGTATCAGGCGAGTTGCCTTGGGGGTTGTTAATACGTTTGTAACGATCCATGATGCTAGTCTGCGCATCATCGAAGTCAGAGCCTCGGTAGTAGTGATAGTCATCACCAGCAGGGTCGTTGCGCCATGCTTGAAGAAGACTGTCATTCTGTACAATACCACCAATCTGGTCAAGCCACTCCTTGTAGGCACCATAGGTACGTTCTTCCTCATCGTTCAGACCATTGAGTCCTACATCCTGCAATACACGAGAGCCGCTGGTGGTGGCAAAGGCATAGGTCTGTGTAGCCTGTTCAGGAATCTTACCCCATTGCGTATAGCTAAAGGCATCGGAGCCGTCAACAGGCATACCGCTTTCGTAGTATTTCTTGCCATCGCGCAGGATATCCTCACTTACCTCGCCAAGGTTGATGTACAAGTCGCCCGCATACTGGGAGGCTGTACCTGCCTGACGCTGATAGATAAAGGGATCCATGAGCCAGAACTCCACATATTCTATATTAGCCTGTTCGAAGTCGGTGGTCTCCAACTTGCGCATCATGCCGCCCCATTTCGTAGCGGGACTCTGCAGCGTACCGTTGCTGTTCAGCTGAGTGGTCAGGTTATAAGGACCGCGCTCCTGCGGATAGTAGGCTAAGTTCAAGACGGAGAGGGTCGATGTAGCACCATTGTAAGTTGACTGGTCGCGATTGGGATACAGTTCCTTGACGTAGACCTCGCGGACGCGGTGGTCGCTGAGTTGTTCCAAGTCGCTCTTGATATGACCAGGTGTCAGACTACTGCTACGGCGGGTAAAGAGCGGATCGACGGTATACCATGCCAACCTTGCACGATCGTAGCCTGAGGAAACGCCCGTCTTGTCATTAAAGTTGGCAATCTTCGTCGGTACACTCGACAGCACCCACGCCTTGGGATCGATGAGCGATATGAGGTTCTTCGTATTCTCGAAATCATCAATATACGAGGCATTGTCCTGCGTTCCGCTGGCTCTGCCGGCAATGAGTTGTGCGAACTCACCCGTCAGTTGTATCTGCGAAGGCTGCGTAACATGGAGGAATGGAATCTTGTCAAGCATATTCGTCAGCCACTGCGATTCCTGCTTCCAGCTGAGATTCAGTCCCCACAGGGTATTGTTCAACGGTTCTTCACCCATAGTCACCTTCGATGTCAGCGCCTGCTCCGAAAGGTGCATGAGTGTACCGCCAAGGATAAAGTTCTTGGAGAAGTCGTATTCCCAGTTGATGCCGTACATCGTCTTGCGCTGCATACCATACTCTGTGTTCGACTCCAACGACACATTGACGTTCGTACCCGCATCGATAATGCTCTGGTTCAGTATGGTAACCTCACCTGCCGAGTAGTCGACAGAGTAGTCGCTTCCCTCCTGTAAGGTGACACCGCCTGCGGTAACCACCACCGACCCCTGCGGCACGTTGTAGGCTCCAAGCGAGATGACATTGGCATTCGTGCCCTTATACTGTCCTGTCAGGATGTATTTATCTTTCTCAGCCGTTTGCTTGGCAATGGTCTTTGTTGAGTCATACAGTTGGTCGAACACATATTTGTTGGCCATCTCCTGACTTCCTGTCATTTCAACAATCTTCTTGCGCATATAGTCACCAAAGGGTTCTGCCGCGGGCAGGAAGATACGACCATTGGTAACGGTATACCCTTGCACAAAGTCAAACTGTCCGTTGGCGTGGGCCTTCATGTTCTTATCCAAACGGTCACAGCCCAACAGTTTCAACAGCAGTTGTGACTTCAGATTCTCCTCGGGCAGGTAAGTCAGGTAAACACCAGCCGTATCACTTTGGAACTTGATGTCAAGTTTGAAACGGTCCTTCTCGACGCTCGAGGCCAAGTAGTAGACATTCTTCATCATCAGGTCCCAGTTTCCCTGCGAAGGATTGTTCGACGTGTTCTTCAGCGATTTCACGAAGATACAGTGCTTGGTATCGGTAACGTCGCTGGCGAACTCACCCACCTGAAAACTGCGTCCACCATAGGTATACTCAAAGGCAACGGCCAGCACCTGATCGGTCTGCAGCCCCGACCTCAGAGAGATGTAGCCCAAGGCCTCGTTCAAGGTATATTCTGACGATGACAGCAAGCGGGCCGAGGCAAGTTTCTCATAGTCAACGCCACCTCGCGTGCTACGCGTAGCATCGAGTACTTCCAGCGCTGAGCCCACGACATCAATATTTCGCTGATCGGTGCTGACGGTGCTGAGCAACGTGGCATACAAGTCGTTGGCAGCATTTCCCGGGACCTGCTCACCACTTACGCTCCAGTTGTGATTCGACACCTTGGCATTCTCACCCAAATCGGTAAAGGCCACCAAATTACGGGTATTCGACGTTGTTCCCGTCTTGTTGGTTACCCACACCTCTATACGATTAATCTTCACGCCCGTAGTCAGGTTGGGCAACGCCGACATGGCCCGGTCGTAGTTGTCGCGGAAATACTGGGCAAGGAAGAAGTGACGGTTTTCTTCATAGTCAGCCACGTCTATCTCAAACGGAGTGGTCTGTGCGCCACCCTTTGACGAAACGCTCTTCGTAGTCGACTTCTTCTGCGAGAGTACCGTTTGCAGCTTCAGTTTGCCAAACTGCATGTCAGTACGGATACCGAAGAGGCTGGAGGCACCTTTCACCAATGAGTTGTTAGTGGGGAACGACACGTTACCCGCCTCTACCAGCTTGATGATCTCATCCTCCTTGCCGTCGTACTTCAATTTCAGGTTCTGCGTATCGAAATTAAAGGTGGCATCGGTATTGTAGTTGAAGTTGAAGTTCATCTTGTCGCCCACCTTTGCATTGGCCGATATATTGATTTTCTCATCGAAATCGAAGTTTGTGGTCTTGCGGTTGCGGATAGGCAACGAAGGATTGTCGATGTTCTTCATCGTTGCGCCCAGCTTTAACTCTGCCGTTCCCTGCGTCTTCACACGCACACCACCAGGACCGAATATCTTCTCAGCAGGACCCAGGTCGAAATGCATGTCGGTAAATGAGAACTTTTCCTTGCCCTGCGACTTGTAGGCCTCGTTGTTCTTCTGACGGAAGAACGCATCACGCCCACGACGCTCCGACCACTTCAGATACTCCTCAGGTGTCATCAGGACGGGGGCATTCAGGTAGGAATCGCCCATCTTGGAACCGATGAAATAAAGGTTCAGCGAGTCATTGTACACCGCCTGCTGCCGTATGTTGTCGGGCATATGGAGGTCCAATACCAGCGAATCAATGTCGTCAACCACCACGGGGGCCGTACGCTGAATCTTCCAACGGGCGTGTAGCAGCGAATCGGGAATGCTCTCGTCCTCGATTTCCAGTTTAGGTTGGGCCTTAATAGAAGTCCCGGCTCCCGCTCCACCCTGAGTCGGAGGGGTGTTCTCACCTTGCTGCGAACTGTTATTTTGTCCGTTTTGAACCTGTCTGTTGGGACGACGGCGGTTATCATCCTGCGGAGTAGAGGCGAAAATGGAAACGGCAATGAAAAGGAATAAAACAAGGTAAAGTATGTTCCGCACAGAAACATACTTGCTTACTACCATATTATATATCCTATTCCTTTTCATCCAATATGCATATCACTCCCCTTCCTTAAAGGATGGGCAGGGAAGATAGTCTTCACTTTATCTGCTTCAACGCCAGCTTCACCACCTGCTCCACGGGCAACGTAGGCTGTTCTTGCAGAATCTGCACTACAATCTTCTGCGTGGGTGCTGGCGAGAAGCCCAGCATGGTCAAGGCTGCTACGGCCTCATCGCGGACGGCATTGTTCACAGGAGCAGCCACGCTGCCACCTGCAGGAATCTCGTCGGCTATACCCAAGGCCACAATCTTGTCCCTCAGATCGACGATGATACGTTGTGCCGTCATCTTACCGATGCCTTTGATACCTTGAATCAACTTGGCATTGCCTGTGGAGATAGCATTGCAAAGCTCAGCAACGGTCATGCCCGATAGCATCATGCGCGCCGTATTGGCTCCCACACCGCTTACGGTAATGAGTAGCTCGAACATCTCGCGTTCCTTCTTGTCCTTAAAGCCATAGAGCACATGAGCGTCTTCGCGGATTGCCTCGTAGACGTAGAGTTTCACTCCTCGCTCCTCGTTTCTTGTGCCACGGCTTTGCAACGCGCTGTAGGTGTTTAGCGAAATATTCAGCCCGTAGCCCACTCCTGCGGCCTCAACCGTAGCAAATGCAGGCGTCAGCTCTGTCAGCTCGCCTTTGATGTATTCAATCATAAAAACTACCTTTTAGGGTATATACATTCTTATTAACGTTAGTGGTTCCCTTTTTATTGTATTTCGGGTCTTTTTCCAGCAAATTAGTAACAAAAGAAAGTTTTTTGCAAATTTTTCTTTCAAAACGACACTTATTCCGCAAGAAAAGTGTAATTTTGCAGCCGAAATCAGAAATAAACCAACAATTGCAAACGACAATGAAGAAGATTAGAGCAGCCGTAGTAGGTTACGGCAACATTGGAAAGTACGCCCTCCAGGCCTTGGAGTCGGCGCCTGATTTTGAAGTGGCAGGCATCGTGCGTCGTAATGGCGCTCAGGACAAGCCTGCAGAATTGGCTCAGTATGAGGTGGTAAAAGACATCCGCGAACTGAAGGACGTTGATGTTGCCATCCTTGCCACCCCCACTCGTTCGTGCGAGGAATATGCCCGCCAGATCCTGCCTCTTGGCATTAATACCGTCGACTCGTTCGACATCCACACTTCCATTCTCGATTACCGCGCAGCCCTTACACCTATTAATAAGGATACGAAGACCGTGAGCGTCATCGCCGCCGGATGGGATCCGGGTTCCGACTCCATCGTGCGCACCCTCATCCAGAGTCTTGCTCCGAAGGGCCTCAGCTATACCAACTTTGGTCCCGGCATGTCAATGGGCCACTCCGTCTGCGTGCGTTCCAAGGCAGGAGTGAAGAACGCCCTTTCGATGACTATCCCCCTCGGCGAGGGCATCCATCGCCGTATGGTTTACGTAGAGCTCGAAGACGGCGCCAAGCTCGACGAGGTGACTGCCGCCATCAAGGCCGACCCCTACTTTGCCAACGACGAGACTCACGTATTCCAGGTAGAGAGCGTTGACGACGTTCGCGATATGGGCCACGGAGTACATCTGGTACGCAAGGGTGTCAGCGGCAAGACGCAGAACCAGCGCTTCGAGTTCAACATGAGCATCAACAACCCTGCCCTTACTGGTCAGGTGCTCGTCAACGTGGCTCGCGCCACCATGCGCCTGCAGCCCGGCTGCTACACGATGATTGAGATTCCCGTCATCGACATGCTTCCCGGTGAGCGCGAGGACCTTATCAAGCACTTGGTATAACCCGTCGTAATCTGCAAAGAATCTACGTCTGGAGTTTACCCGGACTAAACTCATAGTTTACCCGGACTAAAGACTGACTTTAGTCCGGGTAAACTTTTGCCTTTTAACGGCTATGAATTTTTCGCCTTTTCAGATTACTTAACCAGATTGCCCAGGATGTCGCGGGTAAGTTCCTTGGTAATGGTGCGCGTGGCTGCGCTGGTGGCATTTTTCACCACCTTCTCCTTAGCCGAGGTCTTTGACTTCGATTTCTTTCCGCTTACCTTGTTGCTGACATAGGTTCCAAGTATAGTGGCCAGCGTCGAAGTGACAGCCGTGAGCACAGCCTTCCAAACCTTCGACATGATGCCGGACTTCTTCTTTTCAGCCTTTTCTGGCTTCTCTTGTTTTTCCGGAACTTCCTGGCTCTCCTGGATTTCCTGGACTGCCGTCTCTTTCGTCAGGATTTCATAGGCACTCTCGCGGTCGACTGGCGTATCATACTTACCGTAAACGCGGCTCTGTCTGATGATATCCAGACGCTGCCCTTCGGTAATGGCACCAATCTGGCTGAGCGGGAACAGCACCTTGGCGCGCTGCACGATGTTGGGAGCACCCTTCTCGTCGAGGAAGCTTACAAGGGCTTCGCCCGTCTCAAGGTTCATGATAGCCTCATCAGTCTTGAAGTCGGGGTTGGGACGGAAGGTATCGGCAGCGGTTTTCACGGCCTTCTGGTCCTTTGGAGTATAGGCACGCAAGGCATGCTGCACACGGTTTCCAAGTTGTCCGAGAATGACTTCAGGTATGTCCGTCGGGCTCTGTGTGATAAAATAG
>Ga0310697_10004956_pt1 | contig 12990 bp, 8 predicted proteins | sample 172DNAGHGlowgp2_FD_203883 | JGI IMG/M metagenome (GOLD analysis project Ga0310697, IMG submission 203883) | Sheep rumen microbial communities from Palmerston North, Manawatu-Wanganui, New Zealand - 1728 DNA GHGlow gp2 (v2) (version 2) | ecosystem: Host-associated > Mammals > Digestive system >...
GCCCCGGAGTTCCCGGGCGATCGTGCCCTCCGTGGTGGCGAAGCAGCGGATCTCCCGCCCGTCGGGGAAGCAGCAGACCACGGCGCAGCAGTAGCGGGCGCGCCGGTCGGGGTGCCCCGCCACGCGCTCCAGGATGTCCCGGCAGACCGCGTCATAGCTCCGGTCCCCGGCGAAGCGGGAGGAGTGGACCCCCGGCGCGCCGCCCATGGCACGGATCTCCAGGCCGCTGTCGTCGGACACGGCGGGCAGCCCCGTGGCGCGCATGGCGGCCAGGGCCTTGAGCCGGGCGTTCTCCGCGAAGCTGGCCCCGGTCTCCTCCACCTCCATGTGGCAGCCGGCCTCCCGCTGGCTCAGCAGTTCGATCCCGGAACCGGCCAGGATCTCCCGCACCTCCCGCAGCTTGTGGGGGTTGTTGGACGCCAGTACCAGTTTCATCGCAGCAGCGCCTCCGCGAAGGTGCGCGGCTCGAAGGGCAGCAGGTCATCCTGCTGTTCGCCCACGCCGATGAACTTCACCGGCAGCTCCAGCTCCCGGGCGATGGAGAAGACGATGCCGCCCTTGGCGGTGCCGTCCAGCTTGGTCAGCACCACGCCGCTCAGGTCGGCGGCGTCCCGGAAGCTGCGGGCCTGGAGCAGCCCGTTCTGTCCGGTGGTGGCGTCGATGACCAGCAGGGTCTCCACGTCCGCGTCCGGCAGCTCCCGGGTGATGATGCGCCGGATCTTGCTCAGCTCGTTCATCAGGTTCTGCTTGTTGTGCAGCCGTCCGGCGGTGTCCACGATGATCAGGTCGGTCTTCCGGGCCTTGGCCGCAGCGATGGCGTCATAGACTACGGCGGCGGGGTCGCTGCCCTCCTCGTGGCGCACGATGTCCACCCCGGCCCGCTCGGCCCAAATCGTGAGCTGCTCGGCGGCGGCGGCGCGGAAGGTGTCGGCGGCGGCCAGCAGGACCTTTTTCCCCGCGTCCCGGTAGCGCCGGGCCAGCTTGCCGATGGTGGTGGTCTTGCCCACGCCGTTGACGCCCACCATCAAAATGACGCTGGGGCGGGTGTTCAGGCGCAGGTCCATCTCCTCAAACGTCAGATAGCCCGCCATGATCTCCACGAAGGCGGCCTGGACCTCCGCGCCGCCGCGCAGCCCGCGCTCCTTCGTCAGCTTCCGCAGCCGCTCCACGGCCTCGGTGGCGGTGTCCACCCCCGCGTCGGCCAGGATCAGCGTCTCCTCCAGCTCGTCAAAGAACTCCTCGTTCTCCCCGGTGAAGGAGGCGAACAGGTTGTTCAGCGAAACGGCCATGCTTTTTTTCGTCCGCGCCAGGCCGTTTTTGATCTTTTCCAGAAATCCCATGTGCAAGCCCTCTCTTTCTTCCAGCAGCGTTAATTCCCCGTTGCCTCGCAGAGTTTCGCGCCCGCAGGCGCGAAATAGAATCAGAATTCATTTTTTCCGGAACCCTTGTTTCGGCAAAAATACCGCTCGCGGAGCGTGTGTGCCCTCCCCCGCGCCACCGCACACGTGCAGCGCAGCCTTCTCCATTCAGAACCCAGCGGAGCGGTTCTGAATGGTTTTTTCCGCTTCCTCCAGATCCATGGCCAGTACCGTGGTGACGCCCTTCTCCTGCATGGTCACGCCGTAGAGCACGTCCGCCTCCTCCATGGTGGCCCGGTGGTGGGTGATGGTGATGAACTGGGTCCGGTCGGCCATGCCGCGCATATAGCGGGCGCAGCGCTCCACGTTGGCCTCGTCCAGGGCCGCGTCCACCTCGTCCATCACGCAGAAGGGGGTGGGGCGGACTTTCATAATGGCGAAATAGAGGCAAATGGCCACAAAACTCTTTTCCCCGCCGCTGAGCAGGGAGATGGTGGTCACCGCCTTGCCCGGCGGCTGGACCCGGATCTCGATCCCGCAGTCCAGGGGCTGTTCCGGGTCCTCCAGCTCCAGGGCCGCCCGGCCCCCGCCGAACAGCTCCAGGAACACGCCCCGAAAGCGCTCGGCAATGGCCTGGAACTCCCGGAGAAAGATCTCCCGCATCTCCCCGGTCAGGTCGGCGATGATCTTCAGCAGGTCCCGCCGGGCCGTGGCCACGTCGTCCCGCTGACTGCGCAGGAAGTCGTAGCGCTCCCGGACCCGCTCGTACTCCGCGATGGCCCCCAGGTTCACGCTGCCCAGGCGGCCGATGTCCCGCCGCAGCTCGGCGATGCGCTTTGTGGCGGCGCTCAGGTTCTCCACCGGCTGGCGCAGGGCCTGGGCCGCGCTGCGGCTCAGCTCGTAGCTCTCCCAGAGCCGGTCCACAATCTGCCGTTCCTCCAGCTCGGCGGCCAGCTTCTTTTGTTCCAGCCGGGCGCAGATGCTTTGCAGCTCCAGCATTTCCCGGTTTTTCTCCTGGCCCTGCCGGTCCCGGCGGACCCGGCGGCCCTCCAGCTCCAGGCGCGCACGCTGCTTTTCCGCCAGCTCCGCCTGGTGGGCCTGGGCCTGGCGGCGGTGGGCCTCCACGGTCTCCTGACGGGATTCCAGCTCCCGCTCCAGCTCCGCGCTGTGCCGGGCCAGGTCCTCCAAAGCTTTCCTGCGCTGTTCCCCGTCCCCGCTCAGGCTGCCCAGCAGGCTTTGCAGGTCGGAAAGGCTTCGGCCGGCCGTCTCCCGCTCGCTCTCCAGGGCCGCGGCCCGCTCCCGCAGCGCGGCCAGGCGCTCGCGCAGCCGCTCCCGGACCTGGTCGAAGTCCGCGCCGCCCTGCGTGGCCGCCTCGATGCGCTTCCGCAGGGCCGCCAGCCGGGCCCGGAGGGTCTGCGTCCGGGCTTCCAGGGCCGAAACCCGCTGGGCGTTCTCCCGCTGTCCGGCGGAAAGGCTTTCCCCCTCCCGCTGCTGTTCGGCCAGGCCGGCGTCCAGCGTGTCCAGCAGCACGCGCAGCTGGCTGCGGGCGCTCTCGGCCCGGTGCTGGCGCTCCGTGGCCTCCTGGAGCTGCCCGGCGGTCTCCTCCGCCTCCAGCCTGGCGCGGGTCAGGCTGCGCTCGGCCTCGCTCAGGTGCTCCGCCGCCGCCTTTTCCCCGGCGGCCAGTTCCCCGAAGCGGATGCGCAGGCGTTTCAGTTCGTTGGCCCGGGACAATATGCCCACGTTCCGGGCCGCGCTGCCGCCGGTCATGCTGCCCCCGGCGTGGATCATCTGCCCGTCCAGGGTGACGATGCGCAGCCGGTTCCCGGCCCGGCGGGACATCTGCACCGCGTCGGCCAGGGTCTCGGCCACCACGGTACGCCCCAGCAGACTGCCGAAGACGCCCGCATAGGCCGGGTCAAAGCGCACCAGCTCCACCGCCACGCCCAGATAGCCCGGCGCCCCTTTGGGGGGCTGGCTCAGCCAGGCGGGCTGGATGGTGTCCGCCGGGAGGAAGGTGGCGCGCCCGGCGTCGGCGCGCTGCAAATATTCGATGGCGGCTTTGCCGTCTTGTTGGCTGTCCACCACGATGTGCTGCATGGCCGCCCCCAGGGCGGTCTCGATGGCGATGGTATAGTCGTCGGGCACGCTGAGCAGCTTGGCCACGGGGCCGCGCACGCCCCGGAGTCCGCCCCGTCCGGCGGCAAGCATCACCTGCTTCACCGCCTTGCCCATGCCCTCATATTCTTTCTCCATGTCGCTGAGCAGCCGGATGCGCCCCTCGGCGGAGCGCTTCTCCACCGTCAGGCGGCCCAGTTCCGCGCTGCGGTCCCGGACGTGCTGCTCCCGGAGGGCCACGGCCTCCCGCCGGTCCCGGAGCGCGGCGGACAGCTCCGCCGTCCGGCTCCCGGCGGCGGCGTGATGGGCCTCCGCCTCGGCCAGCTGGCTGGCCAGCTTTGCCCGGCGCTCCCGGCCCGCTGCCGCCTCGGCCTCCAGACTCTCCCGCCGGGCGGCCAGTTCCGCGCCCTGTTCCCGGCGGACGGACAGCTCCGTCTCCCCTTTGGTCAGGGCGTCGCCGCAGCCGCTCTCCTCCGCCAGCAGGGCGCTGAGACTCTCCCGGTTGCTGTCGGCCTGCACCGCGCTGGCCTCCGCCTCCTGCTCCAGCCGGGCGCGCTCCGCGCCCAGGGCCTCCAGCTCCGCGCCAATGGCCGCAATGCGCGTCCGCTGCTGGTCCGCCTGGGCCTCCAGACTGTCCAGCCGCCGGGTCTGCGCCTCCAGCTCGCCTCGGAGCCGCTCCCCGGTCTCCCGGTCGTGGTCCAGCCCGGATTGCAGGACGGCGGCGGCGCGCTCGGCCTCCGCTGCGGCGTGCTCTTCGGCGCTTTGCAGACTGCGAATCTGCTCGGCGGCCACGTCCAGCTCCTGCATCCGCTGCGTGTCGTTCTCCGCGGCGGCGTAGATGGCCGCCAGGGCCGCCTGGGCCGCCTCCAGATTGCCCTGGGCCCCGGCGAAATCCCGGGCCAGGTCCTCGCTCTGGCCGTGCAGCTTATCCAGCGTGGCCATCCAGACGGAGATCTCCAAACCCCGCTGCTCGTCGCGCAGCAGGAGATAGCGTTTGGCCGTCTCCGCCTGCTGCTCCAGCGGGCCGACCTGCAGCTCCAGCTCGTCGATCTTGTCGTTGATGCGCAGCAGGTTTTCCTCCGTGTGCTCCAGCTTGCGTTCGGCCTCCTCCTTGCGGGAACGGAAACGGGCGATGCCCGCCGCCTCCTCAAAAATCTCCCGCCGGTCAGTGCTCTTGGCGGAGACGATCTCCGCGATGCGGCCCTGGCCGATGACGCTGTAACCGTCCCGGCCCAGGCCCGTGTCCATCAGCAGACTGAGCACGTCCTTCAGGCGCACGGACTCCCGGTTCACATAGTATTCGCTCTCTCCGCTGCGGTAATAGCGGCGGGTGATGGTCAGCTCGGGGCTGTCCACGGCGAACAGGCCCTGGCTGTTGTCCAGCACCAGGCTGACCTGGGCAAAGCCCATGGGGGAGCGCTTTTCCGTGCCGCCGAAGACCACGTCCTCCATCTTGCCGCCCCGCAGGGCCCGGGAGCGCTGCTCCCCCATGACCCAGAGCAGCGCGTCGGAGATGTTGCTCTTGCCGCTGCCGTTGGGCCCCACGATGGCGGTGACGGGCTTGTCGAAGCGCAGGACGGTCTTGTCGGGAAAGGACTTGAAGCCCTGCAGTTCCAGTGCTTTCAGATACACGGTTCTCTCTCCTGTTACTGAGTCCGGCCAAGCGGGGGAAGCCCCCGCTGCCTCGCAGAGTTTCGCGCCCGCAGGCGCGAAAAAAAGTCAAATCCATTTTTGCCGGAAACCGCGTTTTCGGCAAAAATACTTCTCGCGGAGCGATTGTGCCCTCCCCCGCTTCGGCGCAATCGCGCAGCGCAGCCCTCTCCTTTCAGAACCCAGCGAAGCGGTTCTGAAAGGATTTCCCGGCTTTTGCATAGGCCCAGCCCCGGCTGGGCGCCATGCAAAAGCCTCCGCGCCTGGGCGCGGCTCAAAGCAGGGTCTCCAGCGCGGCCCGGGCGGCCATTTGCTCGGCCTCTTTCTTCGTGCGGCCCTCTCCGGTCCCGGCCACCACGCCGCCCACGGAGACGGAGACGGAAAAGCGCTTGTCGTGGTCCGGCCCCCGCTCCCCGGTCAGGGTGTAGACGATGCCGCGCCCCGGCGTGCGCTGGACCAGCTCCTGCAGGTCCGTCTTGCTGTCCTGGCCCGCCGCCGTCCCGTCCCGGTCCAGCCGGGAGAGGATGCAGCGCTCGATCAGCGCCCGGGCCGGGGCCAGCCCGCCGTCCAGATACAGCGCGGCAATCAGGGCCTCCACGCAGTCGGCCAGGATGCTGGGGCGGCTGCGGCCCCCGGTCAGTTCCTCACCCCGGCCCAGGCGCAGCAGGGCCCCCAGGCCCAGCTGCTCGGAGACGGCCCACAGGCTCTGCTCGCAGACCAGCTCCGCCCGGATGCGGGTCATGCGCCCCTCCGGCAAAGCGGGCTGACTGCGGTAGAGCCGGTCGGCCACCACGAAGCCCAGGACGCTGTCCCCCACGAACTCCAGCCGCTCGTTGCTCTCCACCCGATGTTCGTTGGCGTAGGAGGAGTGGGTCAGGGCCGTCCGCAGCAGCTCCGGGTCCCGGAAGCGGTAGTGCAGGGTCTTTTGCAGAGTCTCCATGGCCTCAGTCCAGCACCCGCCGGAGATAGTCCACCAGGTCCCCCACGGTGTGGATCTTCAAAATGTCCTCCTCGGCGATCTCGCCGATGCCGAACTCGTCCTCCACGCTGACGGCCAGCTCCACCACGTCCAGGGAGTCGGCCCCCAGCTCGTCCTGGAAGTCGGTGCTTTCGGTGATGCGCTCCGCGTCCACGCTGAACTGCTGGCTGACGATGCGCTGTACGGTCTCAAAGATGTTCATGTGCGTTCCTTCCCTTCCGCGGCCCCGTCCAGCCGCATATACGCGATGTTGGATTCGATGGCGCCGATCACGTCGGCGTTGATGTAGGCGATGGCCTGCCGGACCGCGCTGCGGATGGCCCGGGCGTCGGAACTGCCGTGGGCCTTCAAAACCGGCTTCTGGATGCCCAGGAAGGCGGTGCCGCCCACCTCTTTCACGTCCAGCATCCGCTTCATGCCCCGCAGGTCCTTGTGCAGCAGCACGGCCCCCAGCTTGCTCTTGGGGCTGCCGGTGAACACGTTTTTCAGCTCGCCCATCATGAACTTCACCGTGCCCTCGATGGTCTTGAGCAGCACGTTGCCGGTGAAGCCGTCGGTGACGATCACGTCCACCCGGCCGGAGAAGACGTCCGTCCCCTCCACGTTGCCGATGAAGCGGATGCGCCCGGCCTGGCCCGCCGCTTGCAGCAGGGCATAGGCGGCCTTGCACAGCTCCGTGCCCTTTGTGTCCTCGCTGCCGTTGTTCAGCAGGCCCACCCGGGGGCTGGACAGGCCCAGGATGTTCTGGGCGTAGAGGCTGCCCATGTAGGCGAACTGGAGCAGGTATTCCGGCGTACACTCCACGTTGGCCCCGCAGTCGATGAGCACGGTGCCCGCGCCGCCGTTGGGCAGCACCGGGGCCATGGAGGCCCGGCGGACGCCCCGGATGCGCTTGACCAGCAGGGTGGCCCCGCTGAGCAGGGCCCCGGTGTTCCCGGCGGAGACGACCGCGTCCCCCTCCCCCCGGCGCAGCAGGTCCAGGGCCACGGCCATGGAACTGTCCCTCTTGCGCCGGACGGCGGTGCTGGGCTCGTCGTGCATGTCGATGATCTCGCTGGCCGGGATGATGCGCAGGTCGGCGCTCTCCTCCGCGCCGCTCTCCCGCAGGCAGGCCCGCACGGCCTCCGGCTGGCCCACCAGGTCCAGCTTCACGCCGAACTCCTGCTGGGCGTGGACCGCCCCCTTGACGATCTCCGCCGGGGCGTTGTCGCCGCTCATGGCGTCAATGATGATTCTCATGGTGTTTCCTCTTTCCGATGTATGGTCTCTCCCCGCTCCGCCAGCAGCGCCGACAGGGTCTCCAGCGCCCGGCGGGAGATGGCCTCGTTTTTCTCGCGCTTGCCCCGGACCCGGCGGTCCAGGGGGGCGATGAGGCCGAAGTTGATGTTCATGGGCTGGAAATTCCCACTGACCGCGCCGCCGGAGACGTAGAGCCCCAGGGCACCGATGGCCGTCTCCTTTGGGAAGTCCAGGGGGGGCTGCCCCAGCAGACGCCGGGCCGTCTCAATCCCCACCAGGCAGCCGCTGGCGCAGGACTCCACATAGCCCTCCACCCCGGTCATCTGCCCGGCGAAGGAGATGCGCGGCTCGGTTCTCAGGCGGTAATAGCGGTCCAGCAGCGCGGGGGAATTTAAATAAGTGTTGCGGTGCATCTTCCCGTAGCGCAGATAGTCCGCGTTTGCCAGGGCCGGGATCATGGAGAAGACCCGGCGCTGCTCCGGGAAGCGCAGGTGGGTCTGAAAACCCACGATGTTGTAGAGCGTCCCCTCGGCGTTGTCGCGGCGCAGCTGCACCACCGCCCAGGGCTCGGCCCCGGTCCTGGGGTCGGGCAGGCCCACGGGCTTCATGGGGCCGAAGCGCAGGGTGTCCTCCCCCCGGCGGGCCATGACCTCCACGGGCATACAGCCCTCGAACACGCCGCCGTCGTCAAAGCCGTGGACCTGGGCCTCCTCCGCCGTGCGCAGGGCGTTCCAGAAGGCCCGGTATTCCGCTTCATCGAGCGGACAGTTGATGTAGTCCGGCGTCCCCCGGTCGTAGCGGGAGGCAAACCAGGCCCGGTCCATGTCCACGCTCTCAAAGCTGACGATGGGCGCGGCGGCGTCGTAGAAGTGCAGGCCGTTTTGTCCGCACCTGGCCGCGATGGCGGCGCTCAGGGCCTCGCCGGTCAGGGGGCCGGTGGCCAGGATCACCTCTCCGTCCGGGATCTCCGTCACCTCGCCGGGGACCACGGTAATGCTGTTCTGTTTCAGAATCTCCGCCGTCACCATCGCGGAGAAGGCCGCCCGGTCCACCGCCAGGGCCCCGCCCGCCGGGACCCGGCTCTCGTCGGCGCAGCGGAGGATCAGGCTGTCCAGCATCCGCAGTTCCGCTTTCAGAAGGCCCACGGCGTTGTGCAGCGGCTCGGCCCGCAGGGAGTTGGAGCAGACCAGCTCGGCAAAGCCGTCCGCGCTGTGGGCCGGGGTCTTCTTCTCCGGCTTCATCTCCCGCAGCGTCACCCGGACGCCCCGCCGGGCCAGCTGCCAGGCACATTCGCAGCCGGCCAGGCCCGCGCCCACCACCGTCACATGTGCGTCCAAATCGGCACCTCCCTGCGGCGGCTCAGGCTTCTTCGGCGGCGGACGCCGTCTTCCTGCGCCCGGCCGTGGACTTCTTTTTCGTCGCGGGCTTTTCCGCGGCGGACTTCTCCGCCGTCTTTTTTGCGGCGGGCTTTTTCGCCGCGGACTTTTTGGCGGCGGGCTTCTTCTCCGGGGCCGGGGCAGACGCCGCCGCCTCGGGGGCGGGGGCCGCGCCTTCCGCGCCCTCGGCGGGCTTGGGGGTCTTTTTGCGGTAGCCGCGCTTTTCCTCCGGCAGGAAGTCCGGGCAGTTTTCGTTGACGCAGAAGGGCTTTTTGGCCCCCTTGCCGCTGAGCTTGAACAGGGTCTTGCCGCAGGACGGGCAGTTCTCCTTCACCGGCACGTTCCAGGTCATGAAGCCGCAGTCGGCCCCCTTTTCACAGGCGTAATAGGTGTAGCCCTTGCGGCTGCTGCGCTTGAGAATGCGGCTGCCGCAGCGGGGGCAGCGGCCCGGCATCTCCACCACGATGGGTTTGGTGAAGGTGCAGTCCGGGTAGCCGGGGCAGGCCAGGAAGCGCCCGAAGCGCCCCTTCTTCACCACCATCCGGCGGCCGCAGACCTCGCAGACCTCGTCGCTCAGCTCGTCGGGAACCCGGATGCGCACCCCTTCCAGGGCCGTTTCCGCCTCCGTCAGCTCCCGGTCAAAGCCGCCGTAGAACTCCCGCAGCACGCTTTTCCACTGTTTCCGCCCCGCCTCGATCTCGTCCAGGGAGTCCTCCATCCGGGCCGTGAACTTCAGATCCACGATGTCCTGAAAATAGTCCAGCATCAGGCGGTTGACGGTCTCTCCCAGTGGAGTGGGACGGAGATAGCGGCCATCCTTGGCCACATACTCCCGGCTGGTGATGGTGCTGATGGTGGGGGCGTAGGTGGAGGGCCGTCCGATGCCCTTTTCCTCCAGGGCCCGGATCAGGGTGGCCTCCGTGTAGCGGGCGGGGGGCTGGGTGAAGCGCTGCTCCCGGTCGAACTTCTCCGCGTGCAGCGCCTCCCCCTCGTTCAGCCTGGGCAGGGGGCGGCGGATCTCGCTGCTCTCCTCGTCCTTGCCCTCTTCATAGACGGCGGTGTAGCCGGGGAACTTCACCTCCGAGTGCTTGGCCCGGAAGACGTGCCCGGCGCATTCCGCGTCGATCACCACGCTGTCATAGATCACGTTGCTCATCTGGCTGGCGATGAAGCGCCCCCAGATCAGGCGGTAGAGCCGGTACTGGTCCCCGCTCAGGTTTTGTTTCACCGCCTCCGGCGTCAGCTCCACGCTGCTGGGGCGGATGGCCTCGTGGGCGTCCTGGGCCCCGGCCTTGGTCTTGTAGTTCCGGGGGCCACGGTAGTAGTCCGGGCCGTAGTGGCCCTGGATGTAGGCCCCGGCGGCGCGCTGCGCCTCGTCGCTGATGCGCAGGGAGTCGGTACGCATGTAGGTGATGAGACCCACGGTGCCCACGCCGTCCACGTCCACGCCCTCATAGAGCTGCTGGGCGATGCTCATGGTCCGCACCGGGGTCATGCCCAGGCGGCGGCTGGCCTCCTGCTGCAAGGTGGAGGTGATGAAGGGGGCGGAGGGCTGGCGCTGCTTCTCCCCGCGCTTCACCGCCGCCACGCGGAAGGGCTTGCCCTCCACCGCAGAGAGTACCGCGTTCACCTCGTCCTCGGAGTGCAGCTCCGTCTTCTTCTCCGTGGTGCCGTGGTAGCGGGCCAGCAGACTGCCCTCCCCCTCCAGGCGGCGGAGGGTCACATCCAAATGCCAGTATTCCTCCGGCTGGAAGGCACGGATCTCGTTCTCCCGGTCGATGACGATGCGCGTGGCCACGGACTGGACCCGCCCGGCGCTGAGCCGGGGCCGGCCCAGCTTGCGCCAGAGCATGGGGGAGAGCTTGTAGCCCACCAGCCGGTCCAGCACGCGCCGGGCCTGCTGGGCGTTCACCAGGTCCATGTCGATCTCCCGGGGGGCCTGAATGTTCTCCGTCACCACCCGGCGGGTGATCTCGTTGAAGGTGACGCGCCGGGCCTTTTCGTCGGGGATGGCCAGCAGCTCCTTCAGGTGCCAGGAGATGGCCTCCCCCTCCCGGTCCGGGTCGGTGGCCAGATAGACGGTGGCGGCCCGGTCCGCGCTGCGTTTCAGGTCCTCGATGACGCTCTCCCGCCCCTGGACGGGGATGTATTCCGGCGTGAAGTCGTGTTCCACGTCCACGCCGATGCGGCTGCGCGGCAGGTCCCGCAGGTGGCCCATGCTGGCCACGACCCGGTAGCTGCCGCCCAGATATTTTTCAATGGTCTTGGCCTTGGCCGGGGACTCCACGATCACCAGCTCGGTCTTTGCTTTTGCCATGTTCGCCCTGATCCTTTCCCTACTTCGATTTATTGCGACGGGCCGCCTGGCCGCGTGATGTTCAGTGAAAAGCGCTTGCCCGGATGCTGCGTGACGCAGCCTTTAATCTGGAGCATGGTCAGCTCGCTGGCCACGGTGGCGGCGGGCAGGGCGCTCAGGTCCACGATGTCGTCAATGTGCATCCGCTCCCGCTCCATCACGGCCACGATGGCCAGTTGCGCGGCGGTCAGCTCCTCCAGCTTGGCCGCCTGGGCCGCCTCGTCCAGCGCCTTGCGGCGCTTCGTGCGCTCTCGGAGGCGGAAGACCGTCCGCTCGTTCCAGACCGGGTCCTCCCCCGGCTTTGGCTCCGCCGGGGCTTCCGGCTCCCGGTCCGGCTGTTCCGGGGCGGAGCGCTGGGCCTCCTTCCGGTCCAGCTTGCCCGGAAAGCGCGGCGCATAGTCCGCCAGCACGTCCCAGGCCTCCTCGGCCAGGGCGGCCCCCTCTTTCAGCAGCCGGAGACAGCCCCGGCTGGCGTAGGCATCGGCGTTGCCGGGCACGGCGAACACGTCCCTGCCGTAGTCCAGCGCCCGGTGGGCGGTGATCAAAGCGCCGCTGCGCGCCGGGGCCTCCACCACCAGCACGCCCAGGCTCAGCCCCGCCATGATGCGGTTGCGCGCCGGGAAGCAGTCCGCGCCGCAGACCGCGTCCGGGGGATATTCGCTGAGCAGCGCCCCGGCGGCGGCCACGTCCGCGTACAGCGCCGCGTGCTGCCTGGGGTACACCTGGTTGATGGGGCAGCCCAGCACGCCCACCACCCGGCCCCCGGCCCGCAGCGCGGCGTGGGCGGCCACGGCGTCCACCCCGGCGGCCAGGCCCGTGACCACGATCCCACCGGCGGAGGCGATGCCATAGGAGAGTTTCGCCGCCATTTTCTCCCCGTAGGGGGTGCAGCTGCGCGTGCCCACCACGGCGATCAGCGGCTCCAGGTCCACCGCCGGGAGACGCCCCCTGAGATAGAGCACCGGCGGGGCGTCGGGGATGGCGGCCAGGCGCTCCGGGTAGGCCGGGTCCCGGAGGGTGAGGATGTCCACCCCTTCCTGGGTGCAGCGTTCGATGATCTGCGCGGCCTGGTCCAGCTCCCGCCGCTCCAGCGCCTTCCGCTCCCGCTCGCTCAGGCCGGGCAGGGCGGACACTTCGCCCTGCGTTGCCTGAAACAGTTCCCTGGCCCCGCCGAAGCGCTCCAGCAGCAGCCGTCGGGCCGCCGGGCGCAGACGGAGCGCGGAAAACCAGATCCAGTAGTCCAGCTCCGCCATGCGATCCCTCCCCTTGTGTTTGAATTACGCCCGCCCCGGCGCGCCAAGCCGTCAACCGAGCCGGTCCCGTTGCAGCTCCCACATGACGATGGCCGCCGCCACCGCCGCGTTCAGCGACTCGCAGCCCGGGCGCATGGGGATGATGAGCTCCCCGTCGCAGAGGTCCAGTAGCTCCCGGCTGAGGCCCCGGCCCTCGCTGCCGATGGCCACGGCGCAGTTTTGTAAATCCAGGTGCCGGATGTCCTGCGCCGCCGGAGCCAGGGCCGCGCCGTAGAGCCGCAGCCCCTGGGCTTGCAGATATGCTTGCAGTTCCCCCCGCTCCAGCTCCAGCATGGGCTGGCGGAACAGCGCGCCCATGGCGGCCCGGACGCACTTGGGCTGGTAGGGGTCGGCGCAGTCCCCGGTGAGGATCACCTGATCCAGCCCCAGGGCGTTGGCCGTGCGGAGAATGGTGCCCAGGTTGCCCGGGTCCTGCACGGTCTCCAGCACCAGCGTCCGCCCCGGCGCGGCCTCCGGCCAGGCGGGAAGCTTCACCGTGAACAGGACCTCCGCCGGGTGCTTCATCGGGGACACATAGTCCAAAATCTCCTGGGGCACCGCGTACTGGGCCGCCGCCCGCAGTCCCGGCTCCGGCTCCGTGGCCCAGAGTACCGTGCCCAGGGCG
>Ga0310697_10004959_pt1 | contig 12979 bp, 22 predicted proteins | sample 172DNAGHGlowgp2_FD_203883 | JGI IMG/M metagenome (GOLD analysis project Ga0310697, IMG submission 203883) | Sheep rumen microbial communities from Palmerston North, Manawatu-Wanganui, New Zealand - 1728 DNA GHGlow gp2 (v2) (version 2) | ecosystem: Host-associated > Mammals > Digestive system >...
GGCGCATCCTGGAGGGAGCGTCGGTCGGGGACTCGGTGATCCTGAAGATCGCCGCGGATTCAGTCACGATCACCAACGCCAACGGGAGGTTCACATGGAAGCCGTGAAGGAACCTCTGCGTCTGCTCGGGATAGAGCAGGAGCTGGCCGGGCCGGGCAAGGAGGCCGCGCTTGCCAGGTACGACGCGGTGCTGGCGAGGCTGGACGCGCGGATCGAGGCGGCGATGAAGGAAGGCCTGCCGCCCGACGAGTATCCGAAGGCCGAGCTTCTGAAGGAGGCGAACGTGCTCGCAAGAAAGATTTTGCGACTGACCGTCCGGGTGGACGGCTAGGAGCGAAGGCGCCGAAAGGCGATGTTCAACAACGAAAAGAAAAGCAACGAAAGGAAAAGACAAATGGCACTGACAAACACACATCCTACCACATTCCCCGAGGTGGTAGACTTCAAGGAGAAGCCGATTCGTGTCGGTTCGGACACGGGCATTGAGAACTTCATCCATACGGATGCCGTCTACAACGCGCTGTTCAACGCGGCCTACCAGATGGAGGATCGTCTCAAGGAGTCCCTCAAGAACTACCAGGAGCACCCGGACGTGCAGGCGAACCTCCAGCAGCTCCAGTACGATCTGCAGCAGTGGAACCTCTGCCTCACGACGATGACGAACATCAACAAGAACATGGGCGACGCCCTGAACTCGATCGCCTCCAACTTCCGCTGATGTTTGACCTGACGCCCGAAGAGGCGCGGTTGCTGTTGAACGTCGCCCTTATGGCGACTGGGCAAAACCGCTTCCAGTCCGCCGCGAAGATTCTCGCGGCGCTGGGGCGGTTTCGTCCGAACGAGGTGTCCGTCGCGTCCGCGTACGCGATCCTCTTCATCAGCATGCTCGACTTCCAGGGCGCGGTGGACTATCTCGACAACGATGCGATCCCGCGTTTCCCCGACGCGGCGATGCTCAAGGCATTCAGGGGAATGGCCCTTCTGAGGATGGGGCGCGCGGCGGAAGCCCGCGCGTCGCTCGAAGAGGCCGCGAACCAGGCCGCCGATCCAGCGGCGGCGCAATTGGCAAAGGACTTGCTCACATGACAGAATCGATGATCGTGGAGGCGGTGCGCGGCGTGTCGGCGGCGTCCGCCCAGTCGCAGCTGACTGGGGGGCCGCAGTCCGTCGCGGCCGTCGCCGATCCGGACGCCGTGGCGCGCTTCCAGTCGGCCATGGGCGTGACCGGGCCGGCGGGCGTGTCGCCCGTCGGGCATGCCAGCGCGGATTCCATACCGTTCGCCTCAGAGGCTTCGGCGGCGTGGAGGAGCGCGCAGGCGAACAACCAGGGCATACTGCACCGCATCCGAGCCCTGACGGAGCTGAACAGGATGCACGGGCCGGCGGCGGGCAACCTTGTGGAGCTGCAGTACGAGGTGATGAACCTGGCGTTCCAGCAGGAGGTCGTGACGAAGGTGGCCGACAAGTCCTCGAACGCGATCCAGACGCTGGTGAAGAACCAGTGACGGATCGATGTTGGAGCGTTTGCTATCGGAGGCACGCGACGGCAATCGAATGTAATCGAAAGGAATAACATGAAACTAACCCCATTTGTGCTTTTGGCGCTTCTGTTTCTCGCGGGATGCGAGAAGGAGGCGACGCTCCACGCGGGGCTTGAGGAGCGGCAGGCCAACCTCGTGATGGCCGCGCTCCTGGACGACGGCATATCCTGCCGCAAGACGCCCGGCGAGGAAGGTACGTGGAACGTGATGGTGGACGAGTCCAAGTTCGCGAAGGCCGTGAACCTGCTGGAGCGCAAGGGACTCCCCCGCCGCGCCCATCAGGGCATCGGCGAGGTGTTCAAGAAGACCGGCATGATCAGCTCTCCCTCGGAGGAGCGCATCCGCTTCATGGACGCGCTTGCGCAGGATCTCTCGCGCACGATCTCCTGCATCGACGGCGTTATCGATGCGCGCGTGCACGTGGTGCTGCCGGAGAACGACCCGTTCTCCCGCAACGCGCTCCCCAGCTCCGCGGCGGTGGCGATCCGCTCGCGGTGGGACGCCGACCTTGCCGATCTCGTGCCGTCGATCAAGGGCCTGGTCAAGAACGCCATCGAAGGGCTGACGGCCGAGAAGATCATGGTCACCATTTTCAGGGATTCGCCTCCCAAGAAGTAAGCAGGCGGCTGGGTTGACATGGGCGACGACGAGAGACAGTTCCTGCTGACGGCCGTGTGGATGTTCATGCGGCACGGGCAGCCTTCGCGCGCGCGCAACATCTGCGAGGCGCTCGTGGAGGACGATCCGCGCGACGGCGTCGCAGCTGCCGCGCTGGCGGAACTGATGCTCGACGACGGCGAGGCCGCGCGCGCGGCGGAGGTGCTGCGCTCCGCCGAGTTCCCCGACGGCCTGCTTCACGCCGAGGCCGTGCTGGAGACGCGCGCCCTTCGGATGCTCGGGCGGAACGGCGAGGCGTCGTCGCGCTGGCGGCGATACCTGGAGGCTAGGAAAGGAGCGGCGCGTCAATGGGTGGGCTGATCGACATTGAAGGCGCGCGCGCCCTTGTCTCCGATCGGACGCTATGGCCGCTCGTGCGCGATTTCCTGTGGGACTTCGCGCCGCAGGTGCATTCATCGTGGATCGAGGGCCTGGAGGTCTTGAAGGTCGGAGGGGCCGAAGGTTCGTACTCCCTTGCGCCCAAGCTCTCAAACTCCCGAACCTTCAAGCGGTTCGTACTCTCGTCGCTCGGCGTGGAGCCGTGCTTCCACGTCTTTCCGAAGGACGACTGGAGCCGTCTCCTGCTGCTGGACGGCGCGACGCTCGAGTCCCTGGCCAAGTGGCTTGGCGCGCTCGCGTGCGCCGACGCGCTGCGAGGCGTCACCAGCGGCAAGGCCGTGCGCGCGCTAAAGGCCGCGCTGCCCGGAGTCTACCCCGAGGTGTTCGGGTACACGGCGTACTTCAACGTCAATGCCAACAAGCCAGAAGTCGAAGGCCGCGACGGCGAGAAATCGGATGTCGGCGGTCGAGAGCCGGACGCCGAGGGCGTCGTCGCCGCAGGCTGGGGCATCCTGTCTGCGTCGCTGGCGCATCTTCCCGAAAGCCTTTTGCGCAGGCTGGCCCTGAAATTGCCGAAGAGCTTCCAGTCGCTAGGCGGCCTGCGAGGGGAGTCCGACAATACGGCTTTCGACAAGAGAATGATCGCAAAGCTCCTCAAGCTAAAATTTCCGGAGGCCTATTCGCTATGCTGCTCGTGAACAAACCGAATTTCCAGCTCGCGTCGGACCGGCGCCTCGTGAAGGCGGCCGAGATGGCCACCGTCCAGACCGCCGACGAGATCATCGCGGCCGCCGAGGCCGAGGCGGCGCGCATCCGCGAGGAGGCGAAGGCCGCCTTCGAGGATGAGAAGAAGAAGGGCTACGAAAAGGGGCTTGCGGACGGCAAGCTCGAGATATCGATGCAGAAGCTCGACCTCGTAGACTCGTCGGTGGCGTTCATGGAGTCCGTGGAAGACAAGATGGCGGACGTCGTGCTGAAGGCGCTGAGGTCGTGCGTGGTCGAGATCGGCGACAAGGAGATGGTCGTCCAGATCGTGCGCAAGACGATGAACGCGGTGATCCGCACGCAGCGGCAGGTGACGCTGAAGGTCGCGCCGGAGATGGTGGACGTGGTGCGCGCGCGCGTAGCGGAGCTGAAGGCCGCCTACACCACCGTGGACACGCTGGACGTGGTGGAGGATCCTCGCCTCAAGGGCACGGCGTGCCTGCTGGAGACGGAGGCCGGCGTGGCGGAGGCGTCCGCCGAGACGCAGATCGCCGCCATTGAGAAGTCCATCCAGCGGCACATCAAGAATCGAGGAGGTGCCTAGTGTCCGGCATCTTCGATTACATACCCGAGGTGCTGAACCGCGCCGTGGAGGACGCCCAGCCCATCGACGTCAAGGGCAAGGTCATCCAGATGGTAGGCACGATCATCAAGGCGTCAGTGCCGGGCGTCAAGGTGGGCGAGGTGTGCATCCTGCGCAACCCGTGGGAGGACTTCGAGGTGCAGGCCGAGGTGGTCGGGTTCACGAAGGACGCGGCGCTCCTGACGGCGCTCGGGCCGATGATCGGGATATCGGCGGAGACCGAGGTGATTCCCACGCGGCGCGTGCAGATGGTGCCCGTGGGCATGAACCTCCTGGGGCGGGTCCTCGACGGCCTAGGGCAGCCGCTCGACGCCGAGACGAAGGGGCCTCTCCGCCCCGACGGCTACTATCCCGTCTACGCGCCGCCGCCGTCGCCGCTGGATAGGCGCATCATTTCCAAGCCGATCTCGCTCGGCATCCGCGCAATCGACGGGCTGCTCACCTGCGGCGAGGGGCAGCGCATGGGCATCTTCGCTGCGGCGGGCGGGGGCAAGTCTACGCTGCTCGCCTCCATCATCCGGAACACCGAGGCGCAGGTGACGGTCCTGGCGCTCATCGGCGAGCGCGGGCGCGAGGTGCGCGAGTTCATCGAGAAGGATCTCGGGCCGGAGGGCATGAAGAAGGCGGTGCTGGTAATCTCCACCTCCGACCGCTCGTCGATGGAGCGCCTCAAGGCGGCCTACGTGGCCACCGCCATCGCGGAGTCGTTCCGCGACAAGGGCATGAAGGTCCTGCTGATGATGGACAGCGTTACGCGCTTCGGCCGCGCCCAGCGCGAGATCGGCCTTGCGGCGGGCGAGCCGCCCACGCGGCGCGGATTCCCGCCGAGCGTGTTCTCGGAGCTGCCCAAGCTCATGGAGCGCGCCGGCAACTCGTCGAAGGGCTCCATCACCGCGCTCTACACCGTGCTCGTGGAGGGCGACGACATGACGGAGCCGATCGCGGACGAGACGCGCTCGATCCTCGACGGGCACATCATCCTCTCGCGCAAGCTCGCGCAGATGAACCACTATCCCGCGATCGACATCCTGGCGTCCGTATCGCGCTGCCAGACCGCCATCATCCCGAAGGACCACAAGGCCGCCGCAGCCAAGCTCCGCAACCTCCTCGCGAAGTACGCCGAGGTGGAGCTGCTGCTGAAGATCGGCGAGTACAAGAAGGGTGCGGATCCGGAGACGGACGAGGCGATCGCGAAGAACGGCGCGATAAACGCGTTCCTCAAGCAGAGGCTCGACGAGAAGCCGGTCTACGACGACACGATCCGCAAGCTGAAGGAGGCCGTTTCCTGATGACGGTGGAGGCGGCATATCGCGAGGTGGGCCCGAAGATCGTGGGGTACCTTGTGGCGACCGGCACCGACGAGGCGACGGCGCGCGACCTGCTGCACGACGCGTTCGCGCGGATCGTGGCGCGCGGCGAGAAGCCGGGGGACGACCTTTGCGCGCTCGCCTTCGCCGCGGCCCGGAACCTGCGCGCGAACCGGACGCGCGACGACAGCCGGCTGGCGGTCGTGGAGCGTCCTGAAGACCTCGACACCCGCACGACGGACGGCAGGCGGGAGACGGCCGCCATGGACGCGGCGTACCTGCGCGCGCGCCTTGTCGCCGCGCTGGCGACGCTGCCCGGGGCGCTGCGCGAGGCATACACGCTGTACCAGGTGGGCGGGAGGAGCGTCCGGGAGATCGCCGAGGGCGCCGGCGTGACCGAGAACCTTGTCAAGGTTCGCCTCTACCGCGCCAAGATGGCATTGAGAAAGGAGTTGTCCGACCTATGTTCCAGACAGACCCGTTTTCGCTGATCGTCCTCTTCGTGGGGCTTTCGCTCCTGCCGTTCGTTGCGATGATCGCCACGAGCTACCTGAAGATCGTCGTGGTGATGTCGCTCATCCGCAACGCGCTGGGCATACAGTCGATCCCTCCGAACATGGTGATCAACGCGCTGGCGATGATCCTCACGTTCTACATCATGGCGCCGATCATGGGGGAGTCGTGGAACATCGCGAAGGCGGAGCTGGCGAAGGGGCCTGCGGCCGTAGCGAGCGCGCCGCGCCCTGCGGGAGGGGCGCAGTCCGCCGCCGCGCCCGAGGCGCGCTGGTTCGAGACCGACGCCGTCGCCAAGGCCGCGGAGCCGTTCCGCACGTTCCTCGCCAAGCACACGGCGCCGCGCGAGCGCGCGTTCTTCGTGAACACCGCGGAGCAGCTGTGGGGCAAGGACGGCGAGCCGGCGACGGTGGATGCCGACAGTTTCTACATCCTGATCCCGTCGTTCTGCGTGTCCGAGCTGACCAAGGCGTTCCAGATAGGGTTCCTGGTGTACCTGCCTTTCATAGCGATCGACATCATCGTGTCCAACATCCTCCTCGCGATGGGCATGATGATGGTGTCGCCGGTGACGATCTCGCTGCCGTTCAAGCTGCTGCTCTTCGTCATGGTGAACGGCTGGACGCTCCTCATCCAAGGGCTCGTCCGGGGGTACGTGATATGAGCCAGGCCCAGATCCTAGACTATGCGCAGACGTGCCTTCTCCTCGTGCTGCGCCTTTCGCTGATCCCGATCGTCGTCGCCACGGTGATCGGCATCATCGTCTCCCTCCTGCAGGCGCTCACGCAGATACAGGAGCAGACGCTCGGCTTCGCGGTGAAGCTCATCGCGATCTCGCTCACGCTCCTCGCCTGCGCGTCGTGGATGGGCTCCGAGCTCCTCCTCTACACGCAGGACATATTCGCCCATTTCCCGCTTCTCGGCAAGTGAGATGCCGTACATCGAGTTTCACAGGTGGATTCTGACGGCGGTCCTCGCGATGGCGAGGATCGGAGGGGCGTTCGCGGTGTGCCCGGCGATGACGGAAGCGATGATCCCCGGCGTCGCGAGAAGGGCGGCGGTGCTGGCGTTCTCCTGCGTGGCGATCCCCTACGTCAAGGCCGGGATGCCTCCGGGGGAGCCCAACGCGTGGATGTTCGGGGTGCTTGCGTTCAAGGAGGCTCTCATCGGCTTCCTGATCGGCTTCTTCGCTGCGATTCCGTTCTGGATCGCGGAGAACGTGGGCAACTTCATCGACAACCAGCGCGGCGCGACGATGGGCGAGGTCTACTCGCCGCTCTCCGGCGCGCAGGTGTCCACCACGGGCATCTTCTTCACGCAGATCGTCTCCACGGTATTCTTCGTGGGTGGCGCGATCCTCGTGTTCCTCGGCGCGATCTACTCCAGCTACCAGATCTGGCCGGTGTTCGCGGACGGCGTGGTCTTCGCGAAGGACGCGCCGCTGCAGGTGCTCGGCTCGCTGGACGGGATGCTGCGCGTTACGGTGGTCATCTCCGCGCCCGTCATCATCATCATGTTCCTTGCGACGCTCGGGCTCGGCCTTGTGAACCGTACGGCGCCTCAGCTCAACGTGTTCTTCCTCTCGATGCCGGTGAAGTCGGCGCTCGGCGTGGCGATGCTGATCATCTACCTTCCCTTCATCATGGACATGCTGATGTACACGAAGGAAGGCACGATCCTTGGGCCCGTCCGGAGGCTGCTCGGAGGGGGCTGACGGGGGCGTTTCCGGGGCCTGGAATGCCTTTTTTGCTTTTTTCTCATTTGCCCCCTTGCCAAGCGGCCGGTTTTTTGAGATAATAACCCTTCGTTCGACCACAGAAAGTAGAGTTAACCAATGAAAGTACGTAGTTCCGTTCGTCGCATCTGCGAGAACTGTCGCATCATTCGCCGCAAGGGCGTGGTGCGCGTGATCTGCACAAACCCGCGCCATAAGCAGCGCCAAGGTTAAGGAAAAGGAAGTAACAACCATGCCAAGACTGATGGGTGTGGATATTCCCGGCAAGAAGCATATACGCTATGCTTTGAGGTATATCCATGGAATAGGGCCCAAGCGCGCAGACGACGTGCTGGCCGCATGCAAAGTCGAGCCTTCCAAGAAGGCCGACGACCTGACACAGGACGAGATTCACGCGATCGTCACTTTCATTCAGGACCATTTCCGCGTGGAAGGCGACCTGCGCCGCGAGGTGTCCCAGAACATCCGCCGCCTGATGCAGATCGGTTCCTACCGCGGGCTCCGCCACAAGCGCGGCCTGCCTGTCCGCGGCCAGCGCACCAAGACGAACGCCAAGACGCGCAAGGGGGGCCGTCGCGCCTCCGCCGCCGTCATCCGCGCAGCCGCGCCGGCGAAGAAGTAAGGAGACTTGATCAATGAGCGAAGAAAACATCAAGCAGGAACAGGCGGCCGCCTCGGCGGCGGAAGCGCCTGTCGCCGACGCGGCGGCTCCGGCCGCCGAGGGCGAGGCCGCGGCGAAGAAGTCCAAGCCGGGCAAGTCGATCCCGGCGGGCATCGCGTTCATCCGTTCCACCTTCAACAACACGCAGGTGTCGATCGCCGACGCGCGCGGCGGCGTGATCGCCTGGAGCTCGGCCGGCAAGGCGGGCTTCAAGGGCAGCCGCAAGTGCACGGCGTTCGCCGCCACGATGGTGGCGCAGGACGCGGCGCGCACGGCGTTCGCCAAGGGCATGCACGAGTGCGAGGTGCGCATGCAGGGCGCAGGCGCGGGCCGCGAGTCGGCGGTGCGCGCCATCCAGGCCGCTGGCATCAAGGTCACGATGATTACGGACACGACGCCGATTCCTCACAACGGCTGCCGTCCGCGTAAGCGTAGGAGGGTCTAACCATGGGTCGCTATACAGGTCCACGTACCAAGATTTCGCGCCGCTTCGGCGAGCCGCTTTTCGGTCCTGACAAGGTTCTCGACCGCCGCACCAACCCGCCGGGACAGCACGGCGCCCGCCGCCGGAAGAAGCTCTCCGAGTACGGCGAGCAGCTCCGCGAGAAGCAGAAGGCCCGCTTCATCTACGGCATGATGGAGCGCCAGTTCCGCACGTTCTTCGAGCGCGCCAAGGCCAAGCAGGGCGTCACGGGCGACATCCTCCTCCAGCTTTGCGAGACGCGCCTCGACAACCTCGTCTACCGCCTCGGCCTCGCGCCGACGCGCCCGGCCGCGCGCCAGCTCGTCACGCACCGGCACGTCACGCTCGACGGCAAGATCTGCAACGTCCCGTCGTGCATCGTGAAGCCCGGCCAGGTGATCGGCCTGCGCGAGAAGTCCAAGGGCCTCATGGCCGTGCAGGACTCGCTCAACAAGCACCGAGTGTCGGTGGCTTGGCTTGAGTGGAACTCGACCAGCCTGACAGGTTCCCTCGTCGCGGTCCCGGAGCGCTCCGAGATCCCCGAGAACCTGAACATGCAGGCTATCGTCGAACTGTACTCGCGCTAAGCGCTGGGTGCGGGGCCGCCGGGAACGGCGGCCCAGATCCTGGTTTTTCGTATCTTCAACCCATTTCAAGGGAGGTTTCTATGTCAATCCGCCTGAGCCGTTTTGAAATGCCGCACCATGTCCAGAAGGACGAGGGAGGCGACGGAAAGTACGCACGTTTCGTCGCCGAGCCGTTCGAGATCGGCTACGCGCGCACAATCGGCAACTCACTCCGCCGCGTCCTCCTCTCGTCCATCGAGGGCTGCGCAATCTGCTCGGTCAAGATCGCTGGCGTCAACCACGAGTTCTCCACGATCCCCGGCGTCGCAGAAGACGTGACGGACATCATCCTCAACCTGAAGCGCGTGCTGCTCAAGACGTTCACGCGCGACGATTCCAGCCTGCGCCTGAAGAAGTCCGGTCCCTGCACCGTCACGGCCGGCGACTTCGCCGAGGAGAACGCCGTGGAGGTCCTGAACAAGGACCTCGTCATAGCGACCCTCGAGGAGGGCGCCACTCTCGACATGGAATGCGAGATCCGCACCGGGCGCGGCTTCTGCCTCGCCGAGGCCAACAAGACGCCCGAGCAGGAGATCGGCCGCATCGCGATCGACTCCATCTTCTCGCCGGTCACGCGCGTCAACTTCCTCGTGGAGAACACCCGCGTGGGGCAGCGCACCGACTACGAGAAGCTCGTCCTCGACGTCTGGACCGACGGCCGCACGACGCCCGACGAGGCGCTTAAGACGGCCGCCGCAGTGCTCCGCCGCCACCTCGACGTGTTCGTGGACTACTCGAACGAGGAATCGCTCGAGTTCGACGACTCGGAGAAGAAGGGCGCCGACGAGCGCGAGCGCCTGCGCAAGCTGCTGAACATGTCCGTGAACGAGATCGAGCTTTCGGTCCGCGCCGCGAACTGCCTCAACAACGCCAACATCACCACCGTCGGCGAGCTCGCGCAGAAGACCGAGGCCGACATGCTCAAGTACCGCAACTTCGGCAAGAAGTCGCTGAACGAGATCAAGGACAAGCTGAAGGACCTCGGCCTGTGCCTCGGATACAAGTTCGACGCCGACCTGCTCGAATCGAAGAAGTAATTTCAGGAGACTGTTACCATGCGTCACCACAGAGTCGCAAAGAAGTTCGGCCGCTCGACGGCCCACCGCAAGGCCCTCATGAAGAGCCTCGTGACGAACCTCATCCTCGCGGAGTCCATCGAGACCACGCTTCCCAAGGCGAAGCAGGCCCGCAAGGACGCCGAGAAGATCGTCACGCTCGCCCGCAAGGGCACGCTTGCCGCCCGCCGCCTCGCGTCGGCGCGCCTGCAGCAGCCCAAGGCCGTCCAGAAGCTGTTCGGCACGATCGTACCGGCGATGGAAGGCCGCAAGGGCGGCTACACCCGCATCCTCAAGCTCGGCACCCGCAAGGGAGACGGCGCACCCACGTGCCTGCTCCAGTGGGTCGTCCTGTCGAAGAAGGAAGAGGCGCCTGCCGCCGCAGAAGCGCCTGCCGCCGAGGCCAAGTAAGGCCGGAAGCGAAACGGCCGGCGCGCGCCGGCCGGAACGGAACGGATGCGTCGCGGCGCATCCGTTCTGCGTATCCCCCGCCGCAGGCCCCGAGCGCCAGGCACTAGGCACCAAGCCTCAAACATGCTATACTCTCGCCAACCGGAGGAAGAACATGTCACAACAGGTACACGCCGTCATTGAACTTAGGATCACCCCGCAGCGCGACTGCGGGTTCGGGAAGATCGCCGAGCGCGTGGCGCGCTTCGCGCAGGTGGAGGCTTGCTTCCTCATGAGCGGCGGATACGACCTGCTGGTGTTCGTCAGGGGCGATTCGCTCCAGGACGTCGCCCACTTCGTGGCGGCCGAGCTCTCGACGCTCGACGGGGTTCTCTCCACCGCCACGCACTTCATGCTGAAGACCTACAAGGCGCAGGGCGTGTTCGCCGACGGCTTTACCGACGACGACCGCCTCTCCGTCTCGCCCTGAGGCGCGTCAGTCCGCGAGGCTTTCCAAATGTCAGAGAAAACGGCAGTCTATCCCGGGACCTTCGACCCGATGACGCTCGGTCACTTCGACCTGATCACGCGCGCCTCGAAGCTGTACGACCGGCTCGTCGTGGCCGTCGCGGCCACGAGCGCGAAGTCGGGCGCTCTCTTCGACGCGGAGCATCGCATCGCCATGATCCGCGAGGACGTGGCGAACGCCGGGCTCTCCAACGTCTCGGTGGAGCTGCTCGACACGCTGCTCGTGGACTTCTGCCGGGCGCACGGCGTGCGGACCGTCATACGCGGCGTGCGCGTGTACTCCGACTTCGAGTACGAGTTCCAGATGGCGCTCACGAACCGGCGGATGGCCCCGGAGATCGAGACGCTCTTCATGATGCCGTCCGAGAACCTCGCCTACGTCACGGCCTCCACGGTGCGCGAGATCGCCCGCTACGGCGGAGACACCTCGCCTTTCGTAACCCCCGCAGTACAGAAGCACCTCCATGAACGACAAGTTGCTCATTGACGTCACGCGCCTCGACAGGGACGGTGAGGACTTCGAGGGCGTCCTGGACGACGCCGTGCTGGAGCTGGACGGCGAGCTGCTGCGCCCGTTCGCGGGCATCCGCTACAGCCTCTTCGCCCAGCAGTTGGGGAGCGAGCTGCTCGTCCGCGGGACCCTGGCGCAGGACTTCGACGCCGTCTGCTCACGGTGCGGCGGCGATTTCGACTTCACGGTGACGGTGCCCGATTTCACCGTCAGCGTCGAGGTCGACGATAAAACCGAATATGTGGATTTGACGGATGAGGTAAGACAGAGTATAATACTCGCCCTGCCGACATACCCGGTCTGTCGCCCGGAATGCCTTGGCGTGTGCCCGTCCTGCGGGAAGAACCTCAACGAGGGACCCTGCGGATGCACGCGCGAGGAGAAGGATGACCGATGGGGCGCGTTGGATGGAGTAAAAGTTGACAAGGAGTAGCAAACATGGCATCACCTAAGAACAAGAAGTCGAAAATGCGCAAGCGCCAGCGTGTTGGCCAGCTGGAGAAGGCGATTCTGGCCTCCGTGCAGGCGTGCCCCGAGTGCGGCGGCATGAAGCAGGCGCATCACGTGTGCCCGAACTGCGGCATGTACAAGGGCCGCAAGGTCCTTTCAGTCACCGCCAAGTAAGGATCCATGACGCGGATTGCCCTTGACGCGATGGGCGGCGACAACGCTCCGGGCGAGATCGTCCTGGGCGGAATCGAGGCGGCCCTTGGCCTGGAGGACGTGAAGGTCCTCCTGGTCGGGGTGCAGAGCCAGATCGAGGCTGAGTTCGCCAAGCATCCCAAGGAGTCGGCCGCGGCGGTCAAGTCCGGCAATATAGAGGTCGTCCACGCTCCCGACGTCGCGGAGATGGACGAGTCGCCGGTCAGCGCGGTCCGGAAGAAGAAGAACTGCTCGATCAACGTGGCGATGCGCCTCGTGAAGGACGGGAAGGCGGACGCGTTCGTGTCCGCCGGCAACTCCGGCGCGGTGGCGACGAGCGCGATCCTGAACCTCGGGCGAATCCCCGGCGTGCTGCGCCCCGCGATCGCCACGGTCCTGCCCACGCGCCGCCCGATACGTCCGCTCCTGCTCCTCGACGCCGGCGCGAACATGGACTGCCACGCCGACTGGCTGGTGCAGTTCGCGATCATGGGCAGCGCCTACTCGAAGGCGGTGCTGAAGCGAGAGAAGCCTCTCGTGGGCCTGCTGTCGATCGGGACCGAGGACTGCAAGGGCAACGAGATGACGAAGGAGACGTTCCCGCTTCTCAAGGAGGTGGCGGGCATCGACTTCCGCGGTAACGTCGAGGGGCACGACCTCTTC
>Ga0310697_10004960_pt1 | contig 12979 bp, 9 predicted proteins | sample 172DNAGHGlowgp2_FD_203883 | JGI IMG/M metagenome (GOLD analysis project Ga0310697, IMG submission 203883) | Sheep rumen microbial communities from Palmerston North, Manawatu-Wanganui, New Zealand - 1728 DNA GHGlow gp2 (v2) (version 2) | ecosystem: Host-associated > Mammals > Digestive system >...
GAAAACTGACTGGGAAAGCCGCCATCTTGGCGGCGGGGATATGTGTAGCGGCGGCGATGCCGCTGTGGGCGGCAGACGGCCGACTTGTCTCGCCGGTGTATTCGATGGGGTTGTTCGATCCATCCACGCCGACTTCTTCCACTCCCATACTCCAGACTCCACGACTCGCCTTCAAGGGCATCACGCTTGATGAGCTAAAGGCAATGGTCGATGAAGGGTACTCTCTTTTTGGCTGCATGATTGGGAGTTATGTGATTGCCAGGGGTACTCTTGGCGGATTCTACAACCTCCAGTCTTATCCTCAGAGCGGCCCAGTCGAAAAGATCGTCGGCGATTTCGCCGCGATCCCTCGTTCTGGAACGAGCGGTACTGAACAGGCGGTATGCGTGGAATTCACAAACGGAGAAGGCGGCGTATATGTGGTATCCACGAAGCGTTTGTACAAGAACTCGCGGACGAGCGCCGGTTTTGCCTTTGTCACGTTGAACGCCAGCGGGGTTGCGACGTATGCTGGAGAACTGCTAAACGGGAACTTGCACGAAGTGGCGCTCGCAACGTCTGATGCCGCTGCTGGCTACGGCGTGTGCGGTGTGCAGTGCGGCAAGTTCGTCCCCGCTGCCGCGCCGTCCCTCGTGTGGCCTGGCGCCACGCTCAACAGCCTGAAGAGCGCCGCTTTTTCTGGTTTCTTCGGCGGCGCCGCCGTGCCGAAAGGGCTGGAGGCCACGGGTTACAACACGAAGGTGACCGCCGACGGTTCGGGGAATGTCACGGAGGTCCAGACGGAGTACCAGGTGTTGGACGGCGACAAGATACGGTGCGTCGTGGTGAAGTTCACCGACGGCACGGGCGGCATCTACGCGCAGGCGGTCGCGTCGCTCTACGACGATTCTTCGGTGGGGCTGGGGTACGCCTTCACGAACGCGGACGGCACGTATAACGGCACCGCTGCCGACATTGCGACAGACTACACGCAGGACAGCACGACGAGCACGCGGCAGGGCGTTTACGGGCTGACAGCTTTGCGAAGCGGATGCTCGTCAACGGGGTTCCTGACTGGCACAAGCAAACTCATCTGGCCCGGCGTGACGCTCGATGACATCAAGGACTGTTATTTCGGGGGCACCACCGACGGTAGGTATGTCGGGTTTGTCGATGAATGCATTGGGTGCAACAAGAGCGTTGCCGTCAATGGCGAGGGAGCGGCTACGTCTATTACAATTGAATTTCAGGCCAATGACGGTTCCAGCCCAGTAAACTGCTTGAAATGCGTGAGGGCGGAGTTCACGAATGGCGCCGACGGCGTATATGGGCGAGCGACACGGGCGTGCTTTTCCTGGAACAACGATGTGGGGTTCGTATTCGGCCCCAGCGCAGGCGTGAACAACACAAACACGACGGTTGCAACTTCGTCTTCGGGCAATGGCTATGGCGTGAAAAACCTCTTCGTCGCGCCCTGTACAAGGCTTGAGCGAGACGAAGACTGGTCCGCCATGTCTGGTACTGGCACCATCAACCTTGGCGATACGGTGGTTGACTTGAATGGACACAACCTTGTCGTGCGCGGTCTCACCGCAAATGGAGGACACGTCGCCATCGTGAACAGCAAGACGAACGACACGGCGACGCTGGAGTTCGCCATCGCCACCGGATCTGCCGCGAACACGGGCGTCTCCGTCGGCAAGCAGTATATCCAGTCCGGCAACGTGAAGGTCGTGAAGAGCGGCTCCGGCACGCTGACCGCTTCGGCTGTGCAATGTAACACCGAGGGCTTTGAGGTCGCGGCGGGTACGCTGGCGATGGGGGTGAGCAGGGCGTTGGGCGCGGAAGGCGGGCAGGTCGTGGTAAGAAGCGGTGCCATGCTGGACGCGAAGGCAATGGGTGTCCTGTCGTACGATTTTGTACTTGATGGCGGTACGTTTCAGAATGTCGACAGAGACGTTGCCGACAACATAGCGCAGCTCGCGTCCGTTCGCCTTACGAAGGACTCGTCGTTCAACTTCCAGAGGGCTTATGGCCTGATTGGTTCCAACTTTACGCCTACCACACTCGACCTTGGTGGTAACAAGCTGTCCGTGTCGATCGGCAACGTCAACTTCTACCTCTTCAACGCGACGGTCATGAACGGCACTGTTGACATCACGTCCGGAGGTGCGTTGAAGCTGGACAAGACCGGTGTGGTCGCGACGAACGTGGACTTCAAGTTGAAGTGCGCCTTGTACGTCGTCGTGCCGTTCAAGGTGCGCAACTACGAATCGGCATACGTGAACAACAACAACTGGGGTAGCTACCCCGTCAGCGTCCTCGGCACGTTCAAGCCCACGACGCAGTACTACCACGGATGCGAGATGCAGGACGGTTCGACGATGAATCTCACGTCGTGGCCGAATAGCCTCGGCTGGCCGATGTATTCGCGCTTCAGCGGCGGCAACAAGACGATGTCGTTTGCTGACGGCACGGTAAACGTGTTGCTCGACATGTCGCGATCCGACATGGTGACGCTCGCGAAGACGCGGATAGATGGCAACTATGCGGGATACCTGCTCAAATGGGGGACGGAGGCGGGGACGCTCGCGACGCGGAACACCAACACGAGGTTTGCGCTTGACGCCGAATCCGCGCGGAAATACCAGCTTGTCGCAAACGGAACGGGGTTGCTGCTCCGCCCGAGGGGCGGCCTCATGCTCATTGTGCGGTAGGTGCGTTGTAAGTTCGGCTTATACAAACTTTTCGTCTCGTCGGCGAAAACAAAGGGAATTATTATGAAACTTAATTGTAAAATTGCTGTTGCGGTCGTGTTTGCCGCAGGTGCAGCGTTTGGCGCGATCCGCGCCGTAACTCCGGCCGACAGGAACGCCCCCCGCCATGTCGCGAAGATGGCCGAGGTAGCAAAGGGAGGTGCGAAGGTCGTATTCATCGGCGACTCCATCACGCACGGCTGGGAGGGCCGTGGTAAGGAGCAGCTGAAGAAGTACTTCTCCGAGGGCGACTGGAAGATGCTCAACCTCGGAACGGGCGGCGACCGCACGGAACACGTGCTGTGGCGCCTCGACCACGGCGAGCTGGACGGCTACGAGGCGAAGTGCGTGCTCCTCATGATCGGCACCAACAACGCCGGGCACTTCAAGAAGTTCTCCGACGAGCCGCCGATGGACACCATCCTCGGCATCCGCGAGATACTGAAGAAGATTCGCGCGAAGCAACCAAAGGCCGTTGTCGTGCTGACGGCGATCTTCCCGCGTGGCGCGAACGAGAACGACCCGTTCCGCGTCCGCAACGACGTGGTGAACAGGGAGATACAGAAGTACTGCGACGGCAAGACCGTGTTCTGGTGCGACTTCTCCGACAGGTTCCTCGACGAAAAGGGCGACACGAAGTGGATCATGCCCGACCGGCTGCATCCCGGCGCACAGGGGTACGAGATCTGGTACGAGGAGGTGAAGCCGTACATCGAGTACGCGCTCTCAGACGGCAAAAAGACACGGCCGAAGAATCGCCTTTCAAAGGTGAAGACCGCATTCGAGAAGGCGAACGCCGCGTACCTCGCCACCGAAATTCCCGCTACGCCCATTGAAATGAAACACAACAGGGGTGATTGGTGGTCTGAGCGCATGCTCCAGAAACGCAACCAGATTGTCGATTCCAAAGGGGAGATCGACCTTGTGTTTTTCGGCGACTCCATCACGCACGGCTGGGAGGGCAGTGGCAAGGCATGGCTTGCAGAGCTTTCCAAGACCTACTCCATTCTCAACATCGGCTACGGAGGCGACCACACAGAGAACCTCGTGTGGCGCGGGCTCAACGGCGAACTGGACGGTTACAAGGCAAAGTGCATCATGCTGATGATTGGCACGAACAACTGTGGACGAGAGACGGCTTACGACAAGCCGGAGGATGTCGTGAAGGGTATTCGTCGCATACTTGACGTCATAGCGGAGAAACAGCCGCAGGCGAAAACGCTTCTGCTGCCGATATTCGTGCGCGGCAACGGTCCTGACCATCCCGGGCGCAAGCGCAACGAAGCGGCAACCGCGGCGATCAAGGCGTTCGCGGACGGCGACAAGGTGATTTGGGTTGATTTCAACGCCAAGTACCTTGACAAGAAGGGCGACACGAAGTGGATCATGCCCGACCGCCTGCACCCGAACGCGAAGGGGTACAAAATCTGGACTGATGCGGTGTTGCCGCATTTCAAGGCCATCTGCGGGAAGTGAGAAATAGACGAGGTATAACATGTGGCGTAAGGACGAGGACCTATGAAATCATTGTCACTATTCGCCGTAAGTGCGGCGATGATATGCGTAGCGATTCATCTGCATGCCGGGGTTGAATCGCAAGATGCGTTCATTCTTCATCGCGCCGAGTTCGCGAAGTACCATCGCGAGATCACGGGGAGGGATGCGCCGGAAGGCGTGGTGCGATTCGCCATCGACCCGAAGGTGTCGAAGAGCGGCAGGGATGCATACAGCATCGTTTCGGGTGGCATGGCGCCCCAGCGAGCCGCTGTCACCATCACCGGCTCGAATCTGCGTAGCGTGTGGTATGGCCTCTACGACCTCCTCGAACGGCGCGGCGGCTGCCACTGGTTCTGGGACGGCGACGTTGTGGCGAAGAAGGATTCCATCGACTTCTCCAATCTCGACGTTCACGAGGAGGCGCACTTCGAGTACCGAGCCATCCGCTACTTCGCGCATCGCGGCCTTACGCGCTTTCAGGCGGAGCACTGGGGGCCGGAGGACTGGAGGCGCGAGATCGACTGGACGCTCAAGCGCCGTCTCAATGTTCTGATGCTGCGCATCGGGCAGGATGATCTATTCCAGCGCGCGTTCCCTGACGTTTGCGAATACCCTGATCCCGCAAAACCGCTCCCCGGCGCGGGCATGGGCTATGACGACCGTACCCTCTTTTGGAGCCTCCAGTACCGTGGCGAACTGCGGAGAAGGCTCCAGAAGTACGCTTTCGACCGAGGGCTGATGATGCCGGAAGACTTCGGCACAATGACGCACTGGTATTCGCGCACGCCAGAAGATTTTCTGGAGAAGAAGAATCCGCCGTTTCTTCCCCAGGCGACACGAGGCTACGCAGAGAAGAACGGACTTGTCTGGGACATCCGCGATTCCAAATGGGCCGATGAATACTGGAAGATGACCACGGTTGCCGTAGAGGCGTACGGCAAAGACACGCCCGAGCCGCGTCTCCTCCATACCATCGGACTCGGCGAGCGGATGTGCTACAAGGACAGGCAGAAAAACTTAGACCTCAAGATTAAGGCGCTTGATATGTTCCTTGCGCGCGCACACCGCGACTATCCAGACGCAAAGGTGCTTCTCGCCGGGTGGGACTTCTACAGCACGTGGACGAACGAGGAAGTGCGCGCGCTGCTGCCGCGACTCGATCCCAAGCGCGACATCATCTGGGACTACGAGGCGGACGAGCCGCGCAGCGACAGGATATTCACGAACTGGGGCGTGATGGGAAAGTTCCCGTACACGTACTCGGTCTTTCTTGCGTTCGAAAAGGCGCTTGACGCGCGCGCGAACTATCCACTCATCGAGAAGCGTCAGAAGCTCGTCCAGAACGATCCCTTCTGCAAGGGCTACATCTTCTGGCCGGAGTCTAGCCACACGGACACGCTTCTCCTGAGGTTCTTCACGGCGAACGCATGGTCAGACAAGCCGATTTCGCATGGCGATGTGCTGGACGAGTTCTGCGCGAGCCGCTACGGCGAAAATGCCGAAATGATGAAGGCAGCGTGGAAGGCCGCGCTTCCCGCGTCGTGGCTGCGCGACTGGTACAACAACTATTCATACGGAGTTCTTTCGATGAGCGAAGAGGTAAGGGATTTCTCTGGCATAATCGCCGGATGGACCAAGCCCGTAGGCGATGCGTATGCCGCGTTCGAGATGTTGTCCAAGGTTCCGTGGCGCGATCCGTTCGTGCAGCGCGACGCGATAGATATTGCGCGTATGGTCCTCGACCGCGTGATTGCACTGAAGGTGCTGGAGTTCAAGCGTGACCTCGCCAAGTGGAGAAAGGGAGGGCCGCGATCCGGCGCGGCCGCAGATGGCCTCGTCGCACGCGCTGAGAATATTGCCGCGCTCTGCGACAAGATGGCCGACCTTCTTGCGCTCCACACCGACTACTCGCTGTGGGAATCGCACCAGCGCCTCGACGCCATCGAGAAGATAAAGAACCCCGACTTCTCAAAGACGCTTTTCGAGAACGCCTCGTGCAACTACTGCCGAAGTCACCAGTATGAGTTTGCGCGGTATTGGTACGCACCGCATGCGAAGGCCGTCTCGGAGCGCATCGCAAAGGCCGTCGCCGCAAACGACCGCAAGGCGGACATCAAGGTGGACGCAGAGAAGGAACGCCTTGCGCTCAAGGCGCGTCCGCTCGAATCGCTCAAGCCCACGCTTCCTCGGACGGAGGAGAACTTCCGCAACGTCTTGCGGGAGATTGAGCGGTTGGCGAAATAAGCTGGAGGGAAGCACATGTGCTATGTTTTTCACACACCCAATCTTCTACAGGAAAGGAAGTATCAATGAGAACAAAGACAATCTGCGCTGCGACAGCCGCCGTGTTAACGTTCGCCGCAATCGCGGCAACCTCGATGGCGGCGAACGCCGACGGCGAACCGAAGTATGTTCCTGTTCCGAAGAACGTTCCTGAGCTGATGAAGACGTCCGGCAGTGCGGACGTGAAGACGCGCGAGGACTGGGAGAAGGTCCGTGCGCCGGAACTGTTCGCGTGTTTCGAGCGTGAGGAGTACGGGCGGCGTCCCGCCGCCGCCGAGGAGCGCGCTCGCGTGTCGTTCGAGACATACCGCGAGAGCGATGCGTTCGGAGGCAAGGCGATCCGCAGGCATGTGCGCGTGAAGTACGACGGGCCGAACGGGAAGCACTCTTTCCCGGTAACCATCTACATTCCGAAAGCCGACCGCCCCGTGCCCGCGTTCGTTTACATCGGGATTGACTTCCACACGAAGTACGATGCGGAAGGGGCCGTCGCGACGAGCGAATATTGGCCCGTTGAGCGGATCATCGACCGCGGCTACGCGACAGCTGCGTTCCCGGTGATCAAGTTGGCCGCGGACAGGAAGGGCGCGGGCTTCTCGCAGGGCGTGTTCCCCGCCGTGCAGCCCGCACGTGCGCGCGGCGGCGATTCGTGGGCCACTATCTCCGCATGGGCCTGGGGCGCGAGCCGCGTCCTTGACTGGATGGAGACGGAACCGCTCATCGACGCGAAGCACGTGGGAGTTGTGGGGCACTCGCGCGGCGGCAAGACGGCTCTCTGGACGGGCGCGACGGACAAGCGCTTCGCGATGGCCTGTTCGAACGAATCCGGGTGCAGCGGTGCGAAACTGAACCACATTGACCTGCCGAAGTCGGAGCACATTGATTTCATGATCAAGCACATCGACTACTGGTTCTGTGGCAACTACCGCAAGTACGCGGGGAAGGATAAGGAGATGCCGTTCGACCAGCATGAACTGCTGGCTCTGATTGCGCCGCGTCTCCTCTGCGTGGGGTCTGCGACGGAAGATCACTGGGCTGGGCAGCTCGGCGAATGGTGGTCGGCGAAACTCGCCTCTCCTGCGTGGGAGTTGTTCGGCAAGAAAGGCCTCGTGGGCGACAAGTGGCCGGATCCCGAGAAGCCGCAGCAGGAGGGGTGCGTGTCATACCATCTGCGCACGGGTAAGCACTTCCTCGCGCCCTACGACTGGGACCGGTACATGGACTTCGCCGACCGGCACGGTTGGCGATAGACCATACAACCAATCCCCGCCCGCCGCGCCCCAAAAGTGCGGCGGTCGTGCTTTCAGGCCTGATTATCCAAACTCTTCACCTTTTCCGCGTCGAGCTTGAAGAGGTGGGAGACGATTTCGGGTTCGGGCGTGTCGTGCGCAAGGCCCGGCGTGTGTGTTCGTTTCATCCAACAACACTCTGCCGAAATGTGATATAATATACGGCGTTCGGGCACAGAGCCCCGGAAGGAAAGAAGACATGGAAGAGACGAAACAGAAATTGAAGGTCTATTGCGAGACGTCATTCTGGAGTTGGCTGGTTTCACGACCATCCAGTGATCCTGATCACGCCGTCAAGCAGGCATGGACGCGCAAATGGTGGGCGGAAGCCGCACCGAAATGCGAGATATACATTTCCGAACATGTCCTTGCGGAAGCGGCGCGTGGTGACAACGAGCAGTCGCAACTGCGTCTTGAAGTCCTTGCGGGGCGACAAGAACTTGATGGCTCCACACCTGACATTGACGCTCTTGCGACGGCGTTGCTTTCTGATAGCGCTGTGCCGAAAGACGAAGTAACCGATGCCTACCACATAGCGACTGCGGCGATACACGGAATGGATGTCCTCCTGACGTGGAATTGCCGCCATCTGGCAAATCGCTTTGCTTTGCCGAAGACAATTGCCGTCGTGACCAAGGCTGGTTTTCAATGTCCTGCCATTGTCACGCCTGAAAACTTCATGAAGGAGGATCTTGATGAATAAATCTGACGACAACCCGATCATGGACGAGATTTACGCAATCCGCCATGAAATCTCATCGCGATTTGGGAACGACCCGAAACGCTACATCACGAGCATTCGCGAGATGAAACGTTGCGCGGCAGAGGCAGGATTGTCATTCCTTGAATACTGTCGTTCTGTCGCTGGGGCGGATGCATTTCTGCCCGTTCACGCCTTATGACAGTTTCCGCAACATGGCCCAAAGCCGTATGTAGGAAGCTAATCCACGCCCGCCGCGCCCAAAAAGCGCGGCGGGTGCGTTTTCAGGCCGGATCATCCACACCACTTCATCTTATCGGCGTAGAGCTTGAAAAGGTGGGCGACGATTTCGGGTTCGGGCGTGTCGGGCGCAAGGCCGTAGGCGGCAAGCACGGCGCGGAGGTCGGCGAGTTATGCCCATGCTTCAGGGCGGTGAATTGTACGTCCGTTTGATCCTACGGGAATAACTTCTGGTAGTTGGCATTTCGCTGGAAGATCGCGGGGTATGTGTGCATAATACGAAGCGTGATAGCAGATGTCGGAGAAACGTTCGTGTGGATCGAACACGAGGACTTGTTTACCAAACTTTCGCCGAATCAATTCAAGCGGTGCTATGAAATCTGAATCGCCGCTGATAAGGGCTACGGCATCAATGTCGCTCGTGAACACGTCGTAAAGCATATCGGTCGCGATGTTGACGTCTGTACGCTTCTCTTCCAACTTGACGACATGAACTCTTCCGTTTGTGGCCTCGTTGCAATTTCTGCATTCGCTGCTGACCGCCGGCATCCAGACCTTGTTTCTGTTGTAGTAGCCCTCGACAATTTCAAGTCCGCTGATTTCAGAAAGAGCGCGTAGGTAGATTCGCTGGCGTTCAATAGCCTTGGCGTCGTATGGATATGTCCTGACTCGTGCGGTATAGAACTTGACAGAACCCAGAACGTGGTCTTTTCTTATCAACGTTCGCGCAAGCGCCAAAGGGTCAAGCCATTTCGCGCTCTGATCGTCTCGGAGAAGTCCATAGTAAAGATTCCCCGCATCAATATAGACATTCGTTTTCATTTCTGTAAAATGCTAAGGCCCCGACCCTTTCGGATCGGAGCCTCGCCCCGTATCGGCAGAGCCTCACGGTCGGATGCGAACCTTTTGAAGGGTTCGGCAGTAGTATATCAAATCCAGCGGAGAAAACAAGGGGGTAAATTTCATTCGTGCTTCGCCGTCTTTTCGGCGTAGAGCTTGAAGAGGTGGGCGACGATTTCGGGTTCGTGCGTGTCGTGCGCAAGGCCGTAGGCGGCAAGCACGGCGCAGACGCTGACGGACCTCTTCGAGGGGCTGAAGATGGCGGGGCCGCAGGCCGCCGCCGCCGGAGAGTCGCTCGACGAGCTGTGCGCGGCCCTCGGCGTCATGGCCAACATGGGCGTCAAGGGTTCGCTCGCCGGCACCGCGCTCCGCAAGGCGTACGTGCAGTTCGCCGACGTAAAGGTGCAGAAGACCCTGCGCGAAGTCGGCGTGGAGGCGACGGACGCGCAGATCCGGTTCAACGAGACGATGAACGCGCAGGCAATAGTTGGAGTTCACCTATTCTAGGAAATGGGAAATAGGCGAACTTTTCTGTTTGACTAGATGTGCGAAAAATACAACTATATTGACATCTTTTTAAGGAAAGGTGTCTTTCATGTTCGTTGGACGACAAGATCAGATTGAGCAACTTGCCTCCAGTGGAGGCCGACGGATTCTTTGACGCGATCATCAGATTCAAGGACTTGCTTGGAATCTAAATCGGGCCATGACTTTGGGTGCAACTAAAACGGAAAATCAAGTTTAGTTGACCCCTAAAGTGCCACGATTCGCTGACTTAGGGTTCAACTAAATTTGAAAACTTCCGTGCGGCCTGCCGCTGCGCCGTGTCCGATTTCGTTTTCATAGTTTTGACTGGTAAAATCATACCATAAACGCCCCGAATCCGCTACGCCATGCGGCGCAGAGCATTTTCACTTTCGTCAATCTTGTGTTGTATCACGCCGCATTTTATTCTAAACTATAACCCATACCTGTTCCCCCAAAGGTTCCGGCGAAAGATTGAGCGATGAATTTTTGTAACCGCAAAGTAATTTTGGTTGGCGGCAGTTGGTTTCTTCTGCCGCTGCTCATGGCAACGCTTGGGTTGCGTGTGTGCGCACGGACTATCCTTGTGCCGACGTTGCCTGTGTCGCCGTTTGCCGATACGGAGGCCTCTCGAGTGTAAAGTGTAAAATGTAAAGTGTAAAATGGAGGTGACGACATGATGACGAGGAAAGACAATTCCATTGCCGAAAAGAGCATGGCGTTCGCGGTGCGGATTGTGGGGTTGTTTCGCCACTTGACGGAAAAGAAACGCGAATGTGTCATGTCCAAGCAGGTCTTAAGATCGGGCACCTCTATTGGGGCGAATGTAAGAGAGGCCAATTCGGCACAGAGCAAGGCTGACTTCATATCGAAAATGTCCATTGCCTTGAAGGAATGCGATGAGACTGGCTATTGGCTGGAACTCCTCATGCGAACCAAGTTTCTGTCGCAAGACGAATATCTGTCGATAGATTCCGACTGCCGTGAATTATTCGCCGTACTTACCGCAATCCTCAAGTCAGCACGGAGGGTGTCTATGTAATGCTTACAGCCATTTTACATTTTACACCTTACATTTTACACTCGCTTTCTGGACTTTGGATAGCGTTTCTCGTTTCACTTTCTGGCATATTGACCATCGCGTGGCTTGTCGCGCTGATGCACGAGAAGGACATCCGCCCCGTGCGGGATATGGTGGGGTTCTTCAAGAAGCAGTCGAAGACAGGGCGCGTCGTGTTCGGGATCATGTTCCTTGCGTTCTGGCTCATTGCCAGCGTCAAACCTGGTAACGGCGAGGGAGGTGGAAACGGCGGGGACGGCGGCGGCACGAACAACGTGCAGATGGTTGTCAGCCCCGGCAGCGGGCTGGGAAATGTTGCCAATGTGGAAGTGTTGCCAATTACCAGTACCAATGCCCAATTGGAGGGAACTGCCCAATTGGGAAACGGCAACATTGGAACTGGCAACATTTCCACAATGGCAACATTAGTCATCACCTCCACGAACACCACGCGCACGATCACGGGCGACGACTTCCGGCGCGGTTTCGTGATGACGCGCGTCGGCACGGACGAGGCGTTCGACTTCTCCGCGCCCGCCGGTGCGACCGTATGCGCCGACTGGCGCGCGTTCGGCGCGGCGACGGACTGGATTTATGAGAGTGTAAAATGGAAAGTGGAAAGTGTAAAATGGAGGATGGGGAACGGAGATGCGGGAACGGGCAACGAGACACAATTGCGTATCCATTCCGACGGCTGGGCGGAGGTCAAGGACGGCCCCGTGTTTAGTCCCTTCAAGGCCGTACTCGGCATCGTGCCAGAGGCCAACTGGCAACAGATTTTACACTTTACACTTTACACTTTACACTCTCAATTCTGGCACTACGTCACGCCGTCGAACACGCTGCAAATCACGTGGCAGAACGCCTTGCTCGACCGCGACACCGACACGTCGCTATCGTTTCAGGTCGAGTTTAGGACGGACGGGCAATTTACCTACCGCTACGACCTCTCGCGTTGCGGCGCGCTCGGTGATCGCGCCCTACCAGAGGGATGGGATGGCGTCATTACAAATGGCGTCATCGGCGCGTCGTTCGCGGGCAACGACTGGACGACGAACGCCATCCCCACCAACGTCACCTCGATGACGTTCTACCCGCTTTCGCCGGAGGACGCAGCGAATCCCGACCCCGACAACGACGGCCTCGCCACCATCGACGAGCTGTTTGTGTACCACACTGACCCGCGCCATCCCGATTCCGACTACGACGGCCTCACGGACTACGATGAGGTGTTCATCTACAATTCCGATCCACTCGACCCCAACTCCATCAGCACCGAATACTGCGACGGATTTGCCGCAAAGCTCGGAGACCTAGACCCATTCGCCTGTCCCGAAGGATCGACGAACACAATATACGAGCACATCTTCTACACCGGGACGACAAATGCGCCATTCGCCTATCCCGTTGACACCAACGACACCGCCGTGCTGACAATCACCGTGAGCGGGAGCGGAGCCGGGCGCATCGTCATCGGCGACATCGTCGTCCCCGTGATGGCCCGTCCCGCGTCTCCGCCTCTGCGTGGCTCAGGCGGAGATGGCACTGACCCGACAGCCAACAGCGTTCACATTCCCCTGCCGAGGGGCGTGGAATTAAGCATTTGGGGTTCAATCCCTGAGACTTTGCAGGCGGAAATCGACTCGGAAAGCTACGCCATCGGGCGTCTTCCGGCCTGGTACACGCTTGAACGCGGGTGGATCGCGTTCCCGAACACCAAGGCGAAGGAGCCGTGCATCCACGACCTCAACGCGAAGAAGCTGCTGGTGCATCTTGACCCCGGCAGGGACATCAAGGGGCTGGTATGCGC
>Ga0310697_10004961_pt1 | contig 12978 bp, 7 predicted proteins | sample 172DNAGHGlowgp2_FD_203883 | JGI IMG/M metagenome (GOLD analysis project Ga0310697, IMG submission 203883) | Sheep rumen microbial communities from Palmerston North, Manawatu-Wanganui, New Zealand - 1728 DNA GHGlow gp2 (v2) (version 2) | ecosystem: Host-associated > Mammals > Digestive system >...
GAATCTAAACAAGTTAAACCATGAGTGCGGCAGAACAAGCAATGAATTACGACTTGGCCATTGAAATCATTAATTTGATGAGGATGTTGGCAAGTAAACAAAAAGATAAAGCTACAACTGAAGAAGAACGCAAGACATTAGAAGAAAAAATCGACATGTATTGCTATGAGGAAGGTGTATTGACAGGTAGAAATGGAAACGAAAAGGCAAGAGCGTCTCTTTATGATAAGGTGTTTCGTCTTTATTCTCCAATAATCAAAGCGACCTATGCCAACCTTTGAGGTTTTGAAGATTTTCGAAGAGTCTAAAAAATGGCTCTGAAAAGACCTTGTTCCCGACGACCAACCATTTGGCGTTCTTTTGGGTGGACAAGGTGCCGTTGGGAAGGGTCAATTGAACCTTTGGGCGGAAAGGTTGTTTCCTGACAAGCATTTTCTTGCCATTAATGGTGATAACTATCGTATCTGGCACCCTCGTTTTGGTGAACTGAGCAAGGATATTTGGAACTACTCGAAAGAAACACAGGTTTTTTCCAATGTGTTTACAGAGCAGCTTATCAAGGACCGCGAGGCTATCTTGAGCTTTTGGACGTAAGCAAAGAGGTATTGGAACAATTGGAAAACGAAAAAATTAAGCATCTGATGCGATTGGCAATTGAGGAATTGTCTCAAGTCGCAGCAGTATGAAAGTTTTCTTCGTTTTCTTTTTTATGATATTCCCTTAATTAATCGGTTTCTGCCATGGCTCCGCTTCAGGTAGCATCACCGTCGTGTCGCTTATGAAGTCCCAGATTACGTCGGGAGGAATCAGCCATGTGGTGTTGTTGAGCACGGCGAGGAACCGACGGTGCGCCGCATCGCGGACGACGACGCTGCGGTAGCCTTTCCACCAGCCGTAGTGGAAAAAGACGTTGGGGTAGTTCTTGTTCATGCGCCACCCGAAGCCGTAGTTTTCGTCGTTTTTCCATTCTGTCGAACCTGGTTCAAACATCACCCGTTGCAGGCTGTCGGGCAGGAGAAGGTGGGCATCCAAGGCTTGGTTGAACTTCCAGAGGTCGCCGACGGTCGAAAACATGATTTTGTCGCCCATCACTCCGTTGAGATAGTCGTTTTGTGCCTTCACAGGACCACTTCTGTAGACGTCGTGGCCGTGCGCCTCGACGGGCATGTACATTGAGACAGCGCTTTCGCCACGCATGGAGTAGATATAGGAGTGGTTCATGCCCAATGGCTCGAAGATGCGCTCGCGCATGAAGTCCTCGAAATGCTGTCCGCTGGCGCGTTCGACCACTGAGGCCAACAGCGCGTAATTAATGTTGTTGTAGAAAAACCCACCTCCAGCCGTGCCGTAAGGTTCGGGCTTTTTGTCGGCCAGCATCTTCACCATCGCCTCGTTGGAAAACGGTTTCTTGCGGTCGGGCCAATGCTTGTCGGCCATGGCATCGTAGCGTGGCAGTCCCGAGCGGTGGTTGAGCAAATGACGAATGGTGACACCCTCGTAAGGCAGCTCGGGAATGTATTTTTGCACATCGTCGTCGTAGTCCAGCTTGCCATCGGCTTGCAGCAGCATGACGGCCATGGCAGTGAACATCTTCGAGTCCGACGAAAGCTGGAAGGCATCGTCGAGGCGCAACGAGTCCTTTTGGCGACTGTTCAGGTCGCGCCAGCCAAAGGCTTCTTCGTAGATGACATTGCCTTGTTCGGCATAAAGCGCCACGCCGTTCATGCCCGATTTGTTGAAGTCGCGAAACATTTTGTCGGTCATCTTGGCACGTTGGGCTATTCTTTCCTTGCCCAAATCGTAGAAAACGCTGTCGACATTGATGACGACATCGCTGCGGCCATATCTCCTGCACGAGAACGACAAAGCCGCAAACAACGCCAAAATGAGTAAAAACAGAAGTAGATTTCTTTTTTTCATAGAGCAAAAATAGGCAAAAAGTGCAAAAAACAACGTTTTTTTCACTAAAATGAACTTAAATTATGGCTAATTCACTAATTATTACTACTTTTGCAGCCTCATTTACAACCAACTATTACATTTCATGTCACAATTTACAGATTTTGGATTGAATCCCGCTCTGTTGAAGGCTATTAAAGAGCTGGGGTTTGAAAATCCTATGCCAATTCAGGAACAAACAATTCCTGTGTTGCTGGAGCAAGAAGTTGACTTTGTGGGCCTTGCACAGACGGGAACGGGTAAGACGGCTGCTTTTGGCTTGCCGTTGTTGAACAAAATCAATGCCGAGGAGCGTTGCGTCCAAGCGTTGATACTTTGTCCGACACGCGAGCTTTGTATGCAGATTACTCGCGACTTGCGCAGTTATGCCAAGTACATCCCCGAAATCCTGATTGTGCCCGTTTACGGCGGAGCCAGCATCGAACTCCAATTCAAGGACTTAGCGAAGAAACCGCAAATCATCGTGGCCACGCCCGGTCGTTTGCGCGACATGATTCGCCGCAACCGCGTCGATTTCGGCAACGTCAAGGTGATGATCCTCGACGAAGCCGACGAAATGCTTAACATGGGCTTCCAGGAGGAGGTCGACGACATCCTCGAATACATGCCCAAGGAACGCAACACGTGGCTGTTTTCGGCCACCATGCCCAAGGAGGTCGAGGCTATCCTCAACAAGTACATGACCAACCCCGTGAAAGTGGCCGTCGGCGAACGCAATTCAGGCACCGCCAACGTCGACCACAAGTACTACATGATGGCCGCCAAAGACCGTTATTCGGTGCTGAAACGCATCATCGACTACACGCCGTCGATTTACGGTATCATCTTCTGCCGCACCAAGCTCGAAACGCAAGAGATTGCCGACAATCTCATCCAAGACGGCTACAACGCCGCCGCCCTGCACGGCGACCTCTCGCAGGGTATGCGCGACAACGTGATGGACCACTTCCGCAAACGCAGCCTGCAACTGCTCATCGCCACCGACGTGGCCGCCCGTGGCATCGACGTTAAGGAGCTGACACACATCATTAATTACAACTTGCCTGATGACATCGAGACCTACGTGCACCGCAGTGGCCGCACGGGTCGCGCCGACCAACGCGGCATCTGCATCAGCCTCATCAACCTGCGCGAAAAGGGCAAAATCAAGCGCATCGAGAAAATCGTGGGCCGCCCCTTCGAGAGGGCAATGATTCCCACCGGCAAGGAAGTGTGCGAAAAACAACTCTTCAACCACATCGACCGCATCGAACACGTCGACATCAACCGCGAGGACATCGACGACTACCTGCCCGTCATCTTCCGCAAGCTGGAATGGATGAGCCGCGAGGAGCTGATCACCCGCATGGTGGCGCTCAACTTCAACCGCTTCCTCGACTATTACAAGGATGCCGTCGACCTCAATGTTGACGAACGCGACGAAAAGAAAGACAAGAAAGAACGCCGCAAGGAACGCGACCACCAGGACGAAACCATGACGCGCCTCTATTTCGGCATGGGCAAGAACGACCATGTGTTGCCGCAGAAAATCATCGGGAAAATCAACGACGTGACCCGCTCGAAGAACATCCCGATTGGGCGCATCGACCTCTATGGCGACTATTCCTACGTCGACGTCGACCAGAGTGCCGTCGACCTGATTTTGGAGTGCTTTGCCGACCCGCGCAATAACCCGCGTGGCATCGTGGTGGAGGTGGCCAAAGACCAGCCCGACCGCAAGGCCAAAGGCTCAAGGGGCGAGAAGAAAAGCTCGGGCGAACGTAAGGAACGCCGCGAGCGCGACAGCTTCCGCGACGACGACTTTGGCGAGAAGAAATCGAAACGCAAGAAGAAGGAATTTGACGACGACCGTCCGTTCTTCAAGTCGGAACGCTCGCGCGACGGCCGCGAATGGCTCGAACCCGACTGGAAGGACCATTTGGACGACATCGACGTGTTCTTTGACGACGATGACGACCGTCCGAGCCGCAAGGAACGCAACGCCGAGCGTGGCTTCGGCAGCTCGCGTGGTGGCGCGTCGAAAGGTGGTTCTGCCAAAGGAGACTCATCGAGAGGCAGCTCTTCGAGAGGCGGTTCAAGCTCAAGAGGTGGCTCGTCCTCGCGCGACTCGGGCCGTGGCCGCCGTGGCGCCGCCCGCTTCGACGACGATGATTACTATGCCCCGCGCCGCCGTGGCGGAGGCCGCAGAAGATAACTTTTTGTTTTGTTTTTTGGTCACAAAACCGGCAAAACCTTCAAAACAAAGGCAGTGATAGCAAGCAACGGCACCCAACTGGGATGCCGTTGCTACGCTATCAAGGCAGCAGAATAACTTAACCAATTGATAATGATAGATATTGACTCACTAAAAGCCTTATCTTATTAATATAATATGGCAAAGTTTAAGGCATGGATAAAAGCCTCCCGTCCGAGGACGGTGCTGCTCTCTTTTTCGGGAGTGCTGTTGGGCGGCTTTTTGGCAGTGAAGACCGGCCCTTCGACAGGCTCAGGGACCTGGCTTTGCCTGCTGTTTTGTGCCCTCACCGCCATCCTGCTCCAAGTCCTTTCCAATTTAGCTAACGACTACGGCGACTTCAAGAAAGGCACCGACAGCGCAAAACGCGTCGGGCCGCAACGCGAGATGCAAAGCGGCAGCATCACCGAAAAGGAAATGCGCCGTGGCATCGCCACAGTGAGTGCGCTTTGCCTGCTTTCTGGTGGCATTTTGATTTTCGTTTTGGCCAGACTGACCTGGCAAGAATTGGCCGTTTTTGCAGCCTTGGGCATCGCCGCAGTGTTGGCCGCAGTGCTTTACACTTTGGGCAAACACCCATACGGCTATCGCGGTCTCGGCGACTTGTATTGTTTTCTCTTTTTTGGCTGGGCTGCGGTATTCGGCACTTTTTATTTGACCGCCAGATCACTCGATTTCAGTGTCTTGCTGCCCGCATCGGCCATGGGTTTCCTCTCCAATGCCGTGCTCAATATCAACAATATGCGTGACTATGAGAACGACAAGGCCTCGGGCAAAAACAGCCTCGTGGTGAAGTTGGGCTTGAAGAAGGCATTCATTTACCATTGCTCACTCATTGGTGGGGCGTTTCTGTGCCTCACAGCGTTTTTCATCTTGAAGCATCAACCCATTCATGCCTATTTTTTTTGGTTGCTTTTGCCTTTGTTTATCAAGGATTTGATGGCCATAAAAAAGGCAAGCCCCGAAAGGCTCGACCCGTTTTTAGGACAACAAGTCAGAAATGCTTTTTTGCTGGTGGCGGTTTATGGCCTGCTGCTTTTGCTTTAGTTTTGATTTTTTTTCCCAATTAGCGTCATCTTCCAAAAATATTCCTATTTTTGCGGCCTAAACGTCTAATTCTTAATCACTATGAAGAAAGTTTTATTTTTCGCTTTTGCGTTGCTATTTGCAACCGCAAGCATGGCGCAAAACCGTGCGGTTTTGCTGCAAGAATCGTTTGACGGCACTTCGATGCCCGCAGGCTGGAGCATCAATGGCCAACCCAGCAACTGGTCGGTTTCGGCCACCAACAACGCTGGTGGACAACCCAATGAGATGCACCTCTCATGGAGCCCACAATTCAACGGCACAACCCGTCTCGTCAGCCCCGCCGTCGACCTGACGGGCGTGAGCAGCGTCATTTTCTCGTTCAAGCACGCTTTGGACAATTACCAAGGCTCCAATACCATCGGTATCGCTACTTCGTCTGACGGCGGTAACACTTGGAACCAAGCCTGGAGCCAAGGCTACGGCAGCAGTTCGAGCTGGACGGTGAACCAAGAAATCACCACCCCCGACATGGGTCAAGCCAACGTGCAGTTCTGCATCTTCTTCAACGGACAAAGCTACAACATCAACGACTGGTTCTTCGACGACATCATGGTCTTCACCCTCGAAAACCTCGACATCAACCTCACTGGTGCCACGCTGGGCGACTTTGTGGGCAAAGGCGAAACCCAATTCGGCATCACGGTCTTCAATATGGGTACCACGGCCGTCACTTCGGTTGAGGCCACTTATCAAGTGGAAGGCATGGAGCCCGTGACCGAACAGTTCACCGTCAACATCCCTTCGTTGGGCACCTCGACCTTGAACTTCACCACCCCTACGACACTGGATCCCAGTTTATACAACGTGGACTACAGCATTAACTTGGTCAACGGGCAGGAAGACGATGACGCCAACAACAACACGCTTTCCAAGCCAGTGAGCGTGGCTCTCGGCACCGCCCATCGTTACCCAATGATTGAGCACTTCTCGTCTTCGACCTGCGGCCCCTGCGTGCAACCCAACACCTTGATGCACAACTTCTGCAACAACAATGAAGGCCGCTACACCTACACCAAGTACCAGATGAACTGGCCCGGCAACGGCGACCCGTACTACACCGAAGAAGCAGGCGTGCGCCGCAACTATTACTCGGTAAGTAGTGTCCCGATGGCCTTTATGGATGGCGGAAGCCTGAACTTTAATGGTGTGCAAAACCAATTCAACCAACATGCCGAATGGCCTGCTTATTTCGACATCGCCGGTTCGTTTACCGTTGAGGGCAACACCATCAGCGTGAAAGCTGACGTTATGCCATACGTTGAAGCCAATGCCCGTGTGTTCATCTCCGTCAACGAAAAGGAGACCCACGGCAATGTGGGCACCAACGGCGAAACCTCGTTCCACCACATCTTCATGAAGATGTTGACCAGCACCCAAGGCGAAAACATCGACTTTGTCACGGGCGAAATGCAACACTTTGAGTACACGCAAGACCTGTCGTCGACCAATGTTGAGGAAATGAGCGACCTCGAAGTGGCCATCTGGATCCAAAACCAAGGTCTGAAGGAAGTCTATAACAGCCATTATGCCTACGAATACACCGAAATCCATCCTTATCCTGTTGAGAACCTGATGTTGACCGAAGCCAACGGTCTGAGAAGCTCGTTAGTGGCTACTTGGGATGCTCCCGCCAACGGTAACCCCATCGGTTATGATGTTTATGTCAACGATGTTTTGGTGGAAGAGAACATCACCGCGACCGAGTATGCGTTTGAAGGTGACCCAGAGGTATTTAATGTAATCGGTGTGGTTGCCAAGTATGAAGGCGGTTTGAACGCTGTTAAGGTCTTGGCCAGCGTGAGCGACTTGCCAGACATGGGCCTGATTGCCGCCGAACAAAGCGTTGCCCTGAATGTCGAAAATCCCGATGCCGAGCTGAAGGCCACCAATGCCAACCACAGCTCGCAAAACGTCATCAACATCACCTCCATCGTGGAAAACAACGAAGAGGGTGTGCAATATTTGGTCATCACTGCCGACGAACTGCCGGTTGCCTTGGCCTATGGCGAGGAATTCACCTTCACCATCGCTCCCGTGGCTCCCGAAGCCAAGAGCGTGGCCCACACCACCATCAAGCTCGCTTCCGATGCCGGCGACATTGAGTATGCCGTGGAAATCGACGGCGAACTGCTGACCGTGACGGAACTCAGCTCCGAGGCCAAGATTTATCCCAACCCCACCGCCGCCAACGTGCGTGTTGAGGCTGCCAACGCTATTGAAAGCGTGAAGGTCTACAACATGATGGGTGCTTTGGTCGAGACCATCGCCGCCAACGGCAAGACCATCGAGGTGAACATGAGCCAATACAGCAACGGCGTGTATTTCTTCAACATCCGTCAAGCCAATGGCACCGTGAGCAACCAGCGCGTGGTCGTCAGCCGTTAAGATTAAGTTGCCTCTGACATCTAACGAAAAAGGAACTCCGATTGGGGTTCCTTTTTTTAATTACTTCGTCATCGAATACGGCTTGTCCTCCGCCTTCGTGCCTCGCGTGAGGTTCGGCTCGTTGCCCATCTCAAAGACGAGTTCCCCGCCTTGCATCAGTTGCTCGTGGGTGAGATAAAGTTTGCTGATTTCCTGGCCGTTGAACGTTACTTTCTGCACATAACGGTTCTCATCGCTCACCTTAGGCGCCTTGATTTCCAAGGGCTTGCCGTTGCCCAAACGCACTTTCATGTAGGGCAGATAAGGTGCACCAAGGACATATTGGTCGCTGCCCGGACAAACAGGGTAGAAGCCCATCGCTGAGAAGATGTACCACGCCGACATTTGGCCACAGTCGTCGTTGCCGCAAAGCCCGTCGATGTTGTTCTTGTAGAAGCGGTTCATGATTTCGCGCAGCCAATACTGTGTCTTGTAAGGCTCTGAAGTCCAGTTGTATAGGTAAGCGATGTGATGTGCAGGTTCGTTGCCGTGGTTGTAGCAGCCCATCAGGCCTTCCTCGGTGACGTCTTCGGTGTTTTCGAAGAACTCAGGCGGCAGGTGCATCACGAAAAGTGTATCCAAATTGGATACAAACTGCGCCTCGCCACCCATGGCCTCGATGAGGCCGTTCACGTCGTGCGGCACGTAGAACGAATACACCCACGAGTTGCCTTCCACGAAGCCTTCGCCCTCGGTGTCGAAGAGGCTGAAAGGCGTTTTCCAAGTGCCGTCGCTCATTCGCGGACGGGCGAAACCCAACTCGGTGTCGAAGGTGTTGCGCCAGTTGGCAGCGCGTTTTTTATAGGTTTCGGCCATCATGCCATCGCCAGCCTTCAATGCGGCTTGGTAAATGGCCCAGTCGTCGTAGGCATATTCCAAGGTGATGGAGACGCAGCCGTGGTTTTTGTCGAAAGGCACATAGCCCAGCTGTTGGTAGTCGTCGAGGTTGACGTAATAGGGGCAAGTGGAGCTTTGACGCATGGCTTTAAGCATCACATCCTTTTGGTTCACAACGTCTTTGGCATAGGCATCGGCCAGAACAGAGACGCCATGGTAGCCAATCATGCACCAGTTTTCATTGCCCATGTGGGACCATACGGGGAGCAGTCCGTGAACACTCTGCTCACTATGCTTCAGCATCGACTCCACCATGTCGGCATTGCGCTGTGGGTGCAGCACATTGAACAGCGGATGCAGGGCGCGATAGGTGTCCCAAAGCGAAAAAACGGTGTAGTTCTTGAAGCCTTCGGCCTGATGGATGTTGTGGTCGAGGCCGCGATATTGCCCGTCCACGTCCATGTAGATGGAGGGATTAATCATCGTGTGATAGAGTGAGGTGTAGAGCATCGTCTTCTGGTCTTCGGTTCCATCAGCTTGAATGATAGCGAGTTCCTTGTTCCACATGGATTGCGTTTCGGCCAAAAGTTGGTTGAAATCGCGTCCGTCGGTCTCGGCATGGAGGTTACGCAAGGCGCCTTCGGTGCTGGTGGCCGAAAGTGCGACTTTCATCTCCAAACATTCTGGGTTTTCAAAAGTGAAATAAGCCACGATTTTGCGCCCCGTCATCTCTGGGAAGTTGTGGCTGACGTCGAACTTGCCCCAACCGCCGTTGTATTTCGGTTTCTGCAAATCGCGGTAGCCATAGTCGGCGATGGGCTGGTTGAAGCTGATGGCGAAGTAGGTGTAATTCGTTCTCGCCCAGCCGTTGGTGATGCGATAGCCCGTCAACAAGGTGCCGTTTTCCACGCGCAGGTTGGCCCAGAGGGTCTTGCCGTCGTAGTTGTAGATGCCGTGCTGCAAGTCCAAAATGATACTGCCGTCTTGCCCTTGTGGGAAGGTATAGCGGTGGATGCCAGCATGTTCGGTGGCTGTGAGTTGTGCCTTCACGCCGTAATCTTGCAGAAAGACTTCGTAATAGCCTGGCGTGGCGATTTCGCTATCATGGGAGAAACGCGACCGATAGCCCGCATCGGGGTGGGTTTGTGTGCCGGGATTGAACTTGATTTCACCCGTTATGGGCATCACCAAGATGTCGCCAAGGTCGGAATGGCCCGTGCCGCTGAAGTGAGTGTGGCTGAAGCCGACGATGGTGCTGTCTTTATGCTGATAACCAGCGCAATATTCATACACGCGAGGCTGATATTGCCCGTCGATGTTGTGCGGGATGGTGTCGGTGTCGGGACTGAGTTGCACGATGCCGAAGGGTGCACAGGCCCCGGGGAAGGTGTGCCCCATGCCATTCGTCCCGATGATGGGGTTGACGTATTGGGTGTAGTTCGCGGTAGGAGCCGTATGTGAAGCCGCGTCAGATGCGGTTTTTTCGGTGCAGCCGAAGGCCATTATGCCGGCCATTAATAATAGGTGTGTTTTTTTCATTTTTGCAGACCTTTATCGGCCACAAAAATAGGAAAAAACCATAATCAAACATGTCGTTGTGATGCTTTCTGCGTTCGCGTAACTTAGAAACGCTAATTTGCTATATTATAACGTATAAATATTGCATAAACAAATATAAATATTGCAATATAGCAATATATTTGCGAAATATAGAGGCGAATTTAGGTAAAAATTATTGCAGATGATAATTTGGCACCAAAGGAATCTTGAAGCATGTTGGCGAGCCAATGGCTTCCATTTGCAGAGGCAGCTTTTATTGGCTCGTTTAAGTCTTTGATTATTATGTTTGTGCAATAAAATAATCAAAAAATATCGCATAAAATTTCAATATATTGCAAATAAGCAATATTTTTGTAGCCAAAATGGAGTATGGTTCGCGATGGCGAGTCATGCGATATTGGTTTTACAGAAACGAATGAAATAAAAATTGGCAATGGACGAACATTTCAACCGCTTTGGCGAGTTTCACGCGGGGCATTTCATCCGCGAGATTATGCAGGAGGAGGGCCGAGACACGGCGTGGCTTGCCGAGCGCACCGGGCGCGACGAGGCTTTCATAGAACACCTTTTCGAGCAGCCCAACATGGATGCCGAACTCTTCGTGCGCATGGGCCTGCCCATGGACCCGCTCTTCATGCGGCGGGTGCATGAGATGATTTTTGAGGAGGAGGCGATGGCATGATATGACAGTAAAACCGAGTAATGACATAAAGAAGATAAAAAACATAATGAAGATGAAAACGAAGAAAAGATACCTTATTGTATTAGCAGCGCTGGTGGTGGTGTTCGGTTGGAATACAAATTTATGGGCATACAATGAGATTCCCTCCAGGGGGACATATACATTGAATAGTAATGTTTACCTGACACAACCCCTTACTCTCACAGGAGATCTTACCATTAATACAAATGGCAACTTTACTATCTATAGGGAAAAGAATGGTACGTCTAACTTCAATGGTGCAATGATTAATACTGGAGACTATGCTCTTACCATCAATGGCGCATCCAACAAAAAAATTACTTTCGACGGAGGTGGAGTTTGGCCTTCGTCAGGAGACGCAACAAGTTTAACCGTCGACGATCCCGACACTTTTACCAACCATAAAGGCAAGGGAAGCATCATACAGGTAAGATCTGGTGCCATAAATATTACACATGCGGTTTTTCAAAACGCTTTTAAGGGATCAGCTTTCTTTGTTCAAAGTCGCTTCGATCAAAATGGATTAAGTCATATAGCGTTCAATCTTACTGATGTTGAAATCAAAGGTAGCTATGGCTGGAACAAAGACCAAGGTGATGTTGCAGCTGATTGTGGTACTGCTATCTATTTTGCAGGTACTGATTACCATACTGCAAACTTGACGAGGGTCAAAATCCATCACTGCAAAGCTTGTTATGGTATTATGAGGTCGAATGGTAATACAGGTACCGTTATAACCATGGAGGACTGTGAAGTCTATAACAACTATGCATGTGCAGGCGGTGTAATTTACTGGAATGGAGCGGCAAAATCCGACACAAAAGTTACCGTAAAGGGTAGTAACTCCAAGTTTCACGATAATATGGTCATATCTAACGGAGGAGCTTTTTTTATAGAAACGAAACTTGACTTCCAAAAGGGTTCCATCTACAACAACTCGGCCAATAATGGCGGCGGTATCTACCTCACCGCCTATGCTGGAAGTGCCGAGGAGTTTGATGGCACCGGCTTTGACCTTACCGTTGGATCAGATGTGGAAATTCACGACAATACCGCAACAAGTTCTGGAGGAGGTATATACCTCATTATCTATGGTTCCAAAGACGAGGGATGGAATCCAGCAGGTCAAGCCATCCCAGCCGTGTTCAAGTTTACCTTGGATGGTGGCAAGATTTACAACAATAAAGCTAATATTGGAGGAGGTCTTTGTGTATATGATACCGCACCTAAGAACTTTGTTTACCAAGGTCAAACGAGTGGAGAATATAAAAGGGAATTCTACATCAAAAGCGGAAGCATCTATGGCAATTATACTACAGGAACCAACGCCAAAGGGGCAGCAATTTGTATTAACAAAAACCCATCGACTGGTTACACAGATTTTGGAACGGTGAACTTGGAAATCTCGGGAGGTGCCATTTATCAGAACAGAAATGAGCATGGCGATGGCGGCGCCATTTGTATTTTGAACAATTTTAACATGTCAACCCAAACCAGCACGTGTAATGTAACGGTAAAAAACACCTCTTCCCCAGAGATTTTTGGCAATTCATGTAGTGGCAATGGTGCAAGCATCTATGTGGATAGAGGCTCGTTCACCATGACTGGCGGCATCATAGGCAAATCAGGCACTACACAGGTGCCTGGTTCCTCCAATCCAGCTGTATATAAAACCAATGAGAATGTGGCAGGGGCAGGCGGTGGCGGATTTTACATCACAGGTGACAAGTCGACGATAAGCATAACAGGAGGCACCATCCAATACAACAAAGCGGCTCAAGGTGGCGGATTCTATGCTAACGGAGGCTCTGGCTCCACCACGACTATAACAGGAGGAAATATCCAATACAATCACGCCACTGCCGAAGGTGGTGGTGTTTATGCCAACGCAGGCACGATGGAGGTTAACTACTCCAGCGAAAGTGCCGGTATGATCCGTTACAACTATTCTGATCTAAAAGGCGGAGGCCTTTACATTTCCGAGACAGGTACGCTCAACTTGTTCGGTAAAACAACGCTTGAATACAACAGGGTGCCTTTCGCATGTTTTGGCGGTGGTGTCTACCTTGAAGGTAAATTGCAGGCAGGTCAGGGAAACACCGATGTCATCAAAGTGACCAACAACTATGCTGATGTAGACGGTGCGACGATAACCGACTTCAACCGAAACAAC
>Ga0310697_10004963_pt1 | contig 12975 bp, 13 predicted proteins | sample 172DNAGHGlowgp2_FD_203883 | JGI IMG/M metagenome (GOLD analysis project Ga0310697, IMG submission 203883) | Sheep rumen microbial communities from Palmerston North, Manawatu-Wanganui, New Zealand - 1728 DNA GHGlow gp2 (v2) (version 2) | ecosystem: Host-associated > Mammals > Digestive system >...
TCGGCAAACTGATGGAGATGGGGATCGACACCGCCGTGGTGATGATCTCGGGCCATGCCGACATCGATACGGCCGTGGAGTGCATCAAGAAGGGCGCCTTCGACTTCGTGCAGAAGCCGCTGGACCTCAACCGGATCCTCATCACGATCAAGAACGCGTCGGAGCGCGTCTCGCTCACCACGCAGAACAAGGCGCTCAAGAAGAAGGTCTACGGCGCCGACATGATCGGCGATTCCGCGCCGATGCAGCACGTCCGGGAGATCATCGCCAAGGTGGCTCCCACGGATGCGCGGGTGTTGATCATGGGCCCCAACGGCTCCGGCAAGGAGCTGGTGGCCCGCAACCTCCACCAGCAGAGCGCGCGCAGCGCGATGCCCTTCGTGGAGGTCAACTGCGCCGCCATCCCGGGCGAGCTCATCGAGAGCGAACTCTTCGGCCATGAGAAGGGATCCTTCACCTCGGCCATCAAGCAGCACAAGGGCAAGTTCGAGCAGGCCGACGGCGGCACGCTCTTCCTGGACGAGATCGGCGACATGAGCCTGGCGGCCCAGGCCAAGGTGCTGCGCGTCCTGCAGGAGCGCAAGCTCTCGCGCGTGGGCTCCGACAAGGACATCGTCGTGGACGTCCGCGTGATCGCCGCCACCAACAAGGACCTGATGGAGGAGATCCGCAAGGGTACCTTCCGCGAGGACCTCTACCACCGGCTCAGCGTGATCGTCATCAAGGTCCCGTCCCTGGACGAGCGCCGCGACGACATCCCGCTGCTGATCGATTTCTTCCGGGAGAAGTATACCGACGGCGGCCGGGCGCGCAGTTTCTCGCCCGAGGCCGTGGAGCTGCTCAAGCAGAAATCCTGGCCGGGCAACATCCGCGAGCTCGACAACGTCGTGGACCGGCTCCTGATCCTGGGCGACGAGCCCGTCTCGGCAGACAATGTCCGCGATTTCGTGAATTTGTAGTGCAAATATCACATTATCAAATAAGTGCGTCATCCCGTCGGTTCGGCGGGATTTTTTTTGCGGTGGTTGGGACGAGTGCAAAACTTTTATCCTATCGTGTAGAGGTGGAATATTGTCCATCTCGCTGTGGATGAGAGTATTGTGAGCGAATGTTTTTTTTGCGTAGCGGTTTTTGCAAAACTCAATTCGCTTATTTTTGCAAATGAAAACCATTATTAACCTTTCCTATATTCTTTGTTGGTTATGGAGAAAAACAATGTCATGGAGAAATCCCTCTTCATCAAGTCGGGCCCGACCATCAAGCGGGTCATGAGTTCGGATATCCTGTATATCCAGTGTGACGGCAACGTCTCGCATCTGTATATGCTGGATGGTTCCGAGATCGTGTGCGTGCGCTTGCTCAAGCTCTTCGAGCAGGACCTGACGGGCACCGGATTCATCCGGATCAACCACAACATCCTGGTCAACCTGCATGAGATCCTCGAGATCCGCTATGTCAACGCCCGCAAGCGGCAGGTGATCCTGACGGGCGGCGTCGTCCTGGATGTCTCCTACCGCAAGTGGAAGGCGGTCAAGGAAGCCCTGCTCGGCAAGAACTAGAAGGATCTTCGTAACAATGGATGGAGTTTGGATCGCAGCCATCGCGGCGGGGGTGCTCGTCGCCATCATCCTTTCGCAGTGGTTCTTCCTCGTGCGCTACAAGAAGCGGAACAGGACCAATCTCGAGCGCATGGAGAGTCTGGAGAAGGAGCATCGCTTTATGGAGTCCATCCTGGAGACGAACCGGGACGCGAAGGTCAATGCGATCCTGCGCCACCGGGCGTCCCTGATCAGCCGGCTCATCGCGGCGGAAATCTCCGGCGACACCGAAGTGAATGAATCCGTCCTGGAGGAGATCGGTACGCTGGTCTCCGAACGGGAGGAATTCATGCGGCAGAACCGCATGCTATACGAGCGCTGGCAGCCGGACATGATCGAGCGCCTGCGCGCGTGCGGACTGACCGACGAAGAGATCGAAGTCTGCTGCCTGTATGCGATGGGTCTCAACGGCAAGACCATCCAGCAGTATACCCAGGACGGCCGTCACTACCAGAACGTCGGGCTCATCCGCAAGAAACTGGGTCTGGGCGAGCACGACAAGAACATCGACGGCTATATCAAATCCCTGATCAGATAGCGCCGGCCTGGACGAGGATCGCTCCCCGCCGGTCGAACCGCTTGGCTTCGGCGTCCGTGAACCGGGCGTCGTTGGGGCCTTTATACCGGCCTTTTTCGAAGTAGAACAATTCGTGGGTGTCGGCGGAGACCAGCATCTTGTAGCACACCGAGCGGAAGGTGATCTGCACGGGTGCGATGGTGATGCCGACCAGCGCGTTGCGCTCCTGCCGGGCAAAGGCTTCGTCGGCCGCGTCCGGGTCGAGGTAGACCCGTTTGCCGGTCAGTTTGCCGTTGTTGACGGCCGCCAGGCCGGCGTAGGCCGTCTTGTCGGAGACGATGGCTTCCTCCACGAAGGCCTGGAGGATGTCCAGGAAGGCCCCCATGAACAGGAGTTCCCGTCCGCTGGGGTCGTCGACGCTGGCGATGGGGATCCGGACGACCTCGAAGGGTTTGCGCAGGCTCTCCGTCTCGTCTTCCCGGCCGCCTTTGTTCAGGATCAGGTAGGCGATGCCTTCCTGCTGGGCCAGGTTCAGGAAATAATAGTTGTTGGAGCTGCGCAGGGCGGCATATTCCTCCGGCGAGCAGAACTCGTAGGGGGAGATGCGCCAATGGACGGCGACTTCCTCCCGGAGGGCCAGCTCCATGAAGGAGTTCCCGGCCAGGACGACCTTGGTGGTCCGGGTGGGGAAGTCTTCGAGCCGGGCCTTGCGGGTATATACCTTGCCCTGCGCGAACGCGGCCGTGCCGCAGAGGAGCAGGACCAGGGTCAGAAAAAGATGTTGCAAACGGCGTTTCATATCCCAAAGTTAAGCAAAAATCATTACATTTGTGAGTTATGTCAGACTACGTCGTATCAGCCCGCAAATACCGTCCGGACTCCTTCGAGTCCCTGATCGGACAGGACAATATCGCGCGGACCCTCAAGAATTCCATCCAGCGGGGGCAGCTGGCGCATGCCTATCTGTTCTGCGGCCCCCGGGGAGTAGGCAAAACCAGTGCCGCGCGTATCTTCGCCAAGACCATCAACTGCTCCAACCCGGGCCCGGACCTCGAGCCGTGCGGGGCGTGCGATTCCTGCCGTTCCTTCGCCGAGGGGCGTTCCTATTGCATCCATGAGCTGGATGCGGCTTCCAACAACGGCGTGGAGGACATCAAGACCTTGATGGACCAGGTGCAGATCCCGCCGCAGGTGGGCCGCTATTCGGTCTATATCATCGACGAGGTGCACATGCTGTCGCAGTCGGCGTTCAACGCTTTCCTCAAGACCCTGGAGGAGCCGCCGGCACATGCCATCTTCATCCTGGCCACCACGGAGAAGCACAAGATCCTCCCGACCATCCTGAGCCGTTGCCAGACCTATGATTTCAACCGCATCGGCGTGCCGGACATCGTGCGCAACCTGCGCGGCATCGCCGGCAAGGAGGGGATCACGGTGGACGACGAGTCGCTCCACGTGATCGCCCACAAGGCCGACGGCGCGATGCGCGACGCGTTGACGCTTTTCGACCAGACGGTCGCTTTCTGCGGGACGGATATCCATTACGAGGATGTGATCCGCAACCTGGGTGTGCTGGACTACGAGTATAGCTTCCGCCTGGTGGATGCGTTCCTGTCCGGGGATTATGCGTCGGCGTTGCTGGCGTTCGACGAGATCCTGGCCAAGGGGTTCAACGCGTTGCATTTCGTCTCGGCGTTGAGTGCGCATCTGCGCGACCTGCTGGTGAGCCGTACGGGCGGGCTGGAGTCGTTGCTGGACCTGCCGGATTCGCTTCGGGCGCGGTACAAGGAGCAGGGGGAGCGTTGCAGCGTGAAGTGGCTTTACGATGCGCTTGGGATCACGTCCCAGTGTGAGGCGGGGTACCGTCTTTCTACCAATCCCCGGTTGCATATCGAGTTCGCGCTGATGAAGCTGGCTTTCCTGCAGAATGCTCCGGCGCAGACAACAGCTTCTGTGCAGACAACTGCTTCTACGCAGGCAGGAACTGCTTCGTCGCTACGTGCCGGTGCACCCCGGCAGAACTTCGCGCTTCGCGCTCATCCCTCCCAACCTGACGGTTGGGCCCCTCCCGTTCACGAGACCACGGGCGGCCACGGTTCTGCCGGGGTGCCCGGCAGCTCCGCTCCGGCAGTTCCTGCGGAGAAGTCAGCCGCAGGTTCAGGGCGGCTACGGTCTGAGGAGGCTGTTGCCACTCCGACTGAGCAGGCGGCACCGGAGACTGTTGCTGCTCCGGTTGAGCCGGCAGAGCCGGAGAAGGCGCCGGAGGCGGCTCCGGCTCCGGCCAAGCGGAGGATGAAGTCCGGGGCGTCGTTGTCGTTGTCGGCCTTGCTGAGCGACGACGAGCCGGATGTGGTGCAGCCGGCGAAGGAGGCCGCGGGCGCCGTGGCGGCGCCGGAGGCGTTCCCGGCGGAAGAGGATCTGGCCGCGAAGTGGAAGGAACTGGCCGCGATGTACGGCAGCCAGCCGCGCCTCGCCAATGCGCTGGCCAATGCCAAGCTGACCTTCCGCGAGGAGGAGGGCCGCAAGGTCGTGGATTTCACCGTGACCAACGAGGCCCAGAAGAAGTGGATCGAAGAGCGAATCCTGCGCGACCTCGAGGCGCGGTACGCCAGGCTGACGGCCTGCGGCCGCATCCGCCTGGAGCCTTCCGTGCAGCCTGAGGAGGAGCAGGGACCCCGGATCTACATGCCGGCCGAGAAGGCCGAAGACCTGATGAGCAAAAACGAGGAGGTCCGCAACCTGGTTGTCGACCTCGGACTGGATATCAAATAGTTATGATACTTCGCTGCGAGAATCTCGTCAAGAAATATGGGGTCCGGACGGTCGTCAAGGGCGTGTCGATGCAAGTCAGCCAGGGAGAGATCGTCGGTTTCCTCGGGCCCAACGGAGCCGGCAAGACCACCAGCTTCTACATGATCACGGGCCAGATCGTGCCCAACGCCGGCCGCGTGTTCCTCGACGACGAGGAGATCACCGGCCTGCCGATGTACCAGCGTGCCCAGAAGGGCATCGGCTACCTCCCCCAGGACGCTTCCGTCTTCCGCCGGATGTCCGTCGAGGACAACATCGAGTCGGTGATGGAGATGCGCGGCGTGCCGCGCGAGGAGCGTCGCGAGCGCCGCGAGGCCCTGATCGACGAATTCAACCTCTCCAAGGTGCGCAAGTCGCTGGGCATCCAGCTCTCCGGCGGCGAGCGGCGCCGCTGCGAGATCGCGCGCGCCCTCGCCATCGATCCCAAGTTCATCCTGCTCGACGAGCCGTTCGCGGGCGTGGACCCGATCGCCGTGGAGGACATCCAGTACATCATCGCCAAGCTGAAGTACCGCAACATCGGCGTGATCATCACCGACCACAACGTCGGCGAGACCCTGGCCATCACGGACCGCGCCTATCTCCTCTACGAAGGTACGATCCTCCAGGAGGGGACGCCCGAGGCGCTGGCGGCGGACGAGGACGTCCGCACCAAGTACCTCGGCTCGGGGTTCGTGCTCAAGCGTTCCGTCTCCGTGGAGCGTGCGCAGGCGGAGTTCGAGCGCGCACGGCAGGCAGCCGCCAAGGATTGATTGTAAGGGTTTTATACAAACCAATATGAACCGTTTCCTGTCCATCCTCCTGATGGGCTGCCTGCTGGTGTGTGCCTGCAACAGGCAGCCGGCGGGCATCTCGCCCGTGCCGCTGGATGCCATCCGCACCGGCGACGCCCCCGCCACGCCGGTCTACCACCTGCTGGACCCGAAGGTCAGCAAGGCGAGCGGCTACTCCAAGGTGATTATCCGGTAGCTGAGGCAGATTACGTGGACCAGGTCCACTTTGAGTGCCCGGACCAGGTCCACCACCCTTGCCTCTGAGTCCCTTCTGCGCCATACTGGGTGGACCTGGTCCACCCCCTGGAATCGGACCAGGTCCACCTGGCGGGAAGGATCGGTGTGGAAAGTGAGAGGTGGATGGACCCTTTATGCCGGCCTTGACGGCCGGTCAGACTCGCAGAGTATGTCCAGCAGGACCTTGAGCTTATTCCCGACCATACTTCTCCCACAGATAAGACAGTTTGGGATCGCCGGTCGGTTCTCCTTCCGAAGGGGCGGTCGGCTTGCAGCAGGACAGATTCAGGATCTCGTCGGAGACCGCAAAAGCACGCGGGAGGACGGTCTGAACGCGTGTCGTTTCCATACGCTATGATCTCTATTGATACAAAGAAATGCAAATAGTTATCATTTTCAAATAAATGATATCAAATCCCATCGCCTTTTATATATTCGTCTGGCTGGCGGGATGTTGCTTTTTTTCTGTATATTTGTTGTCTATACTGAGACTGAACCACACGATTATGCGAATCCCTGACATCACCATCGCCGTCGACGGCTATTCCTCCACCGGCAAGAGCACGCTGGCGCGCCTGATCGCGCAGCATTTCGATTTCCTGTACCTGGACTCCGGCGCCATGTACCGGGGCGTGACCCTCTTCGCGCAGGAGCGGGGGCTGATCGCGCCGGACAACACCATCGACCCGGCCCTCGAAGCGGCCCTGGAGGGCCTGGACCTGCATTTCGCCCCCGGCACCATCCTGCATATGGGGGAGCGGAACATCGAGAAGGAGATCCGCACCATGGAAGTCTCCTCGCAGGTGAGCCCGATCGCCGCCGTGCCCTACGTCCGCGCCTGGGTCGACCGCCGGCTGCATGACTTCGCCGCCTCCGGCCGCGTGGTGATGGACGGCCGGGACATCGGCACCACGGTCTTTCCGAACGCCGAGATCAAGATCTTCATGACCGCCCGCCCCGAGGTCCGCGCCCAGCGCCGCTTCGACGAGCTGGTCTCGAAGGGGGAGAGCCCGGTCTTCGAGGAGGTGAAGAAGAACCTCCAGGAGCGCGACTACATCGACTCCCACCGCGAGACTTCGCCGCTGCGCCGGGCCGAAGACGCCTTCGTGCTCGACAATTCCGAGATGGGCTTCACCGACGAGATCGCCTGGGCCGAAGGCCTGATCCGGGGCAAGTTCGGGTTGCTGGATGCGCCGGATGCGATCGTGTGATGATGATGCAGGTCGAGATCGATCCCCATTCCGGTTTCTGCGGCGGCGTGATCCGCGCCATCGGCACGGCCGAGAAAATCCTCGACGCCGAGGGACACCTGTTTTCGCTCGGCGCCATCGTCCACAATGAGGAGGAACTCGCCCGGCTCGAGGGGCGCGGGCTCGTGACCCTCGGCAAGGCCGACCTGGAGGCGATGGACGCCTCCGCGGCCGGGCAGGCCCTGCTCATCCGCGCCCACGGCGAGCCCCCGCAGGTCTATGCGCGCCTGAAAGAACTGGGATTCAAGGTAATAGACTGCACCTGCCCCGTGGTGCTGGGCCTGCAGCAGAAGATCCGCGAAGCGCATGCGCGCGTGGCTCCGGCCGGCGGGCAGGTCGTGCTCTTCGGCAAGATCGGCCACCCCGAGGTCCTGGGCCTGGTGGGCCAGGTGCCGGAAGGCGGCGTGACCGTGGTCGAGAATGCGGAGCAGCTCGAGGCGCGCCTTGCGGACGGAAGCATCCGTCCCGGCCGCGCCGTCGAACTCTTCTCCCAGACGACGATGAGCCCGGAAGGTTATGACGCCGTGCGCGGCCGCCTGCAGGCGGCGATGCAGGGCGCGTCCCTGAAGGTCCACGATACCATCTGCCGCCAGGTCGCCTCCCGCCACCGCGAACTGTCCGACTTCGCCCGCGCCCACGACGCCGTGGTGTTCGTCTCCGGCCGCGAGAGCTCCAACGGCAAGGTGCTGTGCGAGCTCTGCCGCCGCGCCAATCCCCGCACCTGGCACATCGGCTCCGCTGGTGAATTGCAGCCCGGCTGGTTCCGCCCCGGCGACCGCGTCGGCGTGTGCGGAGCCACTTCCACGCCCAAATGGCTGCTGGAAGAAGTGGCCGCAGGCATCAAAAATTTGCAATAGTTGGTGCAAATAGTTAAATTTGCCCGGTTATACGCGCTAAATCAAACTAATAAAGAGATATTTTTATGGCAACAACAGCTGATTTCAAGAACGGACTTTTCCTCAAGTACAACGGCAAACCGTGCCAGATCGTCTGGTTCCAGCACGTCAAGCCGGGCAAGGGCCCCGCTTTCGTGAAGACCAAGCTCCGCAACCTGGAGAACGGCAACATCCTTGAGAACACGTTCACCGCCGGCATGAAGATCGAGACGATCGATGTCGAGCGCCGCCCCTATCAGTTCCTCTATGCCGAGGAGGACGGCTTCAACTTCATGCACGAAGAGACCTACGAGCAGATCCTGCTCCCGAAGGACGTCGTCGAGAATGCCGACCTGATGAAGGAAGGCCAGCACGTCGAGATGATGTTCGTCGTCGGCGAGGAGCGCTGCCTGACCTGCGAACTCCCGACCTACGTCACCCTCGAGGTCACGTATTCCGAGCCCGCCGTCAAGGGCAACACCGCCTCCACCTCCGCCCTCAAGGAAGTCACCCTCGAGACCGGTGCCAAGGTGATGGTCCCGCTCTTCATCGAGACCGGCGAGAAGATCAACGTCAACACCGCGGACCGTTCCTACGGCGGACGCGCATAAGCGGAAGCTCATAGAGACGATGAAGCCGGCCCCGGAGGGTCGGCTTCATCGTTGTGTATGTCTCGGTTTCACTGCTGCTCGATCTTGAGCTGCTGGATCTTGAAGTATTTGCCCTTGTGGCTCACGAAGATCGTGACGGAGAAGCTCTGGCCGCCGGCCTTGAGGGTGCCGAGGGCGTATTTCATGTTGTCCTTGCCGGCCGTGTGGGAGATGTCGAAGGAGCGCGGGGTGTAGGACTCGAAGAAGGTCTTGACGATCTGGCGGGCCTGGGCCTTGCTGGCGCTGCTGCCCTGGGCGGAGACGACGGAGATCTCGAGGTTGTCGTCGAACCATGCGGAGAGCTTGTCGGCGTTGCCCTGGGCCATGTACTTGCCGATGGGGATGAACACGTCGAATTCGGCGGACTGGGCCGCAAGGCGTCCGCAGAAGAAGATCGGCAGCAGGACTGCCGCTATTTGGAGCAAGCGTTGCACGGCCGAAAAGATTGCAAATTCCGAGCCACGTTATTATCTTTGTAGAGAAACCAATTATCAGCACTGAAGCATATGAAGAGATTACTGGCAACTATCCTGCTGACTGCCTGCACGCTGGGGCTCCTGCGCGCAGAGCAGGTCGGCGTGCGTCCGCTGGACGGTCGTGAATCGACCGTGCGGCAGGGCACTTCCTGGGGCATCCCCTTCGCCAAGGGCACCGTCCAGCCCGGAGCGACGTTCGTGGTGACGGATGCCGCCGGCCGCACGGTCCCGTCCGAAAGCTGGCCGCTGGCCTGGTGGCCGGACGGCTCGCTGAAGTGGGTCGGGTTCGCCGCGGTGGCGGACCGGGGCGCCCTGAACGTCGACGTGCGCCCGGCGCCCAAGGCGCGCGGACGGCGCACAGCCGTCGTGGAGCCGCTGGTGCGCACGCTGGCCGAGCAGACGCCGGAAGGCATCCGGATCAATACCGGCGTGATGACCTGCCTGCTGCCCGCGGACGGGTCGAGCTTCCTGCGCGACCTCGCCCTGGGCGGCAAGGTGATCGCTTCCGACGCCGAACTGGTGGCCGTCTGGGAGCGCCGCAGCGGCACGGACGCGAAGCGCACCGTCACGCAGGAGGAGTGTCTGAGCCATATTGAGAAAATATCCCTGATGCAGGACAACCCGATGCGCGCCGTCGTCAAGGTGGAGGGCAAGCACCGCGCTGCGAGCGGCCGCGAGTGGCTGCCGTTCGCCGTCTACTGCATCTTCTACGCCGGCCAGCCTACGGTCCAGCTGACGCACTCCTTCGTCTTCGACAGCGACGGACGCGAGGACTTCATCCAGGGCCTGGGTGTGCGCTTCCGCGTGCCGTTCCGCGAGGAGGTCCACAACCGCCACATCCGCCTCGCGGGTGACGGCGAGGACGGCGCGGGCTTCTGGTGCGAGCCGGTCCGGCTGGCCCCGGGCTACCGCCCCAGTGCCGGACGCACCTTCATGAACAACTATCAGGAATACCTGCGCGGTGCCCGGCTCCCGAATGAGTCGGAACTTTCCGAGAGTGAGCGCGCCGCCCTGCAAACTTGTCCCGTCTGGGGCGACGCCCGCCTGGTGCAGAACAGCTCCAACGGTTTCTCAATCGACAAGCGCACCACCCCCGAGAGCTCCTGGGTCCACTACGTGGAGGGAGGACGCTCGCTGGGCGGCGCCCTGCTCGGCGACTGCTCCGGCAGTATCTTCGTGGGGGTCAAGGACTTCTGGCAGAGCTACCCGGCCGCGCTCCACGTGGACCGCGCCGGCGAGCCGGCCGGCTACCTGACGGCCTGGCTGTGGTCTCCGGACGGCCCGGCGATGGACATGCGCCACTACGACACCGTCCCGCATGACCTCAAGATCAACTACGAGGACTACAAGGAGGGCTGGGAGTCCCCGCTCGGCGTGGGCCACCGCTCCACCCTGGAGATCCGCCTGTTCGATAGCATTCCGGCCAACGACGAGCTGCTCGCCGTGGCGAAGGCCGTGCAGAAGCCGCTGCAGTACAGCTGTACGCCGGAGTACCTCTACTCCGTCCATGCCTTCGGAGACTATTGGGCGCTGCCGCGTCCGGAGAACCCCGTCTACGCAGACATCGAGCGCCAGCTCAACGAGAACCTGGAGTTCTACCGCCGCCAGATCGACGAGCGCTCCTGGTACGGCTTCTGGAACTACGGCGACGTGATGCACAACTACGATTTCACCCGTCACGACTGGCGCTACGACATCGGCGGCTGGGCCTGGAACAATGTCGAGCTCGCCCCGAACGTGCTGCTCTGGACCTGTTTCCTGCGCACGGGCCGCGAGGACCTCTGGACCATGGCCGAGGCGCTTGAGAAGCACGCCAGCGAGGTGGACGTACACCACCTGGGGCAGTTCGCCCCGCTGGGCTCGCGCCACAATGTCGTGCACTGGGGTGACGGCGCCAAGCAGCCGCGCATCAGCTACGCCGGCATGAAGCGCTACCTCTACTACCTGACCGGCGGCGATCCGCTGACGGGCGACCGCATGACCGAGCAACTCGGGGCGGAGAAGGCCTATGACCATGCCCGCCGCATCAGCACCTGGGGTGCCGTGGGCGGCACCTACATCAAGTCCTCGCTCAACGACTGGGGCTACTATGCCGGCAACTGGATGATCGAGTGGGAACGCACCGGCAACACGTACTACCGCGACCGCCTGCTCAACTCCATCAAGGACCTGACGGCCCTGAGCCGCATCAGCGGCGCCCTGGCCTTCGACTACTTCGACCCGGAGACCGGCCGTTTCATGGTCTGGCTCAATGAGAAGCCGGCCGCGCCCGGCCCGGGCGGGCGTCCCGCCCCGCAGGCCGAGGTGAACGCCCCCGCATCCGAGTTCGTGCCCGCCTCCACGCTCAGCGACAAGAAGCTCCGGAGCATCGTGGGCTGGCGCCTCGCCAACGTCCGTGGCGACACCTTCAGCACCATCTTCGGCGTGCCGGAGATGCTGGCCGACATCCGTGCCACGGTGGACGCTCCGGAGTTCTGGAAATATGTCGACAACTCCTTCCGCGCCATCTCCGGCGTGGCGGGCGGCAGCATGACCGGCCCGCGCATGGCCGCATGGATTGCCAATTCCGAGGGGAACGCAGAGATGGGGGCAAAGGCTTGGAAGAACCTGCTGGACAACGGTTTCACGGCCACGGAGAGCGACGGCACGCCCGTCCGTCCGCACCCGCTGGACGAGAAGGTGGCGACGCCGGACATCGTCAAGCCGTACGGCGAGCCGCACTTCCTCGGGCAGAGCGCCGGCTGGCAGCTGCACACCCCGAGTACGACCCAGTGGCTGCTCAACGCCATCGAGGTGATGGAGTGGGCCCGCAACTACGCGCCGGAGAAATAGCCTATGCGCCTGACACTGCTCACGGTCGGTCGGACGGACATTCCGTGGGTCCGGGAAGGACTGGACATGTACGTCTCCCGGATCGGCCACTACGTCCCTTTCGAGCTCCGGGAGATCCCGGAGCTCAAGGGCGTGTCGGCGCTGACCCGCGAGCAGATCAAGGAGCGGGAGGGCGAGCTGATCCTCAAGCAGCTGCGTCCCGCTGACGAGGTGATCCTGCTGGACGAGCACGGCCGCGAATACCGCTCGCTGGAGTTCGCGGACTGGCTGGGCCGGCGCATGGCGGGCTCCGGGCGCGACCTGGTGTTCGTCATCGGCGGGGCCTACGGCTTCTCCGATGCCGTGTATGCACGCGCCGCCGGCAAGGTCTCCCTCTCGAAGATGACTTATTCCCACCAGCTGGTGAGAACGATTTTTGCAGAGCAGCTCTACCGGGCTTTCACGATCCTTCGCGGGGAGCCCTACCATCACGAATGAAACCGCTTGGACATATCAAGGAGTGGCTCGCCGCGGCGCTGCTGGCGGTGGGCGTGGTCGTGTTCATCTCTTCGCTGCAGGTCACCCAGTCGGCGGGTGACACGTCCCGGGCGGCGCGCCGCGTGGAGCGGATGCTCCAGCGGCGGCTGGCGCTGCTGGACACTTATGCGGACAAGGCCCTCTCGCAGCCCGTCAGCCAGTGGCTGGAACTGGACGGCCTGCCGGGCGACTTCGTCATCTACCGCTACTGCAGCGACACGCTCCAGTCGTGGTGCAACGAATTCCCGATCGCCAACGACAACATCAACCAGCGCGTCTATGTCCCCTTCCTGGCGGACTCGCGCCTGGGCGCGGTGTCGCCGCTGCTGCAGGTCACGGATTCCCTGGGTTACCATAACCTGGGATCCCGCTGGTACCTGGCCAAGTGGGTAGGCGACGAATCCGTCCGGGTGATCGCCGCCATGGTGGTGATGGACGAG
>Ga0310697_10004964_pt1 | contig 12974 bp, 8 predicted proteins | sample 172DNAGHGlowgp2_FD_203883 | JGI IMG/M metagenome (GOLD analysis project Ga0310697, IMG submission 203883) | Sheep rumen microbial communities from Palmerston North, Manawatu-Wanganui, New Zealand - 1728 DNA GHGlow gp2 (v2) (version 2) | ecosystem: Host-associated > Mammals > Digestive system >...
TTCTCCCGCGCGGGGAAGAACGAATTCTTTGCTGTGGATCATGTGAGCTTTGAGGTGATGCCCGGCGAGATCCTGGGCATCGTGGGCGAATCCGGCTCCGGCAAGTCCACCATTGCCAAGCTCATCACCCGGCAGATCGACGCCACCACCGGCACCATCGAGATCGACGGCCAGGACATCACCAGGCTCACCGGGCGGCAGCTGATCCCGGTCTATGCGAAGATCCAGATGGTCTTTCAGACGCCGACGGGCTCCTTCGATCCCCGGCGCACCCTGGGCGACGGCATCTGCGAGAGTCTGCGCAATAAGGGTGTCTCCAAGGCCGAGCGGGAAGCCAAGGCCCGGGTGCTTCTGGAGCAGTGCGGCCTGTCGGGAGAATTTCTCGAGCGCTACCCGCACCAGGTCTCCGGCGGCCAGTGCCAGCGCGCGGCCATTGCCCGGGCGCTGATGTGCGACCCGCGGATCCTCATCTTTGACGAGGCGACCTCGGCTCTGGATGTGACGGTGCAGAAGCAGATCATCGAGCTTCTGCAGCAGCTACAGAAAGAAAAGAGCCTGGCGTATCTCTTCATCTGTCACAACCTGGCCCTGGTGCAGCAGTTCTGCGACAAGGTCATCGTCCTCTATGACGGGAAGATCGTGGAGTACGGCCTTCCCGACGAAGTCATCCTGCATCCGCATTCGGATTATGCCAAACGGTTGGTGGACGCGATTTTCTAAAATTTTGTTTTATTATAACGTTCGTAAAAAAGAAGTAATCGCCATGCTGTGAACATGGCGATTACAATTTTGTAACCCTATTTACAGCAAACCGTCTGTTGGGTTTGCCTTTCGTTTATATTACAGCAGATTATGATTGTCTGTCAAATACTGACTCAGCTGTTTTTCCAGGCCTCAATCTCTTTTTCAAGCCAGGCGCAGAGCTCGTCTATGCCCTCGCCTGTCTTGGCTGAAATCGGGATTATGTCGAGGTCGGGGTTGCGCATGAGCGCGTTCTTCTTGCACTTCTCAAGATCGAAGTCAAAGTAAGGGGCGACGTCAATCTTGTTTACGACCAGCACATGTGATACCTGGTACATAAGCGGGTACTTGAGAGGCTTGTCATCGCCTTCCGGTACTGAGAGAATTGTAAGATTCTTAACAGCACCTGTGTCAAACTCTGCCGGGCAGACAAGGTTGCCTACATTTTCAAGGATAAGGAAGTCAAAGTCCTCCTCGAGAGCCTCTATACCCTGGCGGGTCATCTCAGCGGTCAGGTGGCACATGCCGCCCGTGTGGAGCTGAATCGCCTTCGCTCCGATTGCCGTGATTGTGGCGGCATCGACATCCGAGTCGATGTCAGCCTCCATGACACCTATTTTATATTTCTTTGCCAGACGTGGAATTACCTGTGTGAGAGTGGTCGTCTTTCCCGAACCGGGTGAGGACATGATATTGAGGAAGAAAGTGCCCTTCTCCTTGAGAGTGGCTCTGAGTGCCTCTGCGTCCTTGTTGTTATCGGCAAAAACGTTCTCTTTGATTTCAATGATGCGATATTCTTTTTCCGTCATTTTTCTGATACCTCCGAACAGAAGAATTTTACCACTTAAAGGGCTTTTATGTCAACCTGACGACATTTGACACATATGTTTTTTTATAATATAATCTCTTTGTTTTTAGGACGTATTTAGGACATTTTTAGGATTGTTTTAGGATTGTTTCAGAATCCTGTCAGGACGATGCATTATGAAAAAAACAAAAGAGACCATACTTGAAAAAGGAGCTGTCCTGTTCCGTGAAAAGGGCTACAACGGAACAAGCATGAGAGAGATTGCGCAGGCCGCGGGAGTTGCCGTGGGCAACCTCTGCTACTATTTCCCCAAAAAGGAAGATCTTTATTACTCTTATTATTCCAGATTCTTCTCTGCCCTCACGGACGCCCTGGAGCCCATATTCTCGACAGAGACCAATCCCTGGGTCAGTTTCTTCGCACGCGAATACATCATCTACTACAAGTTCTTCGCGGACCCGCACTACAAGAGACAGGCCCTGGACGCCATAAACATCCCCATCTTCCGTCAGCACTACTGCAGGGACTTCTACTCCCGCCTTCTGGAATTCATGGAGTCCATAGGCAGTAATTTCGAACCGGAGAATCTCCTCGATTACTCAATCATTTTCTGCACTACGGAGATGCATCTCTTCGAGGCCCACGCCAACGAGGAAAATCCGGATTTCAAAAGAATCTTTTCGCTGATTCTGAGCATTGAGTTTAACTTTGCAAATGTCACGCCGGACCGTCAGCGGGAACTCACGGATGAAATAATCCGTGTCTCAGAGCAATTTCTGAGTGAACATCCGGGCATACTCACTTTCTAATCTTAATATTATTGTAACTGTTTTATATGATTTTGTTGGCATTTACTCCCTATAATGACAATCGGAGCTGATGCAAATGACCGAAAGAAAGCACGAATTTGACAAGCTGATCTGGATTTTCTTCTTCTGCAGTCTGATAGGCCTCCTGCTGGAAGGCGGTTACACTTATTACCACACGGGACATTGGGAGAACCATGTAGTTACAATGCTGCTTCCCATCTGCCCGATCTACGGCATAGGAGCCCTGATATTCTGGCTTGCAGACCATAAGATCAGCAAAGACGTAAACATAATAATAAAGGCCCTGTTCATAGGCACATGCGCGACGGCGATGGAGTTCGCCTGCGGACTGTTTCTCTACTACCTGCTCGGCATGAGGGCCTGGGACTACACACATATACCCACAAACGTACTCGGTATCTTCTGTCCCGAGTTTCTTGTAATCTGGTCCGTGCTGGGACTCATTTATCTGCTTATCGTGAATCAGATTCACAAGAAGACGGACGAGAAGCCGGCGCGCGAACATAAAATGTGGTTCCATATTGTCACGGTCATCTTCAGCATCTTCCTCTTCATTGACATGCTCTCGGCCTGGATATTCATCTTCTTCTGGAGCGACCGTCACTACGGTGACCCGGTTGACACGAAAGCGGAGATCATGGCTGAGCAGATAGCCGATGACGACTTTATGAAGAACAGATTTATCGAGTGGCATTTCCTGGACGATTTAGGTGAAATTGAGATGCGCTACAGAGGACTCGGGAAGAAATAACACAAAAAAGGAAAAAGAGCGGCAGAGCCGCTCTTTTTTTATGTTTTATTTCAGGAACTGTTCCAGTGTGGCGAAGAGGTCTTCGGGCTGGACCGGCTTGGAGAGGTGCGCATTGAGGCCCGCCTGCATGCTGCGCTGGACGTCCTCGTCGAAGGCGTTGGCCGTGAGAGCTATAATCGGAATTGCCTTTGCGTCTTCACGGTCCAGCGCACGTATGACGCGCGTGGCCTCAAGGCCGTCCATCTCGGGCATACGCATGTCCATGAGTATGCCGTCATAGTGACCGGGCTCGCTGCTTTCAAATGCCTCAACCGCAAGTCTGCCGTTTTCAACGCGGTCGACCTTTATGTCTCTCATGGAGAGTACCATAACCATGATTTCGGCATTGATGTCGACATCCTCAGCGAGAAGCAGACGCTTTCCTGACAGGTCGACCTCCTTGGTGCCCAGGGCCTTGCGGCTCTTGAATGCCGCTTTGAACTCGTCCATGACGCTCGCGGCGAAAAGCGGCTTCGCGACAAAGGTGTCGACGCCCGCCTCGCGCGCCTCATCGGCTATCTCATCCCAATTATAAGAGGTGAGAATAATGATTGCCGTATCATGATCAACTATTTTTCTTATTTCCCTCGTGGTTTCAAGGCCGTCCATTTCGGGCATTTTCCAGTCGACGATGATGAGATTATAAGGTTCCATGCGCGTCTGCCTGAGTTTAACCTTTTCAATTGCCTCAGGGCCTGACCCGGCAGTCTCGCAATGAATACCTACCTGGCCCAATACAAGCTGCGCATGTTCACGGGCTATCGGGTCATCATCGATGACAAGAACCGTCATATCACCGGGATGGATTTCGAACCCGTCGTCATCGAAGGCACCGCTGCGGTCAGACTCACCGAGCGGTATGGACACCGTAAACTCAGTACCTTTTCCCTTCTCACTCTCGACCCCTATGGTACCGTTCATGAGTTCGACAAGGTTCTTCGTTATAGCCATGCCGAGTCCGGTGCTGCCGTATCTGTTTGTGGCTGAGGAATCCTCCTGGCTGAAAGTATCGAAGAGTTTGGGCAGATACTCCTCACTCATTCCTATGCCCGTGTCTTTAATCTTGAACTGAAGAGTCTGGTAGCCGCTGAGAGTAGCGGTACGTTCCACATTGAAAGTAACTTTTCCGCCCTCCGGCGTAAACTTGACCGCATTGCCGAGTATGTTGATTATAACCTGGCGTATCTTGGTCTCGTCACCAATATAATAGTCATCTGTATTGCCCTCAACGCGGCACTCGTAATCCAGGCCCTTCTCCCTGCACTGTCCGCCGATAATCGTGCTGATGTTCTCTATCATTTTCGGAAATGAGAACTCCTCGCTTTTAATTGTCATGCGTCCCGACTCTATACGGGACATGTCGAGAATATCATTTATCAGTCCCAGAAGATGGTTCGCGGATGCGCCCATCTTCTCGAGATAATCTTTGGTCTTTTCGGGTGTCTCGGGATCGTTTAAAGCTATATTGTTAAGACCGACTATTGCATTCATCGGAGTCCTTATCTCATGACTCATGTTTGAAAGGAATATTGTTTTTGCCTTGCTGGCATCTTCAGCCGCCTCAAGAGCAACGCTCAAAGCTTCGTTCTTCTCGGCAATCTCCTCCTGGAGCGCGAGTTTCTGCTCATACTCCTCCTGCTTTACCCTGTTTGCGGCCTCAAGCGTCTCCTTCTCAAGCGTGGCTCTTGCCGAGCGCCTTGAAAGAGTGATGATAAGACTGAAAAGACCGATAAGAAAAGCTGCGGTGATTATGGACTGCACGATGCTGCGCTTGATCATATTCGACGATACCGAACTTATCTGCTCGCCGATAACACTGTCCCGAACAAGATATGTAAGAAACCAGTCCGTGCCTTCAATCGGCACATAGGCAAGCGTCTCAAGTGTTCCGTCATATGTGAATGTTATGACGCCTCTCTGTGAGTCTTTGAAGTCGGCTTCCATCTTTTCAATAGAATAGCCGTTTTCCGGATGAGCATTGTGTATGGCCTCAAGTAGATTATCTTCCTTGGCAAGACCTCCTAAAACGGTATTGGTCAGAGCCACACCGCTGCTCGTGTAGATATTGCAGAATGTCATGCCGTCTTCCTGAGACATCAATGAGATGCCTTCAAGCAGGATATCCATATCCTTTTCCATGAAGCAGGCGACAAGTTTTTTCCCTTCCAGGGTCAGGTCCGTCGGGACTGCAATGACAGCTTTCTTGTTCTTCAGCGTAACATCTCTGACGGAGATTTCCGGTCCGGTGATTTTTTTATAATCAAAGTTGTATTTGTCAATATCCTGCTGCGTGCCGAGAGAGGTGTAGACAAGTCCGTCCTCATCGACAAAGGCAAATCTCTCCAGGTTGAAAAGGGCCTTCATACGGGCCTGATATGCCTGAAGATGTTCAATATCCCTTAAGTCATCGTCGGTCATGAGGTCTATGGCGACCCCAATCAGATTAATGTTGTCACGGAGATTGTTTTCAACAACCTCTTTTCGGCGTCCCGCAAGTTCATCAAGATACATGAGACTCACGGCTTCCGCGGCCTCTTTCGTATCATGGGTAGCATTGGTACCGATCCAGATATTGCCGAACACCAGTATAAGAGCAAGTATTACCAGACCGATGAAGAGAATCAGCAGGGTCCTTCTGCTGTTTTTAGTCATCCGATCATCCCCTTACCATCTGTTTTCAACGTATTCACAGAAAGCATACATGTCCTTTATCTCGAGCACCGTGCCGTCATCGAGCGTCACGGTACCGTTCCACAGGCCATGAACCTGATGACTGTGCATACGCATGACGAGGACGTTGAGGTCCAAGTGATGATCATAGAAAGGAGTCATCGTCAGGTTGAAACGGCCGTCACGCGAGATGAACTTCCAGGGCTCCATATATTTGTCGGGCTTCGGGAAGGTCTCAACGTCAACCGCTTCGAACTTGTGACCCTTGCCGTCGTAGAACATCATGGTCTCGGTCGCGTTGCGTTCGTCGCCTATACCCCAGGTAATCTCGAAACCGAATGTGTGCTTTTGGCCTTCCTTGTCGGTGATGTAAGTGGAGCCTGAACCCCAGTACCATACGAGGCTGTAAGGGGTGCATACGCGGCCCCAGTCAAGGCTGCCGAACATTGTATCCTTTGTAAACTTATACTCCTGACCATCATACTTTACAAAGCCTTCTGCAGGCATGCACATCTGCTTTGTGGTCATGAAAAAGCGGTCCGGATGTCCCTCAAACGGGATTATTGTCGTGATATTCTCATGGTCCTCATACATGTCCATTTCGAAATGACATTCGGACTTCGGAGACTTGAACCAAAGGGTCCTCTTTGTCTTTTCGGTCTTAAACTCAAACTCGGCCTTGCCGACTTTGAAGTGGACCGTGTTAGGGACGTCACCCTTCGGCGGCAGTGCGTACTTGTCCGTCTGAGCAATAAAGATATTCATGTCTTCAAAAACGGTCTTGCCGTTTTTGATATCGACAAGTACGAGTGATACGTAGCCGCCGAGCGAGATGTTGGCGAAGGAGAGCTGTACCATGAAATTACCGTCGGACAGCTGATAAAAATCCCACTCCTTGCGGCGCATCTTATGAAGTACCTTGTTTCTGTCATACTCGAAAACATTGTGTTTTGCATAGCCCGGACAGAGAACCTCTCCCTTCGGGCCGAACATGGGAGTAGACTCCGTATACTCCTTCTGTGCGCTTACATAGTCAGCTTCCTGCCAACCAACGTATGTCTTTTTCATGGTTTTCCCCTTTCTCAGTTGCCGAGCAACTGATCTATATTTCTCTTTTTAAGTACAAAATAAAGTGCCGTACCGAGAACGAGCATTACACCGAGTTCGCCGAGTGCCACGAGGCTGCCCTGGAGAAGGAAGTTCGAAAAGTTGAATTTTCCGGCGACAAAGAAAGTCTCTATCTCCCATCCGACAATCACGCCGTTCCATAAAGCGGGCATCAGCATTGAAAGGAACGGATAGTCCTTTACCTTCACGTTTCGAAGAAGGCGGATACATATTGTCGCTCCGAGCGTCGCGAGCGAGCCGAAGATCATATCAAGCGGCAGGCCCTGGCCTATGCTGTAGATGTTTGCGATGACGCAGCCCAGAGTGAGACCGGGTATTGCCGCGGGCGTGAAGAGAGCGAGAATGTTCAAGACCTCGCTCACGCGAAACTGAACCGCGGCCGTGGTCGAGCCGGGCAGTAATACGCCCTGCAGATAGGTCAGCGCGGCATACATCGCAGCGATTATGGCGCCCTGTGTCAGAAGCCTGGTGGTTCTGCTCATGTTCTTTTTTTCCATATTATGTTTTCCTCCTAGTTTTGTTTAACGACAGGATGGTTTTCGAACTGTCGCGCGAAGCGCGGCGCGCTTCGCTTTTATACTACACTGTACAGAAGGTCAGTGTAAGTCGGGAAAGGCCAGTAATCCTTGGCGGTGACCTCTTCCAGCTTGTCGGCGTACGAACGGAGTTCCTCCATGTCCTTTATGATAAAGTCACGGTAGAATTCCGCCTGTGCGGTGACATCGGGTATCTTCTCGGCCTTCTTCGTATCCTTCTCAAGTTTCGCGATGGCATCTGAGAGATTGTCGGAATTCTTGGAAAGGGTCGAGAGAAGTTCAAGTTCAAGGCGGCACGGCATATTGCTGACGGCCATGCGCTTTGAGTTTATGGTATTCGCGATGAGTTCCGAGTACTCGCATACTGCGGGAGCTATATCGCGCTTCGCCATCTCAACCATTGTGAGAGCCTCAATGTGAATCGACTTGCAATAGGTCTCGAGACCAATCTCATAGCGCGATTCAAGTTCCTCACGTGTGTAGATTTTATGTTTCTCAAAGAGAGATATGTTCTTCTCATCAAGGTAGGCAGGCATTGCATCGGCCGTTGTCTTCAGGTTAAGAAGGCCGCGTTTCTTTGCCTCTTCCGCCCACTCCTCCGAGTAGTTGTTTCCGTTGAAGACAATGCGACCGTGCTCCTTGAAGACCTCGGAGACAAGTTCGTTGGCGGCGAGTTCAACATCCGCCGCGCTTTCAAGTCTCTCCGCGAACTGCGAGAGTTCCTCGGCAACTATCGTGTTAAGGACAACATTCGGAGTCGAAAGCGACGCGCTTGATCCGACCATACGAAGTTCGAACTTGTTGCCCGTAAATGCAAAGGGCGAAGTTCTGTTACGGTCGGAAGTGTCCTTATCAAAACGCGGAATGACTTTGACGCCGGACTTCATTACCGCGGCCTCGTGCGCCTCGAAGACCTCATCGTTTTCGATGGCGTCGGCGACAGCGCCGAGCTCGTCGCCGAGGTAGAGCGAAACGATAGCCGGCGGCGCTTCATTGCCGCCGAGGCGCAGGTCGTTCGCCGAATTCGATACGCAGGCACGGATGAGATCCTGATACTCATCCGTGGCCTTCACGACGGCCGCAAGGAATACGAGGAACAGGGTGTTCTCCGCGGGGGCCTTGCCGGGGTCAAATACATTGACACCGGTGTTTGTCGTAATCGACCAGTTGTTGTGCTTACCCGAGCCGTTTACACCCGCGAAGGGCTTCTCATGTATAAGACAGGCGAGGTTGTGTTTTATCGCGACTGTCTTCATTATCTCCATGGTGAGCTGGTTCTGGTCAGTGGCGGTATTGCAGTCCGAGAATATGGGAGCAAGCTCGTGCTGCGCGGGAGCCGCCTCATTGTGCTCGGTGTTTGCATAAATACCGAGTTTCCAGAGTTCCACGTCGAGATCGTCCATAAAGGCCTTTACACGGGGCTTTATGGTTCCGAAATAGTGATCCTCCATCTCCTGTCCCTTGGGCGGCTTCGCGCCGAAGAGCGTGCGTCCCGTAAGTTTCAGGTCGTCACGGAGATTATAGAGGTCACGGTCTATAAGGAAGTACTCCTGTTCACCTCCGACATATGAACTGACGCTTGTGGCGCCGGTCGGATTGCCGAGCAGATTTATTATCTTCATTGACTGTTTATTCAGTGCCTGCATTGAACGGAGGAGAGGAGTTTTCTTGTCAAGGACCTGTCCGCCGTATGAGCAGAAAATCGACGGAATACAAAGGGTCCTGTCCTTGATGAAGGCATAGGAAGTCGGATCCCACGCGGTGTAGCCGCGCGCCTCAAATGTTGCGCGGAGACCTCCGCTCGGGAACGAGCTCGCGTCCGGTTCCGAGCGGATAAGCTCGTTGCCGGAGAAATTCATTATGATCCTGCCTTCGCCGACAGGCTTGATAAAGCTGTCGTGCTTCTCGGCAGTAATGCCCGTCATGGGCTGGAACCAGTGAGTGAAATGTGTGGCGCCTTTTTCGACGGCCCAGGACTTCATGCATGAAGCGACAACCTGAGCAATCTCAAATGTCAGGGGCTTTTTCTCTTCAATCAGTCTGTTAAGTTCTGCGTATACGTCCCTCGGCAGGCGCTCGTGCATGACCTCGTCATTGAAGACGAGGCTGCCGAAAATATCGGGGACATTAATTCTGTTGCTCATATTCTCCTCCTGTGAGAATCTAAACTATGCGACCGAACTGCTTCTCAAGATCGGTCCTGCTCATCTCAATGAGCACGGGGCGTCCGTGGGGGCAGTACCTTATCTGCGGATTGGACAGAAGCTTTCCGACGAAGTCGTCGAGTTCATAACGCGTTGTCTTATGGCGGCCCTGCAGGCGGTATTGTGATAAATCCAGTCGAGTTTTTCGGGAACGGGTGCCTTGGAATCAAGAAGGTATCCCGCCATCTCCTCGACAAGAGCGGTTATATCATCGTCGATGAGCATTACGGGAACCTCGCGTACAACGACCGTACCCGCTCCGAAATCGCCTATGTCGAATCCGGCATCCTTCAGTACCTCAGCATTTGAGAGCACTGCGGAATACTCCTCCTTGGACAATGTAACCGTCTGCGGAGTGAGGAGAACCTGTGATTTCACCGGCTCCGCCTCGCTTTTGAGTTTTTCAAAGAGCATGCGCTCGTGAGCGGCATGCTTGTCGATGAGGAGGATCTTGCCCTCACACTCGACTAGGATGTAGGTGTCAAAGGCTTCGCCAATTACACGGAAATCAGGGGCATTCCCCTCATCCGTCTGCTGCACAGACACCTTCTCCCCGGGGAGAAGGCTCGCGTCAGGCTCTGCAGGCCGATGCAGTTTTATGCCGTCTGAGCGCTTGTATTCTTTGGGCGGTTCGAGCTTTTCCCCCTCATCCGGCAACTGCGTTGCCACCTTATCCCCGGGGAGAAGGCTTTTATCAAACTTCGTTTCGGGAAGCGTTGTTGCCCAGAAGTTTTCATTTCTCTTCGGAAGCTCCGGCATTGAGGTCTGCTCGTACTTCTTCGAGGACTCCTTCGCGAAGGGCTGCTGCTCCTTCTGAAGGTTCATTCTGGTCAGGTCGATTTTGTTCGGCCTGTCCTTCTCCTCCAATGCGGACTTTACGGCGTAATAGACCGCGTCAAAGACGCGCTTTTCATTTTCGAAGCGCACCTCCGTCTTTGACGGGTGTACGTTTACGTCAACAAACTCAAGCGGCGTCTCTATGTTGAGCACGCAGGCCGGGAATCTGCCGACCATTATGCTGTTTTTGTAGGCCTGTTCAAGGGCGGCCTGCACCGTTACGCTCTTTACGAGACGGCCGTTTAAGAAGAAAAACTGCATTGCGCGGTTCGCACGTGCGGCAACAGGCAGTGCCAGAAGACCCGACACCTTAATACCGTCAAGCTCGTATTCGGTCTCGACAAGCGTGTTCGTGAAGTCCTTGCCGAATACCGAGTATACGGCACCGGAGAGCTTTCCGTCACCCTTGGTGACGAGGACCTGTTTATCGTCGCGAATGAATCGGATAGAGATTTCGGGATGTGACATCGCAAGGCGGTCAACGACTGCCGCAACGGAGTTGCCCTCCGTCACATCCTTCTTTAAAAACTTCATTCGCGCAGGCGTGTTGAAGAAGATATCACGGACGATGATGGTCGTGCCCTTGGGACAGCCCGCATCGTCAATGAGTTTTTCCTCGGAGCCTTCGATTTTGTATATGGTACCTATGTCCTCATCGGGAGGGCAGGTTAAAATCTCAACCTTTGAGACTGCTGCAATGGAGGCCAGCGCCTCGCCGCGAAAGCCCAGTGTGCCAATTGAGAGGAGGTCCTCCTCACTCTCCACCTTGCTCGTCGCATGGCTTTTGAAAGCATTGGCAATGTCCTCACGGGCAATACCGCAGCCGTTGTCGGTGACGCGCATATACGTCACACCGCCGCGCTTTATCTCAACCGTGAGCGAAGTCGCGCCCGCGTCTATTGAATTTTCCATAAGCTCCTTTATGACAGACGCGGGCCGTTCAACGACTTCGCCTGCCGCTATAAGGTCGGCTATGTGCTTGGGCAAGACTCTGATTTTCGGCATTTAGCTTTCCTTCGCCTTCTTTACAAGATCGTAGAGGTACTGCATGGCCTCTATGGGTGTGAGTGTGTTTACATCGATATTCTTCAGCTCATCGACAATCGCATTGCCCGCGGTGCCCGCGAATGAGATCTGCGAGTCATCAGCTCCTCCGTAGTAGGAGTCGACATCCGAGAAGGGCTTGGCCAGATTGCCCGCCTGTGTGACGGTCTGGGCAGCCACGATCTCCTCAAGGACCTCGTGGGCGCGTTTTACGACCGTGTTCGGCACTCCTGCAAGTTTCGCCACTTCAATGCCGTAGCTGCCGTCAGCAGGTCCGGGAACGATTCTTCTGAGGAAGATTATGTCATCGCCGCGCTTCTTGCAGGCGATGTTGTAATTTTTGATTCCGCTTATCTCCCCTTCGAGTTCGGTCAGTTCATGGTAGTGCGTCGCAAAGAGGGTCTTTGCTCCGATTTTCTTTGAGCAGACATACTCGAGTACGGCACGCGCAATACTCATGCCGTCGAAGGTGGATGTACCGCGGCCTATCTCGTCGAGGATGACGAGGCTGTTCCTTGTCGCGTTTTTCAGGATACTCGCGACCTCGGTCATCTCGACCATGAATGTCGACTGGCCGGAGGCGAGATCATCAGATGCGCCTACCCGCGTGAATACGCTGTCGCAAATGCTGACGTGCGCGTAGCTTGCAGGCACGAAGCAGCCCATCTGTGCCATGATTACGATGAGCGCGACCTGGCGCATATATGTCGACTTACCGGCCATGTTAGGACCGGTGATTATTGCGGCGAGATTCTCACCGGAATCGAGCAATGTGTCGTTCGGCACGAAGGGCGAGCCGTCAAGCATTCTCTCGACGACGGGGTGCCTTCCGTCCTTTATCTCAATCACGCCGTCCTCTGAAATCTCGGGGCAGGTGTAGTTGTAATCATTTGAGACCTTCGCGAAGGAGCAGAGCACGTCGAGAGCCGAGACCGCATTCGCAGTGCGCTGTACGCGGTCGAGTTCGGCCGCGACGGTGTCGCGTATGGTCGAGAACAATTCATACTCCAGACGCGTAATACGCTCCTGAGCACCCAGCACCTTTGACTCAAGTTCCTTAAGTTCCTGAGTGATGTATCGCTCACAGTTTGCGAGTGTCTGTTTTCTTATATAATCCTCCGGGACCTTGTCCTTAAAGGAGTTCGAAACTTCAATATAGTATCCGAATACCCGGTTGTAGCCTATCTTAAGTTTTGTTATGCCCGTTCGCTCTTTCTCATCGGCCTCTATCTTTGCGAGGTATCCCTTGCCTCCGTTTAAAATTTCACGGAGGGAATCAAGTTCCTCATTGTAGCCGTCACGGATCATCCCGCCTTCTCGTACTGAGAAGGGCGGATCCTCGGCTATGGCCGAATCTATGAGTTCCTTTATGTCGGTAAGCGGGTC
>Ga0310697_10004965_pt1 | contig 12973 bp, 7 predicted proteins | sample 172DNAGHGlowgp2_FD_203883 | JGI IMG/M metagenome (GOLD analysis project Ga0310697, IMG submission 203883) | Sheep rumen microbial communities from Palmerston North, Manawatu-Wanganui, New Zealand - 1728 DNA GHGlow gp2 (v2) (version 2) | ecosystem: Host-associated > Mammals > Digestive system >...
TCCACCGCTAACAAATATACCATACTCACCGACTGGGATGTGAACCTCTCGGTCGATTATCAGTGGAATAGCCTGGATGCCACCTTGACGGGTTTTGGCTATCCCATTCGTCACACGCTACTCACCACCCTGGCCACTGCATGGTCATGGCATGGCTTCAAGGCGCAAGGTAGCCTGCTCTACACGATGGTCAATGACCGTTCCTCGACCCGATTTGACGGCCAGGTGGTTGGCAAGATGAGCCGGTATGCCAATAAGGTCACACCAGCCGTATTCCTCAGCTGGCAACCCTGGCTGGAGCGCGAGTTCAACCTCAGGGCATTCTACAAGCGCATCTTCCGTATGCCCACATTTAATGACCTCTACTACACCGACATGGGCAATATCACACTTGCCCCCGAATATGCCACCCAGTACAATGTGGGCTTCCTTTATCGCCTGCTCACCGACCGAGGGTTGTTGGCGGGAGTGAAGTTGAGTGCCGATGCCTATTACAACTACATCACCAATAAGATTATAGCCGTTCCCAAGGGAACCGGGCAATATCGCTGGATGATGATGAACGTGGGAATCGTCAAGATCCGCGGTATCGACGTGAGCGCTCTAGCCACATTGCGTTTGCCAGCTGATTTTGTATTGGACCTCAACCTCAGTTACACCTATCAGAAAGCGCAGGACTATACCAATCCCGCCGACAATGAGGATGGTGGCACTTACAAGGGGCAGCTTGCTTATATCCCATGGCACAGCGGCTCGGTTGTCGGACACCTGGGCTGGCATGACCTGGACGTGAACTACAGTTTCATCTATGTGGGTGAGCGTTACCACACCAGTGCCAACACCCGCGAGAATCATGAGCAGCCCTGGTACACCCACGACCTCTCGGCTGGATATCTCTTTCACCTGGGCAAGACGACGTTGAAGGTGTCGGGCGAGGTCAACAACCTCTTCAACCAGTACTATGACGTCATCCTCAACTATCCCATGCCAGGCCGTAACTATAAACTCATCCTCAAATTTGACATTTAAATGAACTCATTAAGAAAATATTGGGACACAGGGACGGTTCTTTTGTCCCAAAAATTAATAAAATGGGACAAAAGAACCGTCCCCGTGTCCCATTTGTGTCTGTTGGCGGTGGTGCTGCTGTTGGCGGGTTGCCGGGAGGAGGTGACTATCTTCCTTCCCGAGCGCGTGTCGGTGGCACAGCCTGAGTTTACCGACATCGAGGGTTTCTACCTGCTATGCGAGGGCAACATGGGATGGAACAAGGCGACGCTCGACTACTATGACTATGCCTATGGCGAGTATGTGCGTAACATCTTTTCCTATGCCAACCCGACTGTGCCCAAGGAGATGGGTGACGTGGGCAACGACTTGGGCATCTATGGCAGCAACCTGTATTGTGTCATCAACTGTTCCAATAAGGTGGATGTGCTGGACAAATATACTTGTCAAAAGAAATATCAGATCAATATACCTAATTGCCGCTATATACGTTTCTATGGCGGATATGCCTATGTGACAAGTTACGCTGGCCCGGTCCAGATCAATCCCAATTATGAGCAGCGTGGCTACGTTGCCAAGATCGACACAGTTACCATGCAGGTTGTGGATACGTGTATCGTGGGTTTCCAGCCCGATGAGCTGGAAATTGTCGAGGGCAAGATCTATGTTGCCAATTCGGGCGGATATATGGTGCCTAACTACGAGAATACCCTTTCGGTTATCGATGTCGCAACCTTCAAGGAAGAGCGCCGCATCCCCATCGCCATCAACCTGTCATGGGTCAAGGGAGACCGTCACGGCATGTTGTGGGTAGCTTCACGTGGTGACTATTACACCCGCTCCAGCAAGATATATGCCTATGATACCCGCAAGCAGCAGCTCGTGGATAGCATCGACACGAGGGTGAGCAATATGTGGCTTGATGGCGACTCGCTCTATGTGGTGAGTACCGAGTGGAGTTATGTGTCGATGAGCAACCATTTCGCTTACGCCATTATCAACACCACGACGCGCGAGAAGGTGACTGACAATTTCATTACCGACGGTACCGACAAGGAAATTGTTATTCCCTATGCCGTAGCCGTAAACCCGCTAACCAAGGATATTTATGTCACCGATGCCAAGGATTATGTCTCTCCGGGCCGTATATACTGCTTTGATCGCCATGGTGTCAAGAAATGGGATGTGCGCACAGGCGACATTCCCGCTCATTTTGCCTTCTTGGGACATAATATTAATGAGAGATAGTAAGATTTATGAGTTGAAGATATGAAACCAATGAGAAATAGCTTGTTAGCCGTGTTAGCCACGGTGACAGCCCTCACCATGTGGGGTAACCATCCCTGGTTGACACGTGTTTATGAATATCGGCCCGCTCCCGGGCAGTTTGTTAACACCATGCCCGTAGCCAGAGTGGGTGAGCCTGTTGACAGCGTGGTTGCCCGTTGCCGGGCGGCCATCTGCGGTCATGTTGACACCATCAGCCAGTCATTCCATGGTCAAATCATCACCCGCATCGACACCGTGTGGGCCGGAGGTATGATTACCTTGGGCGGCTATGGCGGCTATGTGATTGTGGGTTTTGACCATCCAGTGGTGAATAGCCACTCGTGGGATTTTGACATCCTGGGCAATGCCTTCTACAGTGACCGCATGGTCTCGGGTGGCAGTTGTGAGCCTGGTATTGTCATGGTGGGCGTAGATAGCGACGGTGATGGCGTTCCCAGTCCTGGTGACCAGTGGTATGAGCTGGCAGGTAGTGATTACGACCATCCCATGACACAGCACGACTATCAGATTACCTATTATCGTCCCGACGAGAGCAAGCCCCGTGTCCCTAGCACAAGTGACCCCAATCTGATTGATACCACCTACATCCGCTGGACCAGCAATGATGTGAACCCTGACAGCACCGGTGGCTACATGAGCCGCAACAAGTACCACATGCAACCCTACTGGCCGTTGTGGCTGCAAGGTGAGGAAACACTGACCTTTGCCGGTGCCAAGTTGCGTTGCAATGCTGTGGACATTGGCGGCAACGATGGTAATGCGTATTTTGTGCAGTACAATCTGCCCTGGGGCTATGCCGACAATCTGCCCAACAATCCATCACATCAGCCAGATGTCGAAGGCTATAATCCGGGCTTCAAGATCGACTGGGCTGTTGACGAACATGGGCGGCATGTCAGCCTCACACACATCGATTTTATCAAGGTTTATAACGCCGTCAACCAGTACTGCGGCTGGATAGGCGAGACCTCGACCGAGGTGGCTGGCGCTGTGGATTTCCACCCTGATGCCGAGGTGCCGCAGGCTCTTGCCGGAGATGTCAACGGTGATGGCGAGGTAAACATCAACGACGTTAATGCCCTCCTTGATCTCATTGTTGACGGAGGGTTCATCCCTGTGGCCGATGTTAACGGCGACGGAGAGGTGGGCATCAGCGATATTAATGCTGTTATAGGCATCATCCTGGAATAGGGCACAAGCTCATTGGCTCCACCCACTATAAAAACGGGAGAGAAACGCATTGGCAACGTTCCTCTCCCGTTAAGTTTTTTTTTATGTCGTTTGATTACAGGTTCAGGATCAAGTCGATGACAGCGTTGATGTCGGCGATATTCACCTCGCCATCTTCGTTCACGTCATCACTAGCATTGACAGAGCCTTCGCTAGACAGGATGATGTCGATGAGGGCATTGATGTCGGCGATGTTGATCTCGCCGTCGCCATTCACGTCACCCTTCAAAATGGTGGCGGGAGTGATGTCCTCGACCGAAATACTGCTCACGAGCAACATGCCCATGTCGTAACGCGAGCAGCAGCACAGGGCAATAAAGCTGGCAAACTTTTCGTCGTCACTGCCGTAACCATCGTCCTCGGCCTTGAAGGTGATGCTGTAGTCGCGGAACTCGCCGGGATGCTTCACGGTGAATGTCTCATCGCCCAGGGGAACGGCGCCCACCAGGTCGTAGCCGCTCATGGTGAAGAAGCGGAAGTTCTCCTCGCGGTAACCGGCAATGTCATCGTTGCTCACGCTAGCGGTAATCTTGTACTCGTGGCCTTCCTGGAACTGGATGGGTGGCGAGATGATGAAGTCGTAGGCATAGTGAACCTCATTCTGTTGGTAGATGTAGTAACCCTTGTTATAGCCCTGGCCAAACATGTTCATGTAGTCCTTGTACCACACAAAGGGGTACTGATCCTGATTGGCGTCGAGCACGGTCCAGTATTGTCCACTCTCCTCCCACGAGTTGAATGGGGCGACATAGGGGCACTCGACAGCGGGACCGTTCACCAGGTCGTTGGTTTGGGCTGGTGCACCGGTGCCGTCGCTATTCTTGGCGATAATCTGGTAGCTGTAGCGCGTCAGATTCTCAAACAGTTCGGTATCGACGTATTTGGTGCGGGTGATATTCTGGGCGATGGTTTTGCCGTCGTTCACTCTCACGATGTCATAGACAAGGCTTGACTTGTTGATGTAGCCGCCATGGGCACCTGTGGTGGGTGCATCCCAGTCCAGATCATTGGCGTTCTGCTGGTAGAGGTTAAGCTTGGCGGTTGCGTTACCCACTGCGGCGGGTACATCGTGGCCAATCCATGCTTCAACCGATTGCTCTAAGCTGGCTCCACCGTCGTTGACTGCTGTGACAGTGAATTCATACATTCCGGCTTCGGGCACCTCGATGTTTTGCTGCATGGCTGCGCCAGGCTGGCAACCCTCAAGTACGGTCTTCTCGCCCGTGGTTTTGTTGACGATTTCGATGCTGATGGTGCCTTGGATGGCATTGCCCGAGTAGTCGTTGACGGGATTGGTCCATGACAGCACAGCATTGAGCGCGCCGTTCTTGTTGGCAACGAGGGTGACGTTGGTCACGCGCTCGGGAGCGCTACCGCTAGAGGGCTCATAGGGGATGCCCAGTGCGATAACATGATCACCGTTGCCGATGTTATCTATCAGTGTGGCTTTACCTGTTGTGATGTCGATGGTGTAGAGCGACGTTTTCTCGAGTGAGCTCCATGCGGCAAGATACAGGATGCCGGCTTTGCGGTCAAACTCCATACTCTGGAAGTTCCACCACGAGGCAAAGGTCAAGCCCGTTGAGCCAATCACCTCGCTCTCGCCGTTGCTCTTGTTCACCTTGAGCAGGTTGCCAGAGTTGGTCAACACATACATCTGGCCTCGGGCATCAATGGCGACGGCCTTGCAGTAGTAGGCCAGGTCATTGATGAATGTCATTTTGCCGGTTTCCAAGTCGATGGTGCCGATAGCCGACACGCCATCGGTCTGCTCACTGTTGGCGATGAAGTACATGGCACTGGTCGAGTAGTCGTAGGACATGTCGCCTGGAGTGGTCGCATCGCCCCTCAGGTTCTTAATGGTCTGGCTCTCGCCACTGTTGGTGTCCATGCTGTAGAACCACACGTTGAAATCGTCATCAATACCCATCATGTAGAGGGTGTTCTTGGCCAGCGCTCCTGCGCGGGGCTCAGCCTTGGAATAAGTGCCCATTGTTGTGACACTTGATGGTTCCTCGGTCGTGAAACGAATCATCGACTGTGAGGTGGATGGCAACATGGTGTAGCCATAGGCGGTGGTTTGGGCTGTGGCGCTCATCGCTGAGCTCATTGCGGCCACCGCAACCACGAGGTGGTAGAATTTTCTCATGAGTCTTTTTTTGATAGTGTTAATAGTAGTTAATGTCGATGTCTTGAGAGCGTCGAAGGTGTACTCTGACAAAACGGGCGCAAAGTTCGGGCTTTTTTCTCCTTTGACAAAAGGTTTTCGCCTTTTTTTGCTGCGAAAACCATTATTTTTAATCATTTAATTCTGGCCTGTAAAAGTGAGTTGGCAATTTGTCTTTATTGAACTGATTTGATGCGCTTTCACGAGGTTGTCGATTTTTAGTGCCAATTTCTTTCTGTGTTTCACTAATATTGGTAAAAGAGAAGTGAAGCACTACCAAAAATAGTTAAATATTGTGCTTTTTTTTGCATATTATTGTGTTTTTTGTATAAGGGTATCAAAAAAAACAGTAATTTTGAGCCGAAATCAATTGACACTTTTGATCTCTTGACATAACCTTTTTTTATTTTAAATATTTTAAATCAAAACAATTATGAAGAAAGTTTTAACGCTTGTGGCTGGTCTCATGATGCTCTCAGCATCTGCCGAGACTGTAACTTTGTATGATGGCACTGCAACTAGCCAGGACATCCCCGTTTGCTCTAGGTTCATGGACTGGGCTGAATACTACCATCAGTCAATCTATCCTGAGGCACAACTCACAGCCATGAATGGCCAGGCTATTAAGTCTGTGAAGTATTATGTTGCCAATGAGAATGGCAGCACCCTGAATGGTGGTAATGTTTCTTTGTATATCGGCACGACCGATCAGAACAATTTCGGTGGCTATAGCGTTTCATTGCTCCCCACCGACAATTTGACTAAGGTAGCCGGTATGGCAATGCCCCTCGGTGCAAACGAGATTGAGTTTGTCTTTGACGAGCCTTGGACCTATGAGGGTGGCAACATTGTGATTTATACCGTTATTGATGCCGACGGTAGTGTTGTTGGTAGCGAAGCAACCAACTTCCTGGGTGAAGCCGTAGAAGCTGCTTCGGCATGTGGTAATTGGTCTGTTACTGCCAAGGACTTTATCCCCAAGACTACCTTTACTTATGGTGAGGGTGGCGACGAGCCCCAGGTATTGCGTGGCGATGCTAATGACGATGGCGAAGTGAACATCAGTGACGTAACCGCCATTGTTGACAATCTGCTCAATAGCACTCCCATCAATATGACTAACGCCGATTGCAATAACGAAGAGGGTGTCAATATCGGTGATGTTACCGCTCTTATTGACTTCCTGATGGTTGGCGTATGGAATTAAACTAGAATACCACACATTTGACATCAATGAGGGACAAGCCGATTCTGCGCTTGTCCCTCCATTGTATAATGTCGTGAAATAGTGGTGTTTTTCTTGCAAGGGCTTTTTTTTTAACGTATCTTTGCGTCTGTTTTTTGCGAGCGTTTTTATTCATCAAAAGATTATTTACACATGAAGAGAAGTTTTAGACTCATGGCAGCTTTGCTGCTGGCGTTGGCTTGTGGCGCAACATCGGCCCAGGCTGCGACCCTGACTGTCAACGATGGCGCTTCGACCCACTACCTGGTGCCTGTTAACAGCCTGTATTACAATGAGGTGGGCACGAGGTCACAGGTGATCTATCCTGCCTCGGAATTGACCGAGATGGTGGGTAAACCCATCAATGGCGTCACTTTCTATTTTAACAATGATGGTAACAAGATGAATGGCGGGGCATTGCGTGTCTCGATTGGCGAAACCGATCAGGATAGCTATGCGAGCGCTTCGGGCTATATTGCTGGCTTGACAACCGTTGCCACTGTGTCATTGAACAGGGGCGACTCTGATGTCATCATCGACTTTGATACCCCGTTTGAGTATCAGGGAGGTAACCTGGTTCTTGATTTTTATGTGCAGGAAGAAGGTGAAGCTGGCGCTTCCTACTTCCTGGGCGAAATCACGACCGCCGACATGGCCATCTCTAATGGTGACTTGCGTCAGTTCTTGCCCAAGGCCACTTTTGACTTTGGTGAGGCTCCCGAGTATGGTGCAAAGGTGAGGCGCGACCTGATCACGTTCAACGAAACGCGTGTTGGTGAGCGCGATGAGCAAATCGTTTATCTCAAGAATATAGGCCTCAATGCCTTTAACCCCACGGTGAGTGCTACCGCCCCCTTCAGCGCAGAGCTTGCCGCGATTACGCTTGCTCCAGGTGAGACAGTCGAGGTTCCTGTTGCCTTTGAGCCCCAGCAGGCAGGAAAGTACCAGGGAGCACTCAGCATCAACTGTGGTGCGGCTGGTGTCATCGAGGTGACCCTCCAGGCCACCGCCCTTGCATCGGGCGTGGAAATGACAGTGTGCGACGGTACCGCAACCAACCAGTATGTGCCGTTCAATGGAGTCTATGCCGACGATGTGAACACCATGGGACAGATGATATATCCAGCCCAGATGCTGGCCGATGCCGATGGTGGCCAAATTGTAGCCCTCACATTCTATACCAACAAGGGCATGAATTTGCGTAATGTAGCCCTCGAACTCTCATTGATGAATACCGATCAGGATGGGTTTGACCAGGCAACACCGCTCACCGGCCTCACAACCGTTTCATCGGCCGCCATTACTCAAGGCGACACGATGATCACATTTGAACTGGATACTCCCTTTGAGTATTCTGGTGAGAACCTTGCCGTTGAGGTGAAGGTGAAGAATGCTGGATGGACTTCTACCACCAACTTCCTGGGCGAGGCGACCGAGAACTATGCCAGCATCTCATGCTACAAGAGCTGGAGTGGCGACAAGAAGGAGCCCCAGCAGTTCCTTCCCAAGGTCACCTTCATGTATCAGCCTGCTCAAGGCAGCCAGGCCATGCGTGGCGACGTTGATGGTGATGGCAAGGTGGGCATCTCGGATGTCACCGCCATGATCGACTTGTTGCTCGGTGGCGTTGAGGATAATGATGCAGCCGATACTAACCTGGATGGTGGGATTGATATTGCCGATGTGACAGCACTCATCGACTATCTGCTCTCCGAAATGTGGCCGAACTAAATTCTTATCGCTTGTAATTATCCAATTGCCTCATCAACGGAGGATGAGCCGTTTCACTCTACGGTTTGTCCTCCGTTTTTTTGCTCCGATTCCTTCAATCTCAGACGACAAGGCGAAGCTGGGTAAATGGCTAATTTCTAAAATTTTACTGAACTGTTTTTGGGAAAAGTTTTCCAAAAATTATTTTAATTGATTGATAATCAATGTTCTAAATTTTTACTCAGTCTAAAAAGTTTCCAAAAACGAAATTTTTTATTGAAAATTGTTTGCCAATTCAGAACACTGTGCTAACTTTGCAACCCCAAGCCGGTAAAGCCGGTTTTTTAACGATAGCAATGGTTTTTTTGTAAATTTTTGATACCCAGAATATGATTCAGACTGTACTGAAGCGAGATGGCCGTGTCGTCGGCTACAACGAGGAAAAGATCAAGGCCGCAATCCGTAAGGCAATGCTCGCAACCGAAGCGGGCGAAGATGAGAGCCTCATCCAGCGCATAACCGACCGAATCGGCCACCGTGGGCGTAGCCAGATGAGTGTCGAGGACATTCAGGACCAGGTGGAACTGGAGCTGATGAAGAGTCCCCGCAAGGAAGTGGCGCGCTGCTATATCAACTATCGTCACCAGCGCAGCGTGGCACGCAAGGCCAAAACACGCGACCTGTTTCTGGAAATCATCAATGCCAAGAATAACGACGTCACTCGCGAGAACGCCAACATGAATGCCGATACTCCCGCCGGCATGATGATGAAGTTTGCCAGCGAGACGACCAAGCCCTTTGTTGATGACTACCTGCTGAGCGAGGAAGCCCGTGAAGCTGTTCGGGGCAACTACCTGCACATCCACGACAAGGACTACTATCCCACCAAGAGCCTTACCTGTGTGCAGCACCCCCTCGACAAGGTGCTCAAGCAGGGTTATATGGCGGGACATGGCGAGTCGCGTCCGGCCAAGCGCATCGAGACGGCTGGCGTTATCGCCTGCATCACGATGGAAACCGCACAGAACGAGATGCACGGCGGTCAGGCCATCCCGGCCTTTGACTTCTATCTGGCTCCCTATGTGCGCCGCACCTTTATTGAGGAGGTGAAGACTCTCGAGAAACTCATGGGGCAGGATTACAGCCGCCTCTATGACGTGAAACTAGAGGACTACACCGAGCGCGAGCTTGACTTCCTCCAGGGCGACGAGCGCATCCTGCAACATGCCATCAACAAGACTGTGCGTCGCGTTCACCAGGCCATGGAAGCCTTTATTCACAACATGAACACCATCCACTCGCGTGGTGGTAACCAGGTGGTGTTCAGCTCTATTAACTATGGTACCGACACCAGCGCCGAGGGCCGCTGCATCATCCGAGAGTTGCTCAATTCGACCTATCGTGGCGTGGGCAACGGTTCCACTGCCATTTTCCCCATACAGATATGGAAGAAGAAGACGGGTGTGAGCTACAAGCCGGGTGATCCCAACTATGACCTCTATCAGCTGGCCTGCAAGGTCACAGCGCGTCGTTTCTTCCCCAACTTCGTCAACCTGGATGCGACCTATAACCAGCATGAGTTGTGGCGCCCCGACGACCCCGAACGCTACAAGCACGAGGTAGCAACAATGGGATGTCGCACCCGCGTGTTTGAAAACCGCTTTGGAGAGAAAACCTCCATCGGTCGCGGCAACCTCTCGTTCTCGACTATTAACATCGTGCGCCTCGCCATCGAGTGCATGGACATCAAGGACAAGCAGGAACGCATCGACCGTTTCTTTGCCAAACTCGATAACATGCTTGAGGTCACCGCTCGCCAGCTCGATGCCCGATACCAGTACCAAAAGACCGCCATGGCTAAGCAGTTCCCCCTGCTCATGTCCCAGCTGTGGAATGGCGCCAGCGAACTCGGCCCTAACGACAAGGTGGAAAGTGTTATCAACCAGGGCACGCTGGGCATTGGCTTCATCGGCCTAGCCGAGTGTCTGATAGCCCTCGTGGGTCATCATCATGGCGAGAGTGACGAGGCTCAGCAGTTGGGCATCAAGATTATAACCTATATGCGTGACCGCGTTAACGAGTTCAGCGAGCGCTACCGTCACAACTATAGCGTGCTTGCCACGCCTGCCGAGGGGCTTAGCGGCAAGTTCACCCGCCGCGACCGCAAGGACTTCGGCGAGATCCCCGGAGTTACCGACAAGATTTATTACACCAACAGTAACCACGTTCCCGTTTATTACAAGTGCTCGCCAAAGCATAAGGCCGAGATCGAGGCGCCCTACCACGAGTTGACCCGCGGCGGTCACATCTTCTACGTCGAGATCGATGGGGACGCGACTCACAATCCCGAGGCCATTGCCAATGTGGTTGACCTTATGGACAAGTATAACATGGGTTACTGCTCGGTCAACCACAACCGCAACCGTTGCATGGACTGCGGCTATGAGGATGCCACCGAAGGCCTCACCGAGTGCCCCGAGTGCCACAGCCACAACATCGACCGCTTGCAACGCATCACCGGTTATCTCGTCGGAACCACCGACCGATGGAACAGCGGCAAGCTCGCCGAGCTCAAGGACCGCGTCGTCCACAAGTGAATTGTTGATTTTTAACCGTCAGTGTTAATCTATGCCGTGGCTCCTGCCACGGCTCTTTGAATAATGCTTCGAGTGCTACATATCGTCGAGGGCACCAGCGTCGATGGTCCCGGCCTGCGCACGTCAATCTACTTGGCGGGCTGCAATCATCGTTGCCCGGGTTGTCACAATCCGGCCTCGTGGGATCCAAGGGGTGGGGAAGAGCGTACTCTTGACGAGTTGATGCAGGTGATTGCCTATAACGAGGCCCCCGTCACCCTCTCGGGCGGCGACCCCTTGCAGCAGCCCGATGGCACACGCGCTCTCATACACCGCATCAAGCAAGAGTTGGGTTACAACGTCTGGTGTTACACGGGTTACACTTGGGATGAAGTTGTCGTCAATCCCAAACTGCTGGAAGTCGTTCAGGAACTTGACGTTCTTGTTGACGGTCCCTTCATCCAGGCCCAGCGTGATATCTCCCTCCGTTTCTGCGGCAGCCGCAACCAGCGCCTCATCGACGTTCAGGCCACCCTCTCCACCGGCCACCTCACCCTCTGGCAATAATTCGCCTTGCATCATTGGTGACGGGGCCTGTTTTGCCATTGCCAATCCAATGTTTTTTTCTATCTTTGCCCCTAAACGTTTCTTGCACTTTTCAAGAATAGTATTGACTTGTAAATCGTCAAATTATGGAATTCTGGAGGATAAAATGGCTATTAGCTCTTATCGCGCTGTCATGCCTGATGCTGACAGTGCCAGGCATGGCCAACCCCATCACGCCGCAGCAAGCGCAGCAAAATGCCCAGGCCTTTCTCTTGCAACACGGCAAGCGCATCGCCACCCCCTCGTTGCGTCACGCCCCCATGGCTGGGACAACATCCTGCTATATCTTTAACATCGGGGACAATGAGGGATATGTTATCGCTGCGGCAGATGATTGCGTTGCTCCCATTCTGGGCTATTCCCACCAGGGTTCAATTGATGTAGAACATATTCCTGACAACATGCAGTGGTGGCTCGACGAGTACGCTCGTCTGATACAGTACATGCGTGACAATGGGCTGTCGGCTCCCCGTGTGCCAAGGAAATCTTCAGCGAAACCTGCTGTTGCTCCGCTGTTGACGACCCGCTGGAACCAGACGAGTCCCTATAACCAGGCCTGCCCGCTGGATATCAATGGAGAACGTTGCATGACTGGCTGTGTGGCGACAGCGATGGCTCAGGTGCTGTATTATCACCACGCTCGTTCGGTGACACAGACTGCCCACGAGATACCCGCTTATGTCACCAAGCGTGGCGTGGACGTTAGTGCAATACCCGCTGGCTCGTTCATTGATTGGGGCAACATGGTGGGTCGTTATGGCAGCAATGTAGCGACCACCCCTGAGCAGGAAGCTGCTGTGGCCAATCTGATGAGGTATTGTGGCTCTGCCGTGAGGATGGATTATACGTCGGGCTCATCGAGTGCTGTTGCCGCTCATGTGGCCCCTGCCATGATTGCTTACTTCAATTACAGTTCGAAAACTAAATCATGGAATAGGGATGATTGCGGCTTGTCTGATGGCGAGTGGGAAGACCTTATCTATAATGAGTTGAGCAACTCCCGTCCTGTCTTGTACAGTGGGTTTGATAAATTCGATGCAGGCCATGCCTTTGTCTGTGACGGTTATGATGGAGAGGGTTTCTTCCACATCAACATGGGGTGGGGCGATCAAGGCACCTACTATCTGTTGACGGCAGTCGATTCGGTCGGTACGTCTCTCC
>Ga0310697_10004967_pt1 | contig 12971 bp, 11 predicted proteins | sample 172DNAGHGlowgp2_FD_203883 | JGI IMG/M metagenome (GOLD analysis project Ga0310697, IMG submission 203883) | Sheep rumen microbial communities from Palmerston North, Manawatu-Wanganui, New Zealand - 1728 DNA GHGlow gp2 (v2) (version 2) | ecosystem: Host-associated > Mammals > Digestive system >...
ACAGCTTCCACGTTACCAGAGATGACCAACTGACCAGGGTTGTTATAGTTGGCAGGAACCACGATGTTGCCGGGCTTGGAGATAGAAGCACAAACCTCTTCCACCTTTGCGTCATCTAAACCGATGATGGCAGCCATTGTAGAAGGAGCAGCCTCACAAGCCTTCTGCATAGCCTGAGCACGCTGAGAAACGAGCTTCAGTCCGTCCTCGAAAGAGAGGGCACCTGCAGCAACGAGAGCGGAGAACTCACCGAGAGAGTGACCACCCACCATGTCAGCGTCGAACTGGTCGCCCAGACAGATGGCTGAAATCACAGAGTGGAGGAACACAGCAGGCTGAGTCACCTTTGTCTGCTTCAACTCCTCAGCAGTGCCTTCGAACATGATCTTAGTGATGTCGAAGCCCAGAATCTCGTTGGCTTTGTCAAACAACTCCTTTGCCTTTGGATTGGTGTCGTAGAGGTCTTTGCCCATTCCTGTGAATTGAGCGCCCTGACCAGGGAAAACAAATGCTTTCATATTGTTATGTTTTTTAAGAAATAAAAGCACCTTTCCCGTGAGAAAGATGCTTTTTATTTACTAATGTTGATTTACTTTACCTTCTCAACGATAGCCTTGAATGCCTCTGCGTTGTGTACTGCGAGGAATGCAAGAGTCTTACGGTTGAGGTCGATGCCTGCCTTGTGGAGAGCGCCGATGAACTGAGAGTAAGACATACCCTCTGCACGGGCAGCAGCGTTGATACGCTGAATCCAGAGAGAGCGGAACTCGCGCTTCTTGCGACGACGGTCTGCAAATGCATAAGTGAGGCCCTTCTCATAGGCGTTTTTGGCAACGGTCCACACGTTCTTACGAGCGCCGAACTGACCTTTTACGCGCTTCAAAATCTTCTTGCGGCGAGCGCGTGATGCTACATGATTTACTGATCTTGGCATAATTTTTCTTGTTTTTGAATGTTAGCGACGTTCGATTACGTTCTTTTCAGGCTAACGATTCGATTAAACTTTTTGTTGATTACTTACTGGATTTTAACGGAGAGCGAGACAATCGAGCACTTGCTTGCGGTTTGCCTTCACGACAATCGTGCTGTGATCAAGATTTCTCTTCTGCTTCTTCGTCTTCTTAGTCAAAATGTGACTGTGATAAGCGTGCTGACGCTTGATCTTGCCTGTTCCAGTAAGCGTGAAACGCTTCTTTGCAGCGGACTTAGTTTTAATTTTTGGCATTTTTTTGTTTGTTTATTTAATATTAATAATGTGTGGCAACGCATATACCAGGGCGTTACGCACTTCTATTCTTCTTCTTTGGCAGCCAGCTTCTCAGCCAGTCCTGCGAAGGGGCTGTTGGGGTTAGGTCCCTCTGCCTCTTTCTCAGCATTGCGCTGTGCCTTTGCTGCGGCTTCAGCTGCCTCGTTGTCGCGGCGTTGCTGGCTCTTCTTCGGAGCACCTGCCTTCTTCGGAGCGAGTGTGAGGAACATCTTCTTGCCTTCCAGCGATGGCATGCTCTCCACTTTTGCCAATTCCTCCAGATCGTTGGCGAAACGGAGGAGCAGCACTTCTCCCTGTTCCTTGAAGACGATGGAGCGTCCCTTGAAGAACACGTATGCCTTCACCTTGTTGCCGTCGTTCAGGAATTCCTGTGCGTGCTTGAGCTTGAAAGCATAGTCGGCTTCACCCGTTTGGGGTCCGAAGCGGATTTCCTTCACTTCCACCTTCACCTGCTTTGCCTTCAGTTCCTTCGCCTTCTTCTTCTGCTGGTAGAGGAACTTGGAGTAGTCGATGAGGCGACATACCGGAGGTTGTGCATTAGGAGAGATTTCTACGAGATCTACATCCTTGTCTTCTGCGAGACGCAGGGCTTCACGGGTTGGCATCACTGAGGATTCGATTCCGTCTCCTACGATTCTCACTTCTGGTACACGGATCTGTTCGTTGACCCTGTACTGTTGTTTTTTGTTGTCACCTTTCATTCGGGTTGGCTTGTTCCTTCGGTATGTGTTAAGTTAAGTTTTTGTTATTTTGCTGAATTTCGGCTGCAAAGGTAGCACAAAACACAGACTTGACAAAATTATTTAGAAATTTTCTGTCATTTGACGGACTTCTTCCTGAATTTTCTTGGCAAAATCTTCGATTTTCATCGTTTCCTGCTGCTGAGTGCCTTGTTTTCTGACATTGACGGTGTTGTCAGCAGCCTCCTTCTCACCCACGACGAGCATGTAAGGAATGTGCTTGAGTTCGTTGTCACGAATCTTTCTGCCAATCTTCTCGTTGCGGTCGTCCACGATGGTGCGCACGTCCTGAGCATTGAGTGTGGCAGCCACCTGCTGGGCATAGTCGTTGAACTTCTCGGAGATAGGCAGCACCACCACCTGGTCGGGAATGAGCCAGAGAGGGAAGTGACCGGCTGTGTGCTCGATGAGCACGGCGATGAATCGTTCCATCGAGCCGAACGGTGCACGGTGAATCATCACAGGGCGGTGCTTCTGGTTGTCAGCGCCCGTATATTCGAGTTGGAAACGCTCTGGCAGGTTATAGTCCACCTGAATGGTGCCCAACTGCCAACGGCGACCCAGTGCGTCCTTGATCATGAAGTCGAGCTTTGGACCGTAGAAAGCAGCCTCGCCCAACTCTGTGCGGGTAGGCAGACCTTTCTCTGCACAAGCCTCGATGATGGCGTTCTGTGCCTGTTCCCACACCTCGTCAGAACCGATGTACTTCTCCTTGTCATCAGGGTCACGGAGTGAAATCTGTGCCTCGAAATCCTTGAAGTCAAGAGCCTTGAAGATGATGCCGATGATGTCCATCACGCGCAGGAACTCATCCTTCACCTGGTCAGGGCGGCAGAAGATGTGGGCATCGTCCTGAGTGAACGAACGCACACGGGTCAGTCCGTGCAACTCGCCCGACTGCTCATAGCGATACACGGTGCCGAACTCGGCGCAGCGGAAGGGGAGGTCCTTGTAAGAGCGTGGCTGCCAGGCAAAAATCTCGCAGTGGTGAGGGCAGTTCATGGGCTTGAGCAGGTACTCTTCACCCTCTTCGGGTGTGTGGATGGGTTGGAAAGAATCCTTGCCATAGTGGTCATAGTGGCCCGAAGTCACATAGAGGTTCTTTCCACCGATGTGTGGAGTGATAACCTCCTGATAGCCATATCGCTTCTGAATTTTACGCAAGAAGTCCTGCAGGCGCAGACGAACGGCTGTACCCTTGGGCAGCCACATGGGCAGACCTTTACCCACACGGTCGGAGAACATGAACAATTCCATCTCCTTACCAATCTTGCGGTGGTCGCGCTTTTTTGCCTCTTCCAGTGCCACGAGATACTCATCCAGCAACTTCTTCTTGGGGAAGGAGATACCATAGATACGAGTCATCATGGGTCGCTTCTCGTCGCCGCGCCAATAGGCAGCAGCCAACGAGAGCAGTTTGAACGCCTTGATGGGCGCGGTGGTCATGAGGTGAGGACCCTTGCAGAGGTCGATGTAGTTGCCCTGCGTGTAAGTGGTAATCTTGCCGTCCTCCAACTCGGCAATCAACTCATTCTTATACGATTGACCCTTCGAAGCGAAGAGTTCCATCACATCTTTCTTGGAGATGTCCTTTCTCACCAGCGCCTCCTTCTTCTGCTGCAGTTCCTGCATCTTCTTCTCAATCTTCGGGAAGTCAGCGTCGCTCAGCTTCACACCTTCAGGTGGCATCACGTCGTAGTAGAAGCCATTCTCGATGGCAGGACCGATACCGAATTGGGTGCCTGGCCACAACTCCTCAATTGCCTCAGCCATCAGGTGTGCCGAAGTGTGCCAGAAAGCATGCTTACCCTCAGCATCCTCAAACTTGTACAGTGCAATCGTTGCATCCTCATTGATGGGGCGGTTCAGCTCCGTCGTCTCGCCGTTCACACCACAGGCAATCACGTCCTGTGCCAATCGTTGGCTGATGCTCTCGGCAATCTCTAAACCCGTCACGCCAGCCTCATACTCGCGCACGGAATTGTCTGGAAAAGTAATCTTTATCATTTTTATGTTTTGTTTGTTATATTCTCTTTTTCATATCTCACACAAAATCCACGGAAATCACAGAAACATATCCTCCTGATTGATCTTCCTGAATGGCTTTCCGTGCTTTCTGTGCCTTCCGTGTGAGAAATTCGCCACAAATTTAGCACTAAAATTCCGTTTGTCAGCAAAGTTTCCTCAAAAAACATCTGCAAGCCCCTCATTTTCACCCCGAACATCCACAATTTGCCTCAGTTCGGTATAAAGGATAATCGCTTTATAGTTGACTGTTGACAGTTTAGAGTTTAGAGTTTAGGGTTGAGAGTTGACAGACTCATCTTTCATCATCCATCTTCCATCTTCCATCTTTCATCGTACATGCTTACACTCTGCATGGCACTCTCGCCCCCTTTGGGGTAGCGAGCGGTGAAACAGGGCAACTAAATGTTGCGCTGTCGGGAGCGACCGAAGAAAGTGCCCTTTCTGAGGACGGCAAGGGGAGGGGGCTCCTTTCAACTGAATTCGTTGCAAAGTTACGGCGATATGATGGGGCGGCAATATTATTCTCAAAAAATCGGGAAAAACGAGAATATTCTCGATTTCTGGCATAAAACAGAGAATATTCTCTATCTTGCAACTCGTTTGTGGGCAAGACTTACGTTCGTTTGTTAGCAAGACTTACACTCGTTTGTGGGCAACACTTAATGGAGGCAGTGGGGGTGTCGACATGGAGAGGTTAAAAAGGTTAAATGGTTAAATGGTTAAATTTCATTTTTTGCACAATGAAGAGTGCTATAATAATAATAATATAAACCCGTTGGCGGAATTAAATTTTAAGCATTTTACATATAAAAAGTTGTGTATATCATTAATTTTTAGTAAATTAGAGGTGTTAAACAATGAAATATTAAAAATCAGATATGCACAACTTGAGTACAATATTACGTAAATTTACTGAAATCACCAAGACTTTAGCAGGAAATCTTGTTGACAAGAACGGAAATGTCCCTCGCAGGGGTCCAAAGCCCATGTTCTCTGATGTCGAGGTGATAGCCTTAAGTATGACGCAAGAGTACCAAGGCATTGACAGCGAGAACATGCTTTTCCATCAGCTTTCTGAGTATAAGGAGGAGATTCCAAATCTGATTTCTAGGCGCCAGTATAACGACCGCAGGAAGCAGACGTCAGATCTTTCGGCAAAAATACGTGAGAGGATAGTGCTTGAAATAGACGGGCATGAGAATGTGTTCTGCATCGACTCGAAACCTCTGCCCGTATGCAGGCTCGCCAGGTATAAGCGTAACAAGATGGGGCGTGGCAACTATGAGAAATCTCCCTCGCTGGGCCATTGTGCCGCTCAGGGTATGAAATATTTCGGGTATAAAATACATGCTGTTTGTGGCTTGAACGGCACTATACATTCGTTTGACCTTACTAAGGCAAGTGTGCATGACCTTAACTATACGAAAGACGTAAAGCAGATGTTCAACAACTGCACCATAATAGGAGACAAGGGATATATTGGCAGACAAGTGCAGCTAGACCTGTTTGAGAGCGCCAATATCAGACTCGAGGTCCCATACAGAAAGAACCAGAAGGACAAGAAGCCATGCTGTGCAGCATTTGCCCTTGCAAGAAAGAGGGTGGAAACCGTATTTTCACAATTACAGGATCAGTTCATGATAGAAAGGAATTATGCAAAAGCATACATGGGATACTTCACCAGAATATTAGCTAAGATTACCTCATTCACCATCTTGCAATACATTAACTTAATAAATGGAAAACCTATAGGAAGGGTTAAGCATGCGTTGATTTAATTCCGCCAACGGGTATAATATTAATATAATAATATATTTAAATTTAAAAACCCTCCTTTATCCCCCCTATAAACTATCCCCCAAACCACTATTTGCAGATTTAACAATTTAACAATTTAACATTGGTGTGTTTATTTTATTGGTTTATAAGCTATTACAAAAATATTATCCTAAAAAGGTTGTCACAAAGCAATTTCAAAAATGCCTCACTTTTCATGTTTTACACCTCACTTTTTGACATCACATAGCCATTTTTTTATGCTTCTCTTCCCCTTTTTTTGATTCCCAATTATCATTTTTCATTTGTCATTTATCATTTAGCGCAGCGCATTTCTGTCCTTTTTAACGTGAATTCTGTGTAAGAGGTTGCGCCGTTGGCGCCGAAAGAAAAATATAAAAAAACAAATAAAAATAGATAAAAAAGATCATGTTTTTTTTATATTTTCACCTATTTTTTTATATTTTTCTTTCGGCGGCTTGCCGCAATAAAGCACTTTTTTTTATACCGAACTGACGTCTTTTTACTTACCTCAAAAAGTTTTTTTCGAAAAAATAATCATAAATGCTTGGAGTTCTGCCACCAGTTGGCGTACCTTTGTTATATCTTTGCAGAAAAATACCTTAACTATGATTAAGAATGATAGAGGACCGACCTTGATAGCCAAGTATGTATGGGTGATAGACACCATCTATCGCGCAGGAAAGATTTCGTTCAAGGAACTGAACAGAAGGTGGGTGGGCGATGAAGAAATCAGTCAAGGCAAAGAACTTGCCAAACGCACCTTCGACAATTGGCGCTATGCCATTGGTGATTTGTTCAAACTCGATATTGGGAATGAGAACTGCGGTGAATACTGCTACTATATTGAGAACGAGGAGGACATCTTCAATAATGGGCTAGGCTCATGGATGCTCAACACCATCAGCGTGAGTAATGTCTTGACGAAGAGCGAAAGCGTCAAAGACCGCATTCTCTTGGAGTTTGTTCCATCCGGACAGGAATATCTGCAACCCATCATTGAGGCGATGAAGGACAACAAGGTGCTCAACATGACCTACCACAGTTACAACAGGGATGAGGAGTACAGTTTCGATGTGCATCCCTATTGCGTGAAGCTTTTCCGTCAGCGCTGGTACATGGTGGCACTGAGCGAATATGCCTACAATCATCAGAAAGGACCTTGGATTTATGCGCTTGACCGCATTCAGAATTTGCAAGAGAAAGAAGAGTCTTTCGAGATGCCAAAGGATTGGGATGCCGAAGAGTATTTCGAGGGTTGTTTTGGCATCATTGCTGACCATCGCATGGAAGTTCAAACCGTGAAGTTGAAGGTTGCAGCAGGTCAAGCCAACTACATCCGTGACCTTGCCCTGCACAAGTCGCAGAAAGAACGGGAACGTAATGAGGAATACAGCATTTTCACCTATCGCCTTCGCCCCACTTTTGATTTTCAGCAGGAACTGCTTTGGCACGGAGAGGATATGGAGGTGCTCGAACCCGAATGGCTCCGCAAGGAGATGGCAGGAAAAATTAAAAGAATGTGGAATAAATATAGTGAAGATAGATAATGGAGAATTTTGCAGCAATAGATTTTGAGACTGCGAACAATGAGCGCAGTTCCGTATGCTCTGTGGGTATTGTGATTGTACGCGATGGTGAGATAGTGAATTCATTTTACTCGCTCATTCAGCCAGAGCCAAACTATTATAACTATTGGTGTTCGCAGGTGCATGGACTTTGCCATGAAGACACAGACGATGCCCCCGTGTTCCCCAAAGTATGGGCACAGATAGAGCCTCTGATTGAAGGTCTTCCCCTTGTGGCTCATAACAAACCCTTTGACGAAGGATGTCTGAAAGCAGTGTTCCGTGTCTATCAGATGGATTACCCCGACTATGAGTTTTATGACACCCTTTGTGTTTCACGGCGAGTATTCCGCTATCTGGAGAACCACCAACTCCACACCGTTGCCGCCGAGTGTGGCTACTATTTAGAGAACCATCACAACGCGTTGGCTGACGCAGAAGCCTGTGCATGGATTGCGAGGGAAATATTGTAAATTTCTTAGGAAGAATGTTTGGAGAAGAAAATGAAATGAGTATCTTTGCAAAAAGATTAAGAAATATGGAAGAGAACAAGATCATCATATATCAGACGGAAGACGGACAGACACAGATTGATGTCCGATTGGAGAACGACATGATTTGGCTAACACGCCAACAATTAGCCGTATTATTTGACCGTGATTATAAGACAATCAGCAAGCACATCAACAATGCTCTGAAAGAAGAATTGGCAGATACTGTGGTAGTCGCAAAATATGCGAATACCACTCAACATGGTGCAATCGAGGGAAAGAAACAAACTCATGAGAAAGAATATTTCAACCTTGAAATGGTCACATCTGTCGGCTATCGTGTTAAAAGCAAACGAGGTATACAGTTCCGCAAATGGGCAAATCGTATACTGAAAGAGTATCTCATAAAGGGCTATGCTGTCAACGAGCGCATCCGAAAGGAGCAGATTGGCGAGTTGCGCCAACTTGTGGGAATGCTTGGTAGAACCATTCAGAATCAGTCTCTGTTGTCGAACGACGAGACGAATGCTCTCTTCGAGGTGGTGACGAATTACACCTACGCTCTGGATACCCTTGACAACTATGATTACGAACGATTGACTATCGACAAGACTACAAAGGAAGAGCCATTCCATGCTACCTATGAGAATGCGATGGAGGCAATCAATGGCTTGCGAGAGAAATTCGGAGGTTCAGCACTCTTTGGTAATGAAAAAGACGAATCCTTTAAGAGTAGCATCGGACAGATCTATCAGACATTCGGAGGCGAAGAACTCTATCCCAGTGTGGAGGAGAAAGCCGCTATGTTGCTCTACCTCGTCACCAAAAACCATTCCTTCAGCGATGGAAACAAGCGCATTGCCGCCACATTGTTCCTTTGGTTCCTCAACAATAATCATATCCTCTATCGTGAAGATGGCTCCAAACGATTGGCTGACAACACGTTGGTAGCTCTCACCTTAATGATTGCAGAGAGCAAGACAGAAGAGAAAGATGTGATGGTAAAAGTGGTGGTGAACCTGATTAATCAGCAAAACGTATAAGAAAGACTTGGGCTTGGATTGAAGAGAATTTTTATAAGAATTAAAGACTCGTTTACGATATAGCAATGCGTATATGGATGTATTGGCCAGACGAAATGGCCTGTCAGTTCAAAGAGAATGTAGAAAAAGGCTTTATGGCCTGTGGACTTCCAAATAACTATGAAGTGGGCGATTTGACACAAATCCTTCAAAGCAGGGACGGCTTAGAAGGAGCCTTAGTAAAAGCCTACGGAGAAGGTCGAAGAACGGCAGGAGGGGAGAAACTGCTGAGAGAGTTTGCAATGGTTATGGCTGTGGGGGACTATGTTCTTGCCCGTAAGGATTTCGACCAAATCGTAGGCATCGGAATTATTGCAAGCGACTACTACTATGATGCATCAAGATCTCGTTTCCGTCATTGTAGGAAAGTTGATTGGATATGCACAAGCCCGATGCCATTCCCTGAAGGTTTTAAACGTAGTGGCAAATGGCACAGAGTGACAATGATAGATATGCCGTATCGCCAAATCGCCGAGCAGATAATATCATCCATCAATGGTAGTGAGGATATCGGTTCAGATTATGACTCTTCTAATATTCAGATGCCCCAACCTACTACACGGCTGCAAGATAAAAGACATGGCTCTGATAATCAGGATTATGCCTCTTTCATCCGCAAGGCAAGGCAATATCAGGAGTCTGTAGTGAAGCAATGGGCAAAAGAACTTGGAGAGGAATGCATCTGGGACGAGCGACCTAATCACGGAGTGTGGCTGAAGGACGAATTTGCACTACAGGGGTTGGTTTTCTATGAAGGATTCCGTAGGGAAATCATGGAACTTTATCGTTCTGGGCGTACCAAGATAGGAATGAACTTACTCATTAATGCCCTAAGGAGCGAGCATATACCTTACAACCTTTTCTTCCCTATGATGATGGGGCGTAACAAGGAGGCTACACGTGGTTTCTTTAACGAATTGCTTGGTACAGATGCTCTTCTTGAAGTGATTGACGTCTGGATAGAATATGCCCCGCAACCTAAAGCCAATTACCTCAACGACGGCACTTCCTTTGATGCCTTTGTGCTCTACAGGCACAAGGAGGGTATCAAAGGTGGAATCGGCATTGAGGTGAAGTACACGGAACGCGAATATCAGATTGGAGAAACGGAATACAAGAACACCCATGATGGGCAGGGAAGGGTGAGACTGTCCGCACACTATGCGAGGGCCACAGCGATTTCCCATTATTACCGGCACGACAGCGAGTCGACACTGGTATCGGATAATCTCAGGCAAATATGGCGCAACCATATCCTTGGAGCATCGATGGTGCAGCATGGTGACATCAGCCACTTCGCTTCAGTTACCGTATTTCCCAATGCCAATCCGCATTTCCACACGGTTATTGAGGAATATCGTGCGCTACTGACAGAGGAAGGGAAAGGAACGTTCTATGCTTTCACCTATGAGAAAATGTTTGAGGCTTTGGCACATTACTTTAATAACGAGGAACAGCTGCGGTGGATTCGATATCTTTACAAGCGTTACCTGTTTGGAGCAGAGATGCCTAAGCAGAAATCCTCTGCAAACAATAATCGATTCTTCACTAAAAGTCCATTTCGGGGTGTCTCAGCCGAATTGATAGAATCATTCAAACGGAGTTCTGTCTATGAGCTATACCTGCGGCATCAGGACGAGCTGCTTATTGGCATCCGCTGCAATTACTTGAATGTCTATTACCGCATGAACAACATTGCTGAAGTGCGGTTGATGGACAACCACCATATATCGTGTGCCATCCATCCGTACTTCCTGCGGAAAGAAGGCAAGTACAATGAATTGCTCACAGGCAAGTACATAGACAAACTCATCACGGAGCGCTACGAAGATATAAAGTGGTTGGTGGAGAACAAGAAGAATGTCACCTTGGAGAAGGTCATTCAACAGATGCTGGTGATGAAGAACAATGCTAATCCCGACAGCAAATGGTTCTGCGTAGACGTGGAATGGGCACGTTCGTTCACGAGCCAAGCAGAAAAAGATGCGTGCATATCATCACGTATGGACATCATTGCCATTTCGAAAGATGCACCTCACCGTGTGGCTATTATAGAACTGAAATATGGCAGCAAGTCGATAGGCGGAAGTGCAGGAGTGTTGAAGCATATCGAGGATTTCTTGACCTTGAAGGAAGGGAGTAAATATATGGATACACGCATAGACTATTATGATGGGATATGTACTGATATTTGTAACATCATAGAGGCGTATGTTGCATTAGGAGTGCAGCTGCCAGAGACGTTGAAGCATATCAGCAAGGATTCGTTTGCACCAACGCCGGAGTTTTATGTGCTCACAATGGACAACAATGCAGCCAATCGTTCAGCATCTACCCCCAAGCAAACAATGGCTGCATATCTTTTCTCACCAACGAGTAAGAATTTCCTTGCCTGGGGGTGCAAGATGCCGGCCAAAGAGAACGTACAGGACAAATTGGGTATTGATGTGCTTGATTCAACATCTCAATTGCCCGTTACCTTCATTTTCTCTACGCAAAATGTGAACACCCTTCAGGTGCATGACATCTTGGAAGATAGTAGCCATGAAATAATCCGACCGACTTCTTCACCTTCTTCCAATTCCTTTCTACGATGGCTACATTGGTTTTTCCACTGATACTCTTTTGATTCGAGAACTAATATTTTGGAACATATCCAACATATCTATGAAGTCGAGGAATTGGATAAAATTTCAACTTGTCGGAATTTCCGACAGGTTCAAAAAGAAGGTAACCGTATGGTCAATCGTACGAAGACGATGTATTCGTTCAAATTATGCGTAGCATGATGTTTTTTCTAAACCATGAAAATAGCTTTATGCCAGTGACCCTTAACTTCGATTACTTCGAGCACAGCGATAACTTCCGAAAGTTAAACAAATTATATTAGCCCATTGGTTGGTGTTTGAAAAAGATTTTGTATCTTTGCACAGAAAAAGAAAAACTTATGGGTATCACATTTATCAAGAAGGAAAAGAAGTTTGTGTTCGACTTCGTGCATGACGAAGCAGAAGACCTCATCAGTTTGACTGGCAATGGCTATCAGGTCGAGGCATTCGGTAAGTGTTTCTACTATGGCTATGAATTCTCCGAGCAGGTAGATGGCTCAGTGCGCAGTGCCTTCATCAAGTATCTCAAATTTACGGAGCCGTTGCAAGACCATCCCGACCTTACAAATTTCATCAAAAAAGCAGTTGATGACCTAGACAAGCAAATCAACCTTTACAACTACGACCTTGTTGTGATGCCCGAATCTTCCAGCAAAGTTAATCAGTACATGTTGCGTTACATCTACCGCTTTGCACAGCCGTCGCTTCATAAGATGGAACTTGTTAAAGCGTTGCCTGCAAGCATCTCGTTTGACATGAATGCTTACGAGAAGCAATATCTTGATGACGTGTTGGAGAATGGTCGCCCCCGTTACACTGAGGCTCAAAAGGAAGAGGTGAAGCAATCCATTGAGAAGATGCTTGACCTCATCCATCAGAAGGACTATTTCACCATTGCTAAAGATGTGAAGAAGAGCCGTTTCCGTCCTTATATGATGCACTTTCTGAAGTTTGCCAATCCTGAAGATGAACAACTCTGTGCATCCATCCGTCAGCAGAATATCCTTATCATAGACGATGTGACCACTAGTGGCTCAACTCTCAATGAGATTTTACGTACCCTTCGTATTCTTAACGAGGATAACGAAATCTCTATTTTCAGCCTTATTGGCAGGAAGGATTTGATGGCAGAAGCATTCTAACAACAATAATATACAATCAGCGTCGGATGTGTTAATGGCACATCCGACGCTGTTTATTAACAAGAAATGTGTGTCCTACAATTCATTCTAATATCCGTACATGTCATCTGTATTTCTTTCCTCTTTCTGTTGTGCTTTCTCCAATGCCTTTTGTTCCTTCCTTTGTGCTTTTTCGGCTTTCCTCTGTTCTTTTTCCAATGCCCTTCTTTCCTTTCTTGACAATTCTTGTTCTGGTTCTTCAACCATA
>Ga0310697_10004968_pt1 | contig 12970 bp, 10 predicted proteins | sample 172DNAGHGlowgp2_FD_203883 | JGI IMG/M metagenome (GOLD analysis project Ga0310697, IMG submission 203883) | Sheep rumen microbial communities from Palmerston North, Manawatu-Wanganui, New Zealand - 1728 DNA GHGlow gp2 (v2) (version 2) | ecosystem: Host-associated > Mammals > Digestive system >...
TTCCAAGTCCTTTCTTCATGAATTACCTTTTTGAACGCAGCCAGGATGAGAACAAGCGGAAACAGCAATACTGCCGTTAGGAAATTCATAGCTATCCTTATCTGTGAAATAAAACGACAACTCATAAAATCAGTATAACTAAACAAATGCCAACAAAAACACTTGATTCTCAAAGATATCTATAATGAGCTAATAAACCAAATGCAACCATGACAATAGAGCAAGGTCAATCCATTCTTGCCACTCCTCTCCTCCCATGGATAGTCCCAAAGGTTATTAAAGCGCAATATTGACAATCAAACCAGAAGGTCTGGGGATAAGGGATTTGTAATAGGTTCAGTATTAGCGAGATACTATTATCAAATCCGCAGACCCTGTGTCTTTTATGTGGGTCAGCGTAACGGTGTTTTATAACGTACTCATCATCAAAGAGTTAGAAAAAGACCTTCCGCAAACACTCGTAAACCTAAATTAGGACGATACACTCCCACTGGCCTGGTGAAGGCCTCCCAGGACGAAAAAAGGCCCGTAAAAACGGGCCTAAAATCATCTAACTAATTGATAATCAAATCAATATTCCTCCTCGTTAAAGAAAAAATCTTCCTTCGTGGGGTAGTCGGGCCAGATGTCTTCGATGCTTTCATAGATCTCGCCGTCGTCCTCGAGTTCCGAGAGGTTCTCGATCACTTCCTCGGGAGCGCCGGAACGGTTGGCGTAGTCGATAAGTTCGTCCTTAGTTGCCGGCCACGGTGCGTCGTCCAGGCTACCGGCAAATTCCAATGTCCAATACATATACTCGGTAATAGTTAAGTTGTTATTATTTTTCCTAAATTTGCTGTGCGGTAATTTTCCGCAAATATAGAAAAAAATACTACATATCCTATGCCATATATCAAAGAAGAAATATACGACGAAAAAGTGACCTCGGAGATAGCCGCTCACGTCAAGGAGATACTCCGTCTCATCGGTGAGGATCCCGCGCGCGAGGGGCTCGTGAAGACCCCCGAGCGCGTGGCGAAAGCGCTGCAGTTCATGACCCAGGGCTATGAGCAGGATGGCACCGAGATCATCCAGAAGGCCATTTTTGACGAGGAGTACAAGCAGATGGTCATCGTCAGGGACATCGAGCTCTATTCTATGTGCGAGCACCACATGTGCCCCTTCATTGGCAAGGCCCACGTAGCATATATCCCCAACGGAAAGATTACCGGACTGAGCAAGATCGCTCGCGTCGTGGAGACCTACGCCCGCAGGCTCCAGGTCCAGGAGCGCCTGACCGTACAGATCCGCAACTGCATCGAGGAGTCGCTGCATCCACTCGGAGTCGCGGTCGTCATCGAGGCGCAGCATACCTGCATGTCGATGCGCGGCGTGCAGAAGTCAAACGCAGTCACGACCACCTCGGCTTTTTCTGGCATCTTCCTGAGTTCGGCGAGGACGAGGAACGAATTCCTTAACCTGATAGACAGGAAATAAGAAAGGGACCCCGGCCGGGTCCCTTTCGTTTTATTTCAAGAACGCATCCCTGACGACTTTCTCGCTTCGCGAGATGAAGTCGCTGAGCGCCTTGCCCTTGAGCATGCCGTTGGCAAGCAGGGCCAGGTCTGCGATCTGATGAAGCATCTCGTTGGAACGGGCGAAAGCCTCGACATCGGCCTTGTGTGCATGACGGACATCGTCGCGCGCCTGACGGGCGGCTTCCTTCTCCGCGTCGGAGGCGTCCTTCGGAGCCTCCGGCGGAAGCTCGCCCTGCGGCGCGACACCTTCCTGCTTCGCAGCCATGATCTGCGCGACGAGAGGATTGTCCATGTTCACTGTGATGTTGTATGACTTCGGCATTTCACCGTAGAAGTTCATACCTCCGCCGAGAGCGCTCATCTCGCGGTAGCGGCGCATGAACTCGCTCTGGGTGATAAGGATAGGCGCTGCATCCTCACCGAGATTGTCGCCGATCACATAGTACTCGTTCTCGGACGGCATGACGGCCTTGAACATATTCTCGAGGTCGTAGCGCTCGTCCTCCTTCATCTCAAGCTTCACGCGGTCCTCCTTCGGGATGAGGTTGGCTACGGAGTCGGAATCGACGCGTGCGAACCTGGTATTCTCGACCTTGCTTTCAAGCAGGTTCACGAAGTGCGAATCGAGCTCGCAGTCCATCAGCAATACGTCATAGCCCTGAGCCTTCGCGCCTTCGATGAATGGATACTGTGCCTCCACATCGGTGGCATACAGGTACACGACCTTCTTGTCCTTGTCGGTCTGCTGCGGCTCGATCGCCGTACGGTATTCGTCAAGGCTGAAGTACTTGCCGTCGGTATTCTTAAGCAAAGCAAACTTGAGGGCCCTCTCACAGAACTTCTCGTCAGTGAGCATACCGTACTCTATGAAGAGCTTGAGGTTGTCCCACTTGCTCTCGAGAGCCTGCCGTTCATTCTTGAAGATGTCTTCAAGCCTGTCAGCAACCTTCTTGGTGATGTATGTGGAAATCTTCTTGACGTTCGCGTCACTCTGGAGATAGCTCCTGGAGACGTTCAGCGGAATATCAGGAGAATCTATGACACCGTGGAGAAGCGTCAGGAAGTCAGGGACTATATTGTCGACGTGGTCCGTGACGAACATCTGGTTGCAGTACAACTGTATCTTGTGCTTGTCGATGGCCATCCTCTCCTTGATCTTCGGGAAGTACAGCACTCCGGTGAGGTTGAAAGGATAATCCACGTTCAGGTGGATGTGGAACATGGGATCCTCTTCCATCGGATACAGGGCCTTGTAGAATGCCATGTAGTCCTCCTCCTTGAGGCTGGACGGGGCCTTGGTCCAGATGGGCTCGATCTTGTTGACGACGTTGTCCTTGTCCGTGTCGACATACTTGCCGTCCTTCCACTCCTGCTCCTTGCCGAACACGATGGGTACCGGCATGAACTTGCAGTACTTGTTGAGCAGCTGCTGGATACGGCCCTTGGAAGCGAACTCCTCGGAATCCTTGTCGAGATATAGCGTAATGACGGTTCCACGACCGGACTTGTCACACTCCTCCATCGTATACTCCGGGCTGCCGTCGCAGGTCCATTTGACTGCCTTGGCACCCTCCTTCCAGCTCAGGGTCTCGATGGTAACCTTTTCGGACACCATGAAAGCGGAATAGAATCCCAGTCCGAAATGGCCGATGATATTGCCGATCTGGTCCTTGTACTTCTCAAGGAACTCCCCTGCCGAGGAGAACGCTATCTGGTTGATGTACTTGTCGACTTCCTCTTCGGTCATGCCTATGCCTTCGTCGATGACCTTCAGGGTCTTTGCCTTCTCGTCGAGCTCTATGCGGACCTTCAGGTCCCCGAGTTCCTCCTTGTAATCCCCGCTGAGGGCCAGAGCCTTCATCTTCTGCGTGGCATCGACGGCATTCGCCACAAGTTCGCGCAAGAATATCTCATGGTCCGAATAAAGAAACTGCTTGATGACCGGGAATATGTTCTCGGTAGTCACTCCGATTTTACCTTTGTTTTCCATATCGTTGTTGTTTTATTGACAAAAAAAGTGCGCCGCCATGAGGCGACGCATCTATTCAGTCAAATTGTGTTCCAGTCCGGCATGACTGACGAAATGTCAGTCCCTACTTGTACAGGAAGCGCTTGATGCTCATCTTGGGAGTCTTCTCGAAAGGCACGGGGACGACTTCGACCTTGGTTATCTGGCTGTAAACCGGGAGCTTGCGGTTTGCGGCGATGCGGATGGCCTCGGGCACGTCGGAGACGGCCTCGGCATCCAGGCCCGCCTTCTTCATGGCATCCTCATCGAGGTAGACCATCGCGACGAGCTTTGAAGCGCGGTCCACGACGACGGACTCGACGACAAAGTCCTGGCTGTTGACGACGGCCTCAACTTCCTCCGGATAGATGTTCTGCCCGTTGGAGGAGAGTATCATGCTCTTCGAGCGGCCCTTGATGAAGATGTTGCCGGCAGCGTCCATCACGCCCAGGTCTCCAGTACGCAGGAATCCGTCCTCGGTGAAAGCTCCGGCCGAGGCCTCGGGATTCTTGAAATAGCCGATACAGATGTTGCGGCCCTTCGCCTGGATCTCGCCGGCAATATTCTGCGGGTCCTCGGAGTCGATACGGACCTCCGCACAAGTGACCGGCTTGCCGCAGGACCCCTTGACGAAACGGGCGGGATCCTCATAGGCAAGCAGAGGACAGGCCTCCGTCATGCCGTAACCTACCGTATAGCGCAGCTTGATCTTGCGAAAAAGGTCTTCGACCTCGGGATTGAGCGGTGCGCCGCCCATGATATAATGGCCGCAACGTCCTCCAAAAGCAGCATCCAGTCCCTCGCGCATCTTCTTGTAAATGATCCCGCGGATGCCGGGAACCTTGGTCGCGAACTTGATCGAAGGCTTCTGCAGCATGGGCTTCAGCGAAGATTTGTAGACTTTCTCCATCACCAGAGGCACAGTGACTATCATGTAAGGACGCACTTCCTTCATGGCTTTGAGCAGCAGGCTCGGCGAAGGGGTCTTGCCAAGGAAATAGATGGTGACTCCGGAGCACAAGGGATAGGTCAGTTCGAAAGCGAGACCGTACATGTGCGCCATCGGCAGCATTGACACAAGCGTATCTTCGGGAGTGGCCTTAACGTTAGTCTGGGCGTACTCGACCGTCGCGGTGAAGCTGTCATACTTCAGCATGACACCCTTCGGGGCGCTCGTCGTGCCGGAAGTATAATTGATGATGGCAAGGTCCTCGGCATTGTCGGTCGGATAGACGACATCGTCGCGCGAGAATCCGGAGGGATACTTGGCGGCGAATGAAGCCTCAAGGCCAGCGAAAGCCTTCTCGATCAATCCGTCGGAAGAGTACAATACCGTGAAATCCTGCACGTTGACTACACTCCTGACAAGGGGCATCTTCTTGACATCCAGCTTCGCCCAGATATCACCGTCGACGAAGAAAGCGATGCTCTCCGAGTGGTCCACAAGGTGGTTGATGCTGTCGGGATGGAAGTCGCAGAGGATAGGTACTGCCACGGCGCCATAAGTGTTGATGGCAAAGAAAGAAACGGCCCAGCGGGCGGTGTTCTTGGCGCAAATGGCGATTTTATCACCCTTTTGAATGCCCGACTGTTCGAAAAGTATGTGGAATTTCTCTATATTTGCAGCCAGGTCGCTGAAAGTGAAGGACTCGCCGTTGTAGTTGCAGAGCGCTTTCTTGTCCCAGCACCCCTTTACTGTCTCCTGGAGTTTCCAGAGATAATGCTTGCTCAAATAGTTCTGATCCATGTGATGTGGTTTTAGTTTTGCTAAAATAAATACTTCACGCGTACTATTTGAAATAATGTGGCGAAATCGCCGTATATATGGTGAAATCATAAATAGGAAAATGAGAAGGAAACCCATCATCGCGCTCATCTACGACTTCGACGGAACTCTCTCTCCAGGCAACATGCAGGAGTTCGGCTTCATACAGGCCGTCGGACAGACTCCCGAGGAGTTCTGGACCAAGAGTGACAGCATAGCCCGCGGCCAGGATGCCAGCAACATACTCGCCTACATGAAACTCATGTTCGACGAGGCCAGGAAGAACAACATACCACTGCGCCGCAAGGAGTTCAAGGAGTTCGGCAAGCATATCGAACTGTACGAGGGCGTCCGCGGATGGTTCAAGCTTATCAACGAGTACGGCGAATCGCACGGTGTCAAGATCGAGCACTACATCAATTCCTCCGGCCTCAAGGAGATCATCGAAGGCTCCCCTATCGCCAAGGAGTTCAAACACATCTTCGCCGGGACATTCCTCTACGATGAGAAGGGTGAGGCGGAATGGCCGGGCATAGCCGTAGACTATACCGCCAAGACACAGTTCCTCTTCAAGATCAGCAAGGGTATCTTCAGTTCGCGGGACAACAAGATGGTCAATTCCAGCATCGCCGACGACAAGAAACGCATCCCGTTCAGCCACATGATCTATTTCGGGGACGGTGATACCGACGTGCCCTGCATGAAGATCGTCAACATGTTCGGAGGCAACTCCATCGCCGTGTTCAACCCGAGCAATGAAAAGAAGCGCACCAGCACGCAGAAACTTCTGCGACAGGGGCGCGTTAAGTTCATCACACCCGCTGTCTATACAAAGGACAGCCGCACCTACCGCATCGTCTGCACCATCATCGACCGCATCAAGGCCGACAACGACCTGGAATTCCTCTCGAAGTACCAGTAGATAGCGGAAAAAAACGTATATTTGTGTCTTCCTTTTTTGAAAGACACGGATGAAATTCAGGATTCAGTCGCCCTTCAAGCCCTCCGGAGACCAGCCGGAGGCCATCGAACAGCTCTGCTCGGCCCTCAATGACGGCGTGACGGACGTCACGCTGCTCGGCGTCACGGGCTCGGGCAAGACATTCACGATGGCCAACGTGATCGAGCGTCTCCAGCGGCCGACACTCATCCTGAGCCACAACAAGACCCTCGCAGCGCAGCTCTACGGCGAGTTCAAGTCTTTCTTCCCGGACAATGCCGTGGAATATTTCGTCTCGTACTACGACTACTATCAGCCGGAGGCATACCTGCCCAGCAGCGACACATACATCGAGAAGGACCTCAGCATCAACGACCAGATCGAGAAGCTGCGCCTGAGCGCCGCCAGCGCCCTGTTGAGCGGGCGGCGCGACGTCATCGTCATCTCCAGCGTATCCTGTCTGTACGGCATCGGCAATCCCGATGACTTCCACGAGCAGACGGTCATAGTGAAGAAGGGCGAGCAGCGCAGCCTTACACGGCTCCTTTACCAGCTGGTGGACGCCCTGTATTCCCGTACGGAAGTGGAGTTCAAGCGAGGCACCTTCCGTGTAAGGGGCGACACTGTGGACGTTTATCTCAGCGGAGCGGACAATGCCATGCGCATAGAGTTCTTCGGAGACGAGGTGGAAAGCATCTCCGTCATCGACCCCGTGACGGGCGCGAGGATAGAGGATGTCGACGAGATATCCATCTATCCCGCCAACAATTTCGTGACCACAAAGGAACGCGGCATAGCCGCCGTGAGCCATATCCAGGATGACCTCAAGCTTCAGCTCGACTATTTCGAGAGCATAGGCAAGAACCTGGAAGCCAAGAGATTGAAGCAGCGCGTCGAATATGACCTGGAGATGATCAAGGAGATGGGCTACTGCCCCGGCATAGAGAACTACTCCCGCTATTTCGACGGACGCAAGCCAGGCCAGAGGCCGTTCTGCCTGATAGATTATTTCCCCGACGACTTCATCACCTTCATCGACGAGAGCCATGTGACCCTGCCGCAGATCCACGCGATGTTCGGCGGCGACCATTCGCGCAAGTCCGTACTCGTCGAGTACGGATTCCGCCTGCCGGCAGCCGCTGACAACCGCCCGCTGACCTTCGAGGAATTCGAAGCCGTCACCGGTCAGAAGGTATATGTCAGCGCGACACCGGCCGACTATGAGCTACGCAAGTCCGAAGGACTCGTCGTGGAGCAGGTCGTCCGGCCGACGGGCCTTCTGGACCCTCCGATTGAGGTCCGGCCCATCGAGAACCAGGTAGACGACCTCGTGGAGGAGATCCGCGTCCGCGCGGAAAGGGACGAGCGTGTGCTCGTCACCACCCTGACCAAGCGCATGGCAGAGGAGTTGTACGAGTATCTGGCCAAGATAGGCATCCGCTGCCGATACATCCATTCGGATGTGGACACCACCGAACGCGTGGAGATCATCGAGGATTTCAAGAACGGACTGTTCGATGTCCTGGTGGGCGTCAACCTTCTGCGCGAAGGACTTGATATCCCTTCCGTCTCACTAGTAGCCATACTCGACGCCGACAAGGAAGGATTCCTGCGCACCGGCCGGGCATTGACACAGACCGCCGGCCGCGCGGCGCGAAACGTCAATGGACTGGTCATAATGTACGCCGATTCCATCACAAAATCCATGGACGAGACCATACGCGAGACCAACCGCCGTAGGGCCAAGCAGATGGAATACAATGAGTTGCATCACATCACGCCGGAGCAGGTGGAGGTGAAGCACAACGTCCTTGCCGCAGAGCTCGGAGGAAGGGACGGCAAGGTCCGCCTCACCAACGGCCTCAACCGACTAAGCGCCCCGAACTCATGGGAAGGCCCTACATACATACCCGATCCGTCGGAACTCGGCCGCGGCACGGTCTCCGTCGACCTCGGTCTCGACTCGCGCCGCGAGGAGAAGACCGCGTATGTCGACGGATACGTCAAGGCCGACCTGGCCGCAGTACTTCAAGACCCTGTCATACGCTCCATGACGCGCGAGATGGTCGAGAAGATGGTCGAGGAAGACCGCAGGCGCATGAAGAAATCGGCCGCAGAACTAGACTTCAACGCCGCCGCGAAATACCGCGACGAGATGTGGGCCCTCCAGGAGTACTTGAAGGTGTGGAAAGACAAGGATTGACAAGATGAGGTCCCGCAGCGTTCTACTCTTCATACTGTCAGTCATCGCAGTCCTCGCGCTGCTGTGCCGTTTCTTCCCGAGGGACGGCATCGTAATGGGACCTCTCACGCTCAACTTCCCTTCCCTCGCGGAAATACTGACAGGTGACGAGCCGGCGGGAGAGAGTCCTGAAGAACTGCTTGCCAAACGCATGGCAGCCATCAGGGAAGCCCGCAAGAGCGACTTCCTGGAGTATTTCAAGGACAATCCCGCCCGAATCTATTTCCCAGGGGACAGCATAGGATATCTTGACGCTTTCTTCAACGCGCTTGACAGCGCAGGCCGGCATCGTATGCGCATCGTGCATTACGGTGATTCCCAGATCGAGGAAGACCGTATCAGCAAGGTGTTGCGAGATAGCCTGCAGACCCGCTTCGGCGGTGGCGGTCCGGGCTGGCTGCCCGTCCTGGATGAATACTACAACCTGAGCATCTCCGAAGCGAGTTCGGCCGCGCCGCGCCGCTATCTTGCCTACGGCCCGGCGGAAATGCGCGGCGCCGGCGGCCGTTACGGCCCCATGGCCCAGAAAAGCCATTACGACTCTACCGTTGTGACCACCTTCTTCCCCGTCAAGAACAACCACGGTCCGAGCCGGTACTTCAACCGCCTGACATTCCTTTCTTCAGGCGGGGATGTATTCATACGCTGCAAAGACTCGACTCTGAGGGTGGAAGCTACCGCGGATATCCGTCATATCCGCTTCGACCTGCCAGACAGCACTGAACGTGTCAGCATCACGCATTCGGGAAGTCACGACATCTACGGAGTAATGCTCGACAACGACACCGGAGTGGCACTGGACAATATCCCCATGCGGGGATGCGGAGGAACAATCTTCACCGGGATCAAGGCCGAACAACTCTCTGACTATTACAACAACGAGAACGTCCGCCTCATTATCCTCCAGTACGGTGGAAATGTCGTCCCCTTCACCAAGCGGGAGGACAAGATCGCAGAGTATTGCTCCGATATCGCAAGGCAGATAGCATACCTGCAGGAGCAGGCTCCGGAGGCCCGCATCCTTTTCATCGGGCCTTCCGACATGTCAACCACCATCCAGGGCAAGATGCAGACTTACAAGCATCTTCCGGCTTTCGTAGACTCGCTCCGCACCGCTGTAACCGACGCCGGAGCAGCATTCTGGGACATGTACGCTGCCATGGGAGGGCTGAACTCCATGGCGCAATGGGTGAAGCAAGTCCCTCCCCTCGCCGGCCCGGACTATGTCCATTTCACGCCGAGAGGAGCGGAGAAGATGGGTGACATGCTCTTCGACACCCTCATGCTCTATTATGACTACTACAAACTGACACACTATGAATAAGAGACTTACCTTCTCCGTCCTGGCGACGCTGCTGTGCGCAGTCCTGCCCGCCCAGGAACTTCCGAAGGCGGAGATCGCCCAGCAGCCACCCTGCGTCCATGTGGACAGGGCAGGCCTCCATTTCCCCGGTTCGCGGGATGCGCAGGACCATTTCTACGGTCTGCTGGACTCGCTGATGGCGGGCTCTGGGCGAAGCGTCAACATCTGGCATGTCGGCGGTTCGCACGTTCAGGCAGGGCATTTCTCCTACAGACTCCAGGAGCGGCTGACCACGATGGCGGATTCCCTCAAGGGAGAAAGGGGTTTCATCTTCCCTTACCGTATAGCCAAGACCAACTCCGACAAGAGCTTCCGGACTTCCTTTACGGGAGAATGGCTCTCTGCCATGGCTGCAAGCACCCATAAGGACCTGAATCCTCGATTCGGCATCATGGGGATCGCTGCACAGACTTCCGATTCACTTGCAACGGTCGGTATCGGGCTGAACATAAGCGCGGATACGCTATGGAGTTTCAAGCGTTTCCGCATACTCGGGTACGCTTCCTCGCCAGATGTACGCCCCTATCTCGTAAGCGGATCCGATACCCTTGACTTCGTCATCGACACGGAGACGCAGAGCTATCTCTTCGACCTTCCGGCCGAGACAGATACGGTGACGATAGGTTTCCATATCCCCGAAGGGCAGTCCTTCACGCTGACAGGTACTGAACCCATCAGCGGACGCAAAGGGATAAACTATTACTGCTCAGGCGTAAACGGAGCAAGACTGACGACCTGGCTGGAGCAGTGCCCCGACCTGCCCCGCGACCTTCAACTCGTCGAGCCCGACCTCGCGATCTTCGCCGTAGGCATCAACGACTCGGCCTGCAAGGCCGTGGATTTCAAGCCGGAGGTCTTCAAGGAGAACTACCGCAGGCTGATCCGCCTCATCCGCGAGCAGTCGCCCGACTGCGCCTTCGTCTTTATCACCAACAACGACAGCTACCGCTATATCAGCCGCGGCATGACATACAATCACAACGGTCCTACCGTACAGAAGGCCATGTTCGAACTCGCAAAGGAGTATGGCGCTGCGGTATGGGACGTATATGACATCATGGGCGGCAAGGACAGCGTCATTAAATGGAGGAATGCCGGACTGGTCAAATCCGACAGGCTGCATTTTACCCAGGAAGGCTACGTCTTGCTCGGAGACATGCTTTACAACGCACTGGTGGACGATTACAACGCACAGAAGAGATGATGGCCGGAATCCCGGATACGGCAGGCGCCTTCCTGCATCGGGTGTTCGCGTTTGACGCGGGCTCTCCCCTGCTTTTCACCCAGTTCTATTTCTGGGCGTTCTTCGCCTTCGTATTCGCGGGATTCACTCTCGTCAAGGACCGCCGTCTGCTCCGCAACGCCTATCTGTTCTTCGTCAGTCTCTTCTTCTACTACAAGACCAGTGGCCTGTCGGTTCTGATACTCATCTTCGTCACCTGCTCGGACTTCCTGATAGCGAAAAGGATACACTCTGCCCGGACAGGCGGCCGAAAGAAAGCCTGGCTGGTCCTGAGCATCTGCATCGACCTCTTCCTGCTATGCTATTTCAAGTACGCATATTTCTTCACTGATGTCGTCAACAACCTGCTCGGAGTTGACTTCAAGGTGTTCGATATCTTCTCCTGGGCGGGCAACCAGATAGCAGGGGCGAACCGCTGGAGTGTCGACAGCATCGTGCTGCCGGTGGGCATCTCGTTCTTCACCTTCCAGGTCATCAGTTACACCGTGGACGTGTACCGGGGCCAGCTCAAGCTGGTAGGCAACATCCTGGATTTCGGCTTCTTCGTCAGTTTCTTTCCCCAGTTGGTCGCAGGACCCATCGTTCGCGCGAGCGAGTTCATCCCGCAGATGTACAGGCCGTGGAACCTGGGAAGGAAGCAGTTCGGCATTGCCGTTTTCTGGATACTCAACGGACTGGTCAAGAAGATAGTTCTGAGCGACTACATCGCCGTCAATTTCATCGACAGGGTATTTGACAACCCCTTGCTTTTCACCGGGTTCGAGAACCTGTGCGCCATATTCGGGTATTCCCTGCAAGTGTATGCCGACTTTTCGGGCTATACCGACATCGCCATCGGAGTGGCGATGCTCATGGGGTTCTACCTGCCCAAGAATTTCAACTCCCCGTACAAGGCCACCAATCCCCAGGATTTCTGGAGGCGATGGCACATGTCCCTGAGCCGGTGGCTGAAGAACTACCTCTACATTCCGCTGGGAGGCAACCGTAACGCCAGTTTCGGAACCTATTTCTGGACAGTCGTCTTCGCCGCACTGGGAGTGTGGCTGTCCGGAAGTATCTGGGTGGGGGCGGGAGTCCTCTCATTCGCCGCCATCGTCGGCATAGTCGCCTGGTTCAATCCCTCCAGACGCAAGAAGATCACCGCCAACATGAACCGCTTCATCACCATGCTTCTGGGCGGCTTGTGGCACGGTGCCAGCTGGAACTTCATCATCTGGGGCGGGCTTAACGGGCTGGGGACCATCGGTTACCAGTTCTGGAAAGACATGAACTGGCATCTCAGGATGGGGGCGGTGGCCCTGGCGACGGCGGCATGCGCCGTCCTGGCCAGGGTCTCTCCGGCCCCCGTCTTCAACCTCCTCTCCGTCTGGACCGCCATAGTCTGTGCAGGTACCTTGATCCGGTACACCTACCACCTTTGCGGAGGGAAACACCCCTTCAAGGGTCTCGGAACCGTCTGGGGAGTGGCGCAGACTTTCACTTTCATAACCTTCACCCGCCTGTTCTTCCGCAGCGGCTCCAATCTCGATCCGGCCACGGCCAACGAAGTGGCGTGGCGCACGGCCCGCAACATGGTGCACCAGATCGGGTCTACATGGAACGTATCCATCATCCCCCAGATCTGCCACGAATACCGCAATGTATTCATCCTCGTGATTCTAGGCATGGTCATCCACTGGCTTCCGGAGCGTTTCAAACGCTGGTACAGGCTCAATTTCGCCATGCTTCCCCTGCCGGTAATGGTCCTGGCGGTCGTTGCCGTCGTCTTCATCGTATATCAGTTCATCACCGCCGACCTTCAGGCGTTCATCTATTTCCAGTTCTGATTTTTTGATTAACTTTGTATAGACACGGTTAATCGCACTGATGCTATGGAAAGGATTGAAGAGCTC
>Ga0310697_10004969_pt1 | contig 12970 bp, 16 predicted proteins | sample 172DNAGHGlowgp2_FD_203883 | JGI IMG/M metagenome (GOLD analysis project Ga0310697, IMG submission 203883) | Sheep rumen microbial communities from Palmerston North, Manawatu-Wanganui, New Zealand - 1728 DNA GHGlow gp2 (v2) (version 2) | ecosystem: Host-associated > Mammals > Digestive system >...
CTTGGTAGACGGGTTAGCGATATTTCTATAGTAGTTTAAGCGCTGGTCATATTCGATCGTGTAGATGATATCTCTATCCGGATCCTGTATTGGTGTAGTCTTCCTATGAATGAACGTGAAAAGCTTGTTATCTTTTCCGACAATTTCACATTGTAACAGTTCGCGCTCCCATTCTATAAAGTAGGTGAATTGTATATCACGTTTATCATATTTGGTCATGTTATGCGGATATGTACCGATCTCCCAAGCGCCTTTTGTAATCATCTTCATAGCAGACTTATTATCAAAACCGAAAAATACATCAGACTTTTTAGCGCCAAATTTGGCTGACGGTTCAGCATATTCAACAGCGACTGTTAAGCCTGATTCATATTTATAGAGATCGATATCACCCGGCTGCATTTTGGCAATATTCTTCAAGCCCATTTCATTAAAGTAAGGACAATATTTATTTACAGTATTACCCAGCATGAAGATCTTAAAGCCGTCCTCAGGTCCGCGGTTACGGATAATAGTAGAAAGAACATTCTGAAAATAGATCCACTCATTATTGAGATAGCCGTCTCTGGATATGACCTCATCAAAAATGATAGTTCTGATATCGGGATAGCTTGAAGACTTATCCGGCTCCATTTCGGTCAAAGCGAAAGAATAAGCAAACGGATTCGGCGCCGGGACATTTCTTTGTAGCTCAGGATCCCACTTAGCCAAAAACCAACGGCCGGCATACCAAGTTATAGTGTCATATTCTCCCTTGGTCAATTTCTTCACCATGTTCTCGCCCTTTTCATTCTTGACAAGGTTATTAAACATAGCCGCGCCTCTTTTGCTCTTGAAGTTTTCGCGGTGTCTTCTTATGATCGCGACTTCGTAACCATATTTCAGATATCTTTCAAGGCCATATAATAAGCAGGCATACGATTTCCCGTTGGACCTTTCGCCGAAGACAAAATTGTAAAGACACTTATACTTAAGTATAGGTCCTAAGCTGTAATATTTCATAGATTAAATAACTCTCCTTGTTTTTCTTTAATATAATTAAGATATTCACTTTCGAGCGAAAATCTATACTCAGCTGCTTCTAGATATATACCGCTCGGAGAATAATATTTAATGGTATTTCCGAGATAGTCAGTAATATATCCTTCCATTTTATCATCTATATAAGTATGTGTCAGTTTGCCCGAATATTCACCCGGTATAACAAGATCATTCGTAAAGACTTCTAGCGCTTTATATTTGCCGTATTTCTTTATTAAATAAGGTGTAGTTACCTTCTTATTAAGTCCTGATACGGTTAGTTCAAGTTCATGATTATGATTCATTAAAAGATATCTCTTAGCGCCTAAAGTCTTAAAGGCTAACCAACGTCCTTCTGAAGTTTCATCTTCAAAAATACCAAGATACTTGATAACGCCTTTTGACGTTTTCGGTTTAATGAGATCGTGTGACAGTCCGTAATGGTCGCACATGATCTCCAGCTTCTTAGTGACCATCTTATTATATGATGTGATAAACTTCTCATGTTTTTGTGCGTCAAGGATCTTCAAGCTATCGGTATCGGAATAGACATAATCGGAGCCACATGAAAGAATACCGGATAAGATAGTGCGTCTAACATAAGCGGTGCAAAATATACCCCAAGGATAGAACAGAAAACGCTTCTTTGACTTGTTATACTTGTTTATCATTTCTGAAAGATCTTCAGTCCTGACGCTCCAAGCTCCATTTATATATTCATTTATAGGTGGATTTATAGAAGTAACCATCATGCCGTAAACAGAATTTAGAAGCTGCTTCTGCTTCATATAAAAATCTTCTTGGCCCTTGACCCCTTTAAGCTCGGTCTTATTCTTGAATAATTTGAGGATAGATTCGATCAGTCTCTTGGGCAAATAACCTTTTTTATAGCGATAGAAAGTCCCTATTTCTAAGCGGTCCCATTCATACATATTAAAGATTATTTCATAGTCGACATTGGTGATCGATATCGAGATCTTATCGGCCGACACTAAACGGCCGTTATTTGTGACCGCATTGATCGAGCTGCGATAATTATCATTATCAGGTGTGTAATCACCATGCCAGCATTTAGAGATCGATATATAATTATCAGGTACCGCTTTAGGTCTGAGATTATAAAAAGTAGCGTCAAATATACAACAATATAATTTACAATTCTTATTGAGTTCCTTATACGATCGTATAACTACCTTTTCGCCCTTACTCATTGGAAATTGCTCAGCGCATAAAGCACCCGGATAAGCAGAAGAAAGATCTACTGAGGCTATTCCTTTAGATTCTTTACCACCATATAAGATATGACCGACTAAAGATACATTTCCATGAGTATAACCGCCGGCGAAAGCGCGCAGCATTAACTTATATTCTGCTTCTCCTGATATCGTCAGTCTGGATATCATAGAATGATATTCATTATATTGTTTATCTTCTTCTTTTCGTCCGGATCCCGATAAACACATTTCGCGGCAATACCTGCGACAATATCCGGTGGCCGTTAATGGGAGCTCTGAGATAGTATGTCTTTTCTCATGCGAAAGACATTCATAGATATAAGCGCTGACGATAAGAACATCATAACAACAATAACCAAGTTCTTTTTTGGTCAAAGGTGTCTGGGAGTGTCTTACCTTCTGGTAGTCGAGATCACCCACCTTTTTACGAAGCTTAAATTGGGTCAGAGACTTAGCCAGATTCGCGAGCGACAGGTTAGAGAGTATGTAACTACATCTAAACTCTATGCCGCTTGTAGTGACCGCGTAGATAGGTTTCCGCGTGGAAATCGCGAAGACTTTTTCCCACTCGAAAAGGTCTTTTATAAATTCAAATTCAAAAGCGAGATTATGGACCCAGATGACCATACGTCTATCGGGACCCAGCGCATATTCACTACTTAAGTAGTCGCACAATTCCAAAAACTGATCCCAAGTACGTCCGTAAATAACGCGGCCGTTTATACATACTTGCCAGATATACATAAGAGATCTTTTATCACCGTCAGGCTGTTCTTTTTTCGGTATCTGAGAGATAAAGACGGTTAAGATCTGATCTAAGCAGTCCGCCGGGTTGATTATTTCATCAGGAAAGTTATAAGGATCCATTTCCGCGAGCTCATTATAAAGAACGTCCGGAGCTGTCCCGGATGTCTCCGAGAAAAACAGACGGCCAAATAATTGACGTCTTATAAAGCTAAGATCCGGGATATCACTATAAAGTTTTTTCGATACTTTTATCTTCTTACCTTTAAGATAGTTATATATAGTATCGTCTTGATAATAATCTTCTTCCTGGTATTCCTTAAAAGAAGATGATTCGATATCAAAAGCGATAATATCATTTAAGTAAGTGATATTTTTCTTCCTGCTGGTCTTCGCGTCTATCCAGTCATCTATATAATAAGGATCATCAAATTTATAAAATTGATCTTCGCATAGCTTAAAACTCATTTAAAACACGTCCCTGTTTTCGTCATCTAATAATGCAATAGGTGAAGTGTCAACTGTTATATTATCATCTGACATATCAGCTGCTATCGCTCTTTCGCGTTTAGATTCGTATTCTTTAGTGCTTCTTTTCGATTCCATATATCGAGCAAGTCCGGCAGGCACACCGCGAGACATCAGGCGGCCTATATTGGCCAAGCTTGCACTACCTTGTTCTTTAGTATATCCGCCCTCCATGGAATACTCTTCGCGCCATTTGTGATAATTCTCGTAAACAGATGTCATAAACTCATCCATATTAGAGATCATGGTCTGCCGCGCTGCTTTGGTCATAGGTCCTTGACCTTTTTTCTTCCGGTTCCTGTTCTCTTTTGCGACAAGCTCGCCTCTTGTGGCACCAAATAAGGCTCTTTCTTTCTTCTTTCTCAGCTCGATAGCACCTTCGACCGTTGAAGATTTAGCATTAAGAAAACCTTGAACGCGGATATATTCGGACCTTAAGCGGCCTATATTGGTAAATTGGTTCACATGACCGAAAGACTTGTTAAGATTTTGGATAGCATTAAAATCAAGTCCGGGAGATGTCTTTTTATTGACCCATTTGGTGCCTATCTTAGCGCCTGATTCATCATAAACAGGTGTCTTATATCCATGCTTCTTAAGATTCTCAACGCGCTTGTTAGCCTGTCTGGACATATACGCGACCGCGTCCGAAAGCTGTTTGGCGCTCATTCGGTTGATATCGTCCGGGGTCTTATTAGTCAGGTCTGATAATTTCATTTGTTTTCACCGCCTAACCAGTTAATAATTTTATTTTCTGTTCTTACACATAATTTAATAGGTTTACCACAATAGGTACAATGTAAAAGCAAGTGATATAAATCTTCACCCGCAGGATCGAGATAAATGCCGTCAACTATATAAACACAAGTGTCATGCTTTAATTGAAAATCTTTGTTTTTACATTCATTCAATTTATCATTATCCATGGATAACTCCTTATTAAAAAAGCCCCGGCATTATACCGGGGCGCGTCCTGTTGTTCCTTATCAGAGATCGATCCACCTGATCGTCAAACGGTCTTTGCCCTTCTTGTCCTTATAAGAACGAAGTTCAAAGCCTACCTTGCCGTCTTTGATCTCTGCGATCTCGACATCATTTTCTAAGATGTCCTGACATTCTTTTGTCAGGTGTGACGGCATGTTCACCAACATCTTATCGGTAATGAATACCGGGGCCGGATCAAACTGGGTCTTGTGGTTGATGTAAAAGCCGTCAAGCTTGTAGATGTGATCCATCTTCAGGTCTGAGAGATTAACATAAGGATAATCCTTAGTATCAATGTTAAATCTCGGTTCGTGGTTGTGTTTTGTTGCGAATGACATAATTAAATCTCCTTCCTGTCTTCTGCATTATCATAAAATGTCTTCTCGCTCATCTTACAGAGATACATCTTCTGAGATGTCATCTCCCAGCCGGCGCGCTTGCGGTTTACCGCGTTATAGTGGCCGTATTCGGTTTCGGTCTCACCATTCTTCGAAAAGGTTGTCACAAGAATGGTCTTCTGTGCTGGCATTAGTCTCACACTCCTTTCTTTTAATTTCGTCATGGATAACTACATCCACTTCTCTTAATATCTTAAAAGGTCTCTTACGGACCTTAGATATTTTGATTAACATAACACCGTGATCGAATGAATAATCAAAATCAGATTCTTTCATGCCGTCAAGGACATATCTAAGACACTCTGCGAAAGTATCACCGCTGTGTGTTATTTCACCGCGATTACCGATAACAACATATATTTCATTCATGCTCATTCTCCTTCCTTACCCACATACCATTCAACGGTTTTTAAGATCTCATCAAAAGCATAAAGCTTTTCCTGATCTTTTCTGTAATCGCTCATTCCGGGATTTTCTTCTAAAGCTTCTTTATAGTACTTGATGGTATCAAGAATAGAATCAATGAATACGATTCTGCGACTCTCTTCATGTTTCAACATATAATCACGTCCTTTCATTTGATCTCGTCTTCAATTGCGCTATCAAAGTATCTATTAAGATAAAGACATCTAAGATCATCTTTATCAAATCTGGTATCAGCGCCGAAAACAAACTTTTTACCGATATAATACTGGTATTTAGGGCTTGATTTTGCTGCGGTGATCTCTCTGATGGTAATATCAAAAACTTTGATTTTCTTCTCACTGCTTAACATTTTTATCACGTCCTTTCTTTTGTGATAGCTTGATTATACATTAGGTAAAATATTTGTCAATAATATTTTTTTAAATTTAATAAGAAATCTCCCGGCACGGGGACCGGGAGACAATAAGGACGTGTGGCTATTCCTTCTTGTGGACGTTGAGGAGATTTTTTAGCCGTTTTCAGTATAGCCCATTTTATAAGCTTCTGCAATTATCTTTTCATAACCGCCTATGTAGCCATAATTAAGATCTAATCTTCTGCGCAGCTCGCGACCGCGACCATACACACCAAGGATAACAAGCTCAGCCGCCTTAATGATAATAGGATCCGTAATTTCTTTCTTCTTTCTTCCCATAATAAATACTCCTTACTTATATTTAGGTCTTCCATAACCTAAGATCTTTTTTCCGCTTGCGGTCTTTGCCTTTTTCCAGTTAAATTTTGATGTTCTCACCGCGTTTCCGGAATTGCCTGAGACATAAGAAGCCGCGCCCGTGTATGACGTACTTGTGACTAGTCCCTCATGTCCTGACAAGAATATGATATCACCTGCCGCCGGTCTGGTCCCTGCCGGGATCCAGCGCTTATACTTCTTATAGTATGCGCGCTGGGTCTTACAAGCTCCTGATCTCGAATAGCCTGAAACAAGTTTACCAAGCTGCATAAGTAGTGAAGCAATAGTCGCAGCACACCAAGGCCATGTTTTACTTTTGCGGTGACATCCGAAGTAATTATTATAAGTCTTCAAGATGACACGATCGACCTGAGGACCTTCTTTAAGTCCTACCCATGACTTGATCTTCTTGACCGCTGCGGCTGAACCTTTGCTCATTTGTCTAGCTTCTCGATTAACTTGGTTAAAGCAATTGTGTTGTTGGTAATTGCCGTTGTCATTTTTTCAGTTTCTTCTTTATGCTCTTTTCTCAGTTCTTCCATGTTCTTATTATTGGAATCAAACTGATATTTGATAAAGACGCATGCACCAATGCACATAGCAATTGGAAAGCCTAACGTGCTGACGATCTGAACAATTGAATTTTCCATAATAATTTCTCCTTATAAAGTAGTATCTTTGTACTGTACTGTTACTTCACCGCTGTCCGCGAACACGTTATTAACGCCGGACTCTGTAACAAGTGTTGTTGCCTCTGATACGGGGACCGTGTTGCCCGTGTAGTGGTGGTAGGTTGTGTCCGTTGCGGGGTAGTTTATTGATATATCGTTGTTGTAGGTTGTTGCCGTTCGGCAAAATCTTATATAAGACACACCTGACGGAATTGTAAAAGTGCCAACCGTAATATTTCCTAAAAATTCTACAAAATTCTTATTTTCATCATAGCCAATAATAGCCAAAGTATAACCTTTATTATAATAAGTAGTATTGGGGGAAACCTTTATATAATTAACACTTCTAATCTGATTATTGTTAGGAAAATCGACACCCGTTACGGTACTAATACCACCTAACTCCCACTCCTCGTCCCACAAATTCACACCGCACCTTGTAACAGTTGTTGCACCTTCTTCAACATTACATGATACTAACTTCATAACTAAAGCAGTTGTAAAATTTGCAATTGCCCCGGTTGCGGTCTTGGTGGGAAATATACCGGAAATCAACGCATTAACCTCAGACTGTGTATAAGTTTGCTCTTTTGTGTAAACGTCAGAGGCGTTTGCCTTTGCGTTTAATAACGTATCTGTCTGCGCCTTGGTGTAAACGTCAGAGGCGTTTGCCTTTGCGTCTAATAACGTATCTGTCTGCGCCTTGGTGTAATAATCATCCGAAAGGACTTCGGTAATTATTTCTTCTATCTGAGTTTCTAAATTATCTATTTCCGTTGTCGAATCAATGCCGCCATATATAGGCGATATTTCAACTTCAATAATAAAATTGCATGTCCCTATGACGGTATCACCGGACTTGATAGAAAGTTCTCCGAACGAATCACCAAAACAAGCTGCGGCCTGTTTAGTAAACAATACATCAACATAAGCATTTGCTCCTATTGATGGTGTAATTACAACAATGTTTCGATCCGGTTTCCTGATATTTACTTCAATAATTTCAGTTCCGGCCAATGTGTATGTTTCGCCGTTTTCTTTCAACATAAAACGGACTTGTCTATTATTATCGTACTGAGATAATTTGACAATTGGTTTTTCTTTCTGCGGTATTAAATCAAGTGTTACTATCTGCATAAGCTCACCCCATTGTTATTAACATCAAGCTGAATTGGTCTTTTGGAAATGCTGACCATCCCGTTTTTGTTATTATATTCGATTTGTTTGTAACTTTTAACATAGGGTCATTAAGATATAAATTCCAATTACCTTTTGTCGCGCTGCGGGCCACTATTGCATTATTGGCCCTTATTCCCGCTTTATATGTTGAAAGCACGTCACAATGTCCGGACACTTCACATAATTCGTCACTTATCGATCTTATATCAGTAATGAAGTAAAATCTTCCGAACGCCGGAATTGACATATAATTACAAGCGGCCAATGATGATACATTAGCCTCAACCAAAATTGTTGGATTAACAACATTTGTTTCATTTCTGAGCGTTCCCGACAGATTAACCGAATAAGATACGGACTTATCCAATTGCCGCTTTTCGCTCGTTGTTACACCAAAAGATATATTCATTAAAAAATTACCCCCTGATATAAAAGTTTTTCGATCTCATCCAATTCGGGACCCGTTGCGCTTATGCCGTGTAAGTGAACATGTTCAATTGCATTATATCCTGATAATGAACCAAGTGACAACGTTCTACCGCTTGTGATGCCAATGACGTTTTTTGGATCTTCAATTTTCGCTTTATCGGGTCTTTCAATAAACATAACAGGTTTATTGAGTCCGATAGCAGCACCCGCACCGCACACGGCACCTGAACGTGAAATTGTCGGTTTAGCATTAAAGGCCGACAGACCGCCGCCGCCTTTAACGGCACCCATAGCACCGGACGCGATAGCTTCACCGACCCCGGCACCTTCGCCAATGGCACCGGCTGCCGCGCCGAATCCGCCCGCCAATGCACCCGCAGCCGCCGTTGCTGCGGCCATATATGTTTGGCCCCAATTGCTTTGGCTTATCGGAATACCCACCGCGCACGAACCTGAAAAGGTATAACGAACGGACCCGTTAACGGTTATATATGCCGAACATGCACCTGATATGTTATCAAACTGATACTTAACGCCTATTGTACTTCCTATAACATCATCAGCATTTAACTGTCTTACGCCAATAAAGGGTAAGAAGATCGAAACGCGCGTGAAATTTGAATAGTCAAGAAAACAGTCACCGAATCCCTGATTTATCTTTACCGCGCCTAAATTCCATTCTGTCCATTGTCCCGCCGAATATGCCGTTACCCCCGTGTGTGCGCCTAATACGGTTATTTCTTTCGAGCCGTTGACCTGAACAGGATAAGGCAGCATATAGCAAGCACTAATGGCCTGAATAGGATTAGTGAACCATTTAACAATTGCATTTCCGGGGTCATTACTTCCCAGATATGAAAATAACGCCGCCATATCGGCCGCGGTTAATTTATAAAGATTAAGGCCGCCTAATGCGGTTATATCAATTGAGGGCATTTCAGGAACGTCAACGGGATCCGAATCATTATCGTAAGGACCGTCACCGCCCTCGTTGCCCTCATCCTGTTTATTATCATAAGGATTATCGGGGTTGTAAACATGGTTAGTTTCCGCGCCGTTTAACAGATCAACCGCGTCAGTCCATGACTGCGCGTAATCAAATGCCCTTAAATATATTTCATAATAATATCTGTTATTCGCTTTCCAGATATTTAATAATATCTGTCCGGAACGGATTAACCCTTCATCCCTCTGAAAGTGCTGCGTGTCAATATATCCGCGCTCAATTACTGTTTCGGGCCATATCTCAAACCGGTATTGCACGCCGTCATTTGCCTGATATTTTTCAAAATTATACATTACATCTCTAAAAGGCAGATTAACACCGCCGGCGTATATCGTGCCGCCAATTCCCGCCTGATCGATTGAATAACCGTCCGCATAAAATATCGCGCCATAGTCCGTATCATTTAATGATGGATAGAAAAAACCGCCGTTTTGATTATCTTCTTCCATCTCACCCATAAAGGCGTCAATAATAGCGGGTATAAAACCATCTGAGTAAGTTTTACCCCCTTCATTTATCAAGAACGGTTTAATTTTATATGGATTAAATCCCAATACATCACAAACGGGCATGAACAAAGACGTTATATCCGGATAACCTTCTGAATTGCCTTCTGCGATTAACACGGCCGCCCCGGACGGAACATCAAGCCTGTTATAAAGCTCCTGATGGCCGATTATAGGCATGTCAAAGGGTACAGGTGTTTGTGTATTTCTTACTCCCGTTATTGTTGTATATTTTGGCATATAATAACTCCCCCTTAATATTTAATCGAAGGTCCCGACATTCGCCGGGGCCCTCTGTTAGATATTAGGCGATAAAGAATACTACACCGTTCTCGGAAAGGTCGTTGAAGTAACCTACCTTAGTCTTATCCCAAACGTTCTGGAACTCTGCGCGGTCATTCCTGTGCATTGTCATGTTCTTAGACAGACAAGATACACCTGCTGCCTCGATATCGAATACACATCCAAGAATGCCGCCAATAGCAACTGTGAACTTGCCGCCGTTGCCGTCATCTACCTCGACATTGATCGAAGAGATGTTATTGAAAGCATAATCCGCGCCTGTACCCTGCCAGTAAGGAACGATATCCGCCTGCGGAAGCTTAACAAGATCGTTGTGATATGTATCGCTCCTGAGATATACGTCTGCGGCTGCTGCGAAGTCATTAAGAAGAACGATCTTCATTCTATCCTCAGGTGTAAATCTCTCAAGCTCCTTGACATTGAAGAGTGTAGACATCTTCTTAAGTCTGACTGTGTAGAGCTTAAGCTGGAAGATAGCGAACCTGATGAACTCAGGCGTATAGATAGCCCTGTCGACTGTTAAAGCTGCCTGACCGGACAGACCAAAGGTATCATTGTAAAGCTTCAAAAGGTTGACCGCCTTAAGCTTAGAAGAGCCTGCATAAGGTGTTGTACCTGACGGATCCGGATACTCTGCGTGAATGGTCGCGCCCATGAAGTTATTGATCGTTCTTTCGATAAGCGCGTCAAGTCTGACTGTAAGAGCTGTGCTCATAGCCTCATAGATCATAGAGATGAAGCTGTTAAGCTGCGTAGCATTATCGAAAGCACTCTTAACCTGCTTATCTGCGATCGAAAGTGTAACCTCGAAAGTGATGTACTTATCGAAGAACGTAACCATAACATCAGGCTGGTTGAATGTGTCCTGCTCATAGACCTGACCATCTACGAGATTCCAACTCTCGTTAGATTCTGCTACCGGAAGACGGTGCATTGTGATCTTCTCCTTAACGGATCCGTACTCCCAACTATCCATCAGAAGAGATGGCGCGGTGCCCTGATAAGGTCTTTCAACGATAACAAGACGGCCGATATGATCGACAAGCTTATTGACGAACTTATCGACAGATGTCGCGTCAAAGATCTGGCGGCCGATATCGACCACATTAGAAAGATCTTCGGCCACGATCGTATCACCGCCTACGATCTCACCGTACATAGTGTTCACAAGGTTGTAAATCTGTGCTACTTTCATTTTGTTTTCTTCTCCTTTTTTCTTTTTAGTATATTGATAATGCGATCGTGTCGCTTATATCCTGCATAACCTGTTTAATGTAATTCCATTTCCAAAGATCGATCTCACCGCCTATAAGCTGCGCTGAAGTCATAACGCCGATATTACCGAACTTCCTATGCTCGCGCTCAACATTCTCGATATTATTGACGATCTCCGAACCTGATGAGCTTGTCTCATCTGACTGACTGTTTGAGCCGTCAGAGTTAGCCGTTGAACTGTTATTACCTGACGTGTCGCGAACATCCGAAGAGCTGTTAAAGCCTGAGCGCTTGTTGGTAACATTACCGCTGCCGGTAGTATCATTTGAAGATGTCCCGGAACTGGTCCCCTCTGAGCTGTTGGCCGTTGTGGTATTCTCATTACCAACTTTATTTATCTTCTCGATCTCGGTCGCGTCCGTGTTATGGATAGGATTATATTCGGCCGAATAAGCTTTATATAAATGCTCCCATTGAGATCTATACATACTATATATTGTGTTTGCTATCTGAGTAATCTTCTCAGAACTCAATATATCACCCTCGGATATGTGCATGAGATAAGGAGCTGCCCACTTCTCACCATAGTTAGATATGAAAAAGATATCTAACTGCGCCGGGTCAAAATCATAAACCCAGATAGGATTATTGATAGCCGAAAATATCCCGGCACCTGTATAAGATGACGGCATAAGATCGCCTAACTTTTTACGTTTCGCTATTATCATTATCTTCCTCTTCTTTCTCGCTCTCGATCGAATCGGTCTTTATCTCTTCTTCGATCTTTTTAGCCGAATCTCCGGCGGCCTCGGATTCCATCTTATCCTTGATAAGATCTTTCTCTTCTTCATTCTCTTTCCAAGCGCTGTTAAAATCAACAGATATATTAGTGCCATATAACTTATTGACGCGCTCGACACCCTCTTTTCTTTCGGTAAGCATATTATCAATTAGCGGCGTGAGCTGGTCATCATTGAGCTGGTTTTCGTTAGCTGATATACTTTCACGTTTCGCATTCCAGTTAGCATTAAGGCCCAGCTCATTATAAAGACCTGCTTTAAGATACTGCTGCATTTCGATAATAGAAGTTATATTATTTGTCTGGCTATTCCTAAGTGTAAGCGCCTTGATACCATCCAGAAAATTACTATCCGCCATGACTGAGATCTTACCATCAATAAGATCTGATACAAACTTCTCAGCGCTGGCCCTCGATTTATCGTCCGGAGCTGTCAAACCTGACATAGCACGAAGAGATATGAGCTCGATCTTAGCCGTCAAATAATTCTCTACCATCAAAGATGTATACTTATTAAGCAGCGGCATAAGGCCGCACATGAGACTATCGTTAAAAATAATCTCGACATCTTTACCAATTTCAAATTCATTCTGTCTAACCTTCTGTATATAGGGATTAGCCCAAATAAATCTTTTAGGACGATAATAAACATTAGGATCGCCGCCAAGATTACCATATATCGCTGTCAGATCGCCGTTATCATCTTTAGTAAAACCGACCATGCCGTTAGTCATAAGATATAACTCGATATATTTCTGCGGTAACTTCTGCGCCTGTCCGTCTACGTTCATTAC
>Ga0310697_10004970_pt1 | contig 12967 bp, 12 predicted proteins | sample 172DNAGHGlowgp2_FD_203883 | JGI IMG/M metagenome (GOLD analysis project Ga0310697, IMG submission 203883) | Sheep rumen microbial communities from Palmerston North, Manawatu-Wanganui, New Zealand - 1728 DNA GHGlow gp2 (v2) (version 2) | ecosystem: Host-associated > Mammals > Digestive system >...
CGGGCGCGACGAGACGACCGCACTCGCGTTCAACCGCGCTACGCGCATCAAGCGTCAGCCGGGCAGCGCGATCAAACCGATCCTGGTCTACGCGCCCGCGCTCGAAGCCGGCTATACCGCCGCGTCGCTTCTGCTCGACGACGCAACGGATTTCGGTGACTACACGCCCAAGAACGCAAGCGGGCGCTATTCGGGCTGGGTCACGATGCGCGAAGCGGTCACGAGATCGCTGAATCTTCCCGCCGTTTCGCTGTTTCGGGACCTCGGTGTGTCCTATTGCAAGACGTTCGCGGCGCGCTTCGGGATCCCGTTCGACACGCGCGACGATTCGCTTGCGCTCGCGCTCGGCGGGTTCACCTACGGCGTTTCCCCGTACCGTCTGTGCGGCGCGTATGCTGCGCTCGCAAGCGGCGGGATCTATCGCACACCGTTCGTGATCACGCGGATCACCGACCGTGCAGGCGTCGAGCGCTACCGGTATGAACCGAGCGAAACGCGTGTGCTGTCCGAAGGAAACACGTTTATTCTGACGTCGCTTTTGAAGAGCGTCGCGACCGTCGGCACGGCGAACCTGCTGTCCGGACTCGACACGGAGCTTGCCGCGAAAACCGGTACCGTCGGAGACGAAACCGGCAACCGCGACATCTGGCTTGCCTGTTACAATCCGGACTACGCGGCGGTCGTGTGGATGGGATTCGACGACGCGCAAAACGGGCGGTGTCTGCCGAAGGACTGCGGCGGCGGAACGTATCCCGCCATGCTGCTCTCCGACGTGTTCCGCGCGCTGTACGCCGACCGCGAAAGCCCGCGCTTTACGGTCCCGGACAGCGTGATCGCCGTGCGGCTCGACGCGACGACGCTGAACCGCGAACATGTCGCGGTGTTGGCGAACAGCCTGACGCCGGACGAATGCGCGTTTTCCGAGTACTTTCTAAAGGGCACGGAACCGACGGTCTTTTCCGAATACTGGCAGCTTCCCGAACCGCCGGTCGATCTTCACGTCCTGCTTTTGGGCGACACTGCCGAGATCACGTTCACGCCGCCGTCGCGCTATATGCGCTACCGCCTCTACCGCGAGGACGAAGACGGCTTTGCGATCCTGCTCGATACGTTCGATCCCGCGGGCTATCCCGTGACGTACCGCGATCCGGTCGACCGGCTGAACGGCTCCTATGCGTACTATGTCATTCCGGTGCATCCGTCCCTCTGCTTTGGCGGCGAACCGCTGTGCGGGTCCGCTTCGGTCAAATGCCCCGTCACCGTTTTTCACACCGTCTCACTGCTCCCGTAAAGAAAAATCGGAATTTTCCGTCGCCTGTGGGTTGACGAAACGCCGGTTTTATATTATATTATAAAGAGGTGAGAACGAATCGCCGCATATTTTTCAAATGGAGTGTGATAAAATGGATTATAAGGCACTTGCCGCAGCTGTGGGCAACCGCGAAGGATACGGCACACAGGAATGGGTCTATCGCGTATTGAGATCGGGTATCGTAAACGGAACGCTTCCGGGCGGAATGCAGTTGAAACAGGATGAAATTTCCGCCGCGCTGAACGTCAGCCACATCCCCGTGCGCGAGGCGCTCCGGCAGTTGGAAGCGCAGCAGCTTGTTACGATCCACGCGAACCGCGGCGCAACCGTGACCGAGCTTTCCCGTAAAATGCTGATCGACTTTATGCAGGTTCGCGCGGCGATCTCCGTCGACCTGCTCACTGCGGCGATCCCGCAGATGACGGATGAGGACTTTGCGGAGTTTGATGCGATCCTCAACGAGCAGCGTATGGCAAACGACCTGATGACCTCGGAGGATCTGAACTTCAAGTTTCACGAGCTGCTCACCGCGCGCGCCAACAATCCCGTTGCGGACATGTTGATGGAAATGATCCACGCAAACATCGACCGTTATCTCAGAAGCGGCTTCTACAGCGACGCTGCCGCGCGCGAGAACTCGGTCGTGGAGCATGAAGCGATCCTGAACGCCTGCAAGAAGCGCGACATTCCCGCCGCGACCAAGCTTCTGCACAATCACATCATGGATGCGGTGTCGCGCATTCCCGAAACCGTACAGTAACCGATTTTTGAAAAAGACCGCCGAAAAGGCGGTCTTTGCTTGTCAAAAAACCTTTTGACAAGCTGAGGAGGCTGTTGAGAAGGGAGGCAGAATCCACGTTCTTCGCGATGGAGCTATACTATCGTATGCGACTGAGCGAAAACGCGGATAGTTTGCGGCGAACTGATGAAAAGAAAAGGCGTTTTCGCCTTTTCTACCCAAAAGTCTTCCGAGTTTTATTCTCGCCGCAAACGATCTGACCCCTTATACGACAGCCTGAGACCGTCCTCTGGACGGTCCTTTTTACGGAAGCGCCACAAACTCCCACAACAGCAGCGCCGCCGCGGCGAGGTTCAGCATCAGGAGCGAACCGACCGCGAGCGCCTGCTTGCGTCGTTTTTTTCGGACGCTGTGCAAAACGTACAGTCCCGCGTACGCGATCGGGATCAACAGCAACAGCAAAAACCACAGCATTTCCTTACTCCAGTCCCGTGCCCCGCGGATCGTGCGCAAGCCCGAGCGAAACCGAGAATGTAACTTTGAGCGCGCGGTACGCCGTCTTCCAGTCGTACGCTTCCCATTGGGCGGCGCTTCGGAACCCTTTTGCGGCGAACCGCCCGAATCCCATTGCGTCGCTCCCGACGCTTTGTAATGCGCGGCACACGGCGGCAAGCTCCGTTTCGATTCCGTCTTTTACAAACGCTTTGAACGTCTCGCTGTCCATCGGCACGGTTTGCGGCTTTGAAACGTCGGCTTCCAGATACAGCCGCACCTGCGCGGTGCCGTCAGAAAGCCGGATCTTGGGTCTGCGCACACGGTACAGCGTGACCACCAGCGGCTGTCCGTCCGGCAGGGTACAGATCCGTTCCCCGCGGCGGAACGCGTCGGTCACCATCAGGACCGACATTGTGTGCTGCCCGTTTAACACGCCCACCATGCGGTCGCCGTCAAAGACCGCGCTGCCCGCGGTCGACGTTTTGAGTGTGCTTTCCACAAGCAGCGATCCGCCCGTATACGGGTATGTGCCGTCGCCGAGCAGGTCGGGAGAAAGCGCCCATTCGTTGACGCCCGCGTAGGCGAGCATTGCGTCGAAGCGGTCGTCCTGCACCGCTTCGAGGTACGCGCCGTATCCCGTGTCCGCGGTCAGACCGGAGCGTCTCGAAAGCTCGCCCACCGCCGTCTTGATCTTTCGCAGCGACGGATCGGCGTCGGAAATCACGCCTTCAAACACGTCGCGGATCGGGTCTTTCGCTACGGCGACGCGCATGTTCTGCCACAGGTCCGGCTTGCCGAACGAAAAATCCAGGAATGCGGTCTGCGCGCCCTCGCGCACGAGGTCTTCCCCGAGCACCAGCAGCGACGCGCGGGAGAACGACAGCCGCCCGGGGTACGTGGCGTTCAGCGTTTCCGTCGCCTCCGAAAACGTTCGCGCTTCGGCGGACAGCACCGCGTTGGTCACCTCGATCTCCTCCGTCCCGCCTCCCGGCACCGAAACGAGGAATGTCACCAGATACGGCATCGTCGTGCCCGGTTCGACGCCGATGTTCAGCACGTACGCGTATTCATCAAGGCTTTTCGAATGCACGCAGCCGACGCCGCACAGCAGCAGCGCCATTAGGATCACGAAGATACGCCGCATACCACTCTCTCCTTTCGGGTTCGGATCAGCAGAAACGGAACCGGCAGCAAAGCCAAAAGCCATGCGTCGCGGTAGAGCGTTTTCAAAACGGTCTGCGTCGTTTCCGAATCGTAATACAGCACAAGGATCAGCGTCACCGCAAGCGCGCACGCCGACATGCCGAGCGGACGGATGTCGCGCACGCCGAACGACTGTGCAAACAGCACGCACGCTGCGTACAGATAGAACGCGGAAACGAGGATCGCGCCGGTCATCCACAGAAAGAACGTCGCCCGGTCCAGCCGCAGCGTCGGGTTTTCCGCGCGTACTTCGACGAGCATGCGGTAGAACGGCGACGGCATTCGGTATAGCTGCACATAGGAAAACGTGATCGACAGTCCGAACAGCGCCGCGACGGAAAGTCCGCCGCCCAGCAGTCCGCCGAGCCGTCCCGCGCTTTTCAGCGCCTTCGGGGTCTGCGTCCCGTCCCCGATGCACAGCAGCGCAAGCAACGGCATAAACGCGCGATACGTCGCGCCCGCGATCTGCCCGCACCAGGCAAGCGGGTCGGAAAGCGGGATCGGATACAGCCGGTACGTCCGACCCTGCACCGCAACCAGCACAAGCGTAACGAGCACCGACAACAGCAGAATCGGGAGCAAAAGTCTTGCCGTGCGCACCAGCGCTTCCGCGCCGAGCAGGACCAGCAGCGTCAGACACGGCAGCAGGTACAGGCAGATCACGGTCTGCTTTGTCTCAACGAACACGTACTGCGTGATCGCGCACAGATACTGCTCCATTGGCTGCATTGCCGCAAGCAGCAGGGCAAGCGACAGCGGCACGGTCAATATCGCTTTCCATCGCGTGTCGCCGATCAGCGTGTACAGCGTGTTTCCGCCGCGGCGGCGGATCGCGCCGGTCAGCAGTTCAAACAGCAGCAGCGCGAGCACCGTCGCGATCCCCTGCACAAGCCAGATGCGGTTTCCGTCGCGGAACACCGCGTTCGGATCGATCGCAAAGCACCCGCTGACAAACGTGCCGAGCAGAACGAGCGAAACGCTCTCCTGCCGTCCGAACGCGCCGAGCCGGAGATTCATGCGCGCCTCCGATCCGGATTCGTCCAGTCGGACGCGCCGCCGCGGTTTCGGATGCGCTCTCTCCAGAACAGGTGCTCACGGTGCGCCGCAACCGGCGCAAACGGCGTCAGAAACGGCACGCCGAACGATTTAAGTGACGCAAGCACCGCCGTTGTGGACAGTCCCGTCACGGCAATTCCCAAAAGCCCGCCGAACGACGCCGCGATGCACAGCGCCACGCGGTAGTACGCGATCGCAACCTGCGCGCTGTAATCGGGCACGGCAAAGTTGCCGAGTCCGGTCAGCGCGACGATGATCAGCACCACCGTGGAAACGATATTCGCCGACACCGCCGCCTGCCCGAGCAGCAGTCCGCCGATGATGCCGATGGCATGCCCGACCGCGCCCGGCACGCGCAGACCCGCTTCACGCACGAGCTGAAACACCAGCAACAGGAAGATCATTTCGACCGGCAGCGGCAGAAAGACCATCGACCGCGAGGAAATGACCGTCTCCAGGATCTCGCTGGAAAGCTGTCCCGGGTGATGCAGGGCAAGCGCCAGGAAGTACGCCGGAAGATAGGTGGACAGCAGCGCGCCCGTCATGCGGATGAGCCGCACGATCGTGCCGACCGGCTGACGCATGTCGGCGTCCTCCCCGCTCTCCATCAGTGTTCCGAGCGTGATCGGCAGCACGCCCGCCAGCGGACAGCCCTCGACAAGCAGCGCGATCCGCCCGTCCAGAACCGCCGCCGCGGCGCGGTCGGGGCGCTCGGTTTTCAGCATCTGCGGCATCGGCAGATAGGTATACTCCTCGATCAGCTGTTCGACCCGCCCGACGGTCATCGGTTCGTTCGTCGCTATGGCGTCGAGCCTGCGCTCGAGCTCTTCGAGCAGGGATGGATTCACCGTTCCGTCGAGGTACGCGATCACGAGCTTTGTGCGGTTCGTGCCGCCCGCGTCGCGAAACCGGCACACGAAGTCCGGTCGTTTCAGGATGCGCCTTAACAGCGTGACGTTCGTGCGCAGGTTCTCCGTAAACGCCTCCTTGGGTCCTAAGATCGTCATTTCGTTCTGCGGCTCGCCGACGGGCCGTGAAACGAACCCGCGCGTATCGGCAAGCACCGCTTCCTTTGCGCCGTCGATCAGAACCGCGGTCCGTCCCTCGGTGATCGCGCACACCACCGTTGCCCAATCGGCGCAAAGCTCCGCTTCCTGCATGGACAGCACGCGCTCCTTTAAGAATACGGGCAGCGCTTTTTCCGGGATCCCGTCCACGTTCGCGCGATACGCCGGGCGCAGGATGAACGCGCCGATCTGCCTGGCGTCCGCCATGCCGTTTATGCACACCGCAAGCGCTTTCACGCGTCCGCCGATCAGAAAGCTGCGCAGAATGAGATCGGGATTGTCCGCGCCGCGAAACAGGGTAAACAGGCGTTTGCGGTTCATTTTGAGATCGCGGTCGACCGTTCCTTCGATCGTGCCCCGCTCTGTCTTTTTCGGTTTTCTGCGCGCAAAAAAGGACGGCGTCCGTTTGGGCTCCGTCTCCAAGAGTTCAAATTGCCGGTACGGTTGATCGAACCGGAACAGGTCGCGGATCGCTTTTTTCATGCCGTTAGCATGCTCGAAAGCCGTCCGCGCTATGCGTTTACAACGTTCGCCGGTACGCCGGATCTTCAAATACGTGCGCTGCGGTTTGCGCGATCAGCGCATCCTTTTGCGCGCGCGTCAGCCGCTTGATGCGCGCTTCGAGTTTCAGCGCGTCGGACTTTGAATCGACTTCCCATGCGGCGGCAACCGATTCGGGCGGGAACGCGCGCGTGAACTTTGCGCCGCGCGGCGAATCCCTGTGCTCCGAAAACCGGCGCGTTACGTCGGTCGTGATCCCCGTATACAGGCGGTCGCCTCTGCAGCGCAGAATGTACACACAGTATGCCATAGGCGTTTACAGTGATTCAAAATCGGTGCGCCTATGCGCGTGCAGTTCGCCGTCCGTCTCATATACGCGAAGGTTTTTGAGGTTCTCGCCCGAGACCGAAAGGATGTACGCGCGATCCAAACGGATGCGGATCGAGCGGACCGGTTCTTTGGTCGTGTCCTCCGCCTGCGCAGAAAAGCGGTCTCCGCCTTTGCGCTTGAACGACGCTTCCTTTGCGGTCCACAGCTTCATGATCGCCGTTTCGAGTCGCTGTCCCTTGATCGCTTCCCGCTCCGCGCCGGTCGCGATGCGATCCAGCAGGGTTTCGCGGCAGCGCGGATCGTTTTCCGGCTCGAGATCGACCCCGACCGGACGTCTTGACACGGCCGCCGCGACCGCGCCGTCGCAGTGCGAGATCGACACCTCGCACGCGTCCGACGTCCACTTGCCGGATTCCGTCCGCTCCCAGCGCAAGGTTTCTGCGTCCAGTCCGAGCGAACGGTTCAATCCCGCGCACAGCACCTGCCATGCGAACGCGCGCTGCGCTTTCAGCCGTTCGTTTCGGGTTTCGTCGATCAGCTTTTGCCGCGCTTTCACGCCCGCAGCCGACGGATCGACCGATTCGGGCTGCACGGCGACGTAGACGTCGAGCACCGGCACGTTTTTCCAGAAATCGCGCACCGAATCCACCTGCTCGCTCTTTTTGACGCCGAACGCGCACGCGTTGACGAAGTGTTCGCAGTTGTTCTTTAAGATATCATACCCGCCGGTCCCGATCTCCTTTCGCGCGCGGGCGACGATCTCCGCAGGCGGCGCGGCTTTCAGCCGCTCGGACAGTGAAAAAGAGGCGACCTCCAAAAAGCCGCCTTTCAAAAATCCGTTGACGTCGGACGTGCAGACGCGGATATCCGCGTCGAGCAGCGAATGTTCGGCGTCCGGTGTGGGACCGAACTGGATGATCTCTTCATCGCTTGCGTAGATCCCGTAGTGATAGAACTGCCCCGCTTCGACGCGCACGATGTCGCCGAAGCGCGGCGCTTTCAGCTTCCACTTCATTTGCCCAGTTTCTTCTCGATGTAGTTTACAACGTCGCCGACGGTTCTGAATTCACCGAAGCTCACGTCGTCCATGCGGATATTGAACATCTCCTCGATCGCGATCACGATATACAGGATCCCGACGGAGGAAAGTCCCAGATCGGCGGTCAGATCGGCGGTTTCGTCCATCTTTGCGAGGATCGACGGATCCTGCACGGTGAGCTCGGCGATCTCCTTCAGTTTTTCAATGATTTCTTCGCGGTTCATTTCTGGTTCCTCAAAATCTTCATGCTCGGACTGCGTTTGAAATCGGTGTCGCGGATGATGATCTTCGACACGCGCTCAAAGCCCGGCAGGGAACGGTTGACTTCATTGAGCTGCTCGCGCAAAAACGCGGTCGGGTCCTCTTTTCCCATTGCCAGCAGCACGGCGTTTCTCGGCACGACCTCGAGCACCAGCGCGTCGTTTTCCGCGTATACGAGCGAATCCTGCACGGTCTCAAGCGCGTTGAACTTCGCTTCGACTTCGGCGGGCGAAACGTTCTCGCCGTTGGACAGCACGATGATCTCCTTGATGCGTCCGGTGATGTAGAGGAACCCGTCCTCGTCAAACCGCGCTAAATCGCCGGTCTTGAACCAGCCGTCCTCATACGCCGCTTCGTTCTCCTGCGGATTGCCGACATACCCGTCCATCATGTTCGGTCCCTTCAGCCACAGCTCGCCGTTAACGAGCTTCAGCTCCTGTCCCGGGAACGGAAGTCCGACGGACGCCGGACGGTTCAGGTTGTCCGGGTTGCCGCTCACGAGGTTCGCGCTCTCGGTCAGTCCATAGCCCGGGAACAGATCGATGCCCATCTTATGGTACTCGCGCACGAGGTACGGCGCTACCGCCGCCGCGCCGCAGATGATCGTCTTCATGTCCTCGCCGAGCATGTTGCGCTTGAACTGCCGCGAGAGATTCAGCGCCATCTCCGCAAGCGCGGGCACGACGACCCACACGGTCGGGCGGAACACGGCGATCTCGCGGAACATGTCCTTGTTGTTTTTGCAGATGTGCAGCGCGCTTCCGGTGTACAGCGCCGCCATCAGGTTGCGGATCAAGCCGAACACATGCGTCAGCGGCAGCACGAGAAAATACCGCTGTTCGAAGATCTCTTTGATCCCGTAGCAGCCGTACTTCGTGCCGGTCATGACCGCGCGGTTAGAGAGAAGCGCGCCCTTGCTGCGTCCGGTCGTTCCGCCGGTGAACATGATCACGCACGGTTCTGCGGGATCGACCTCGATCGCCTTTTCGGGTTCTCCCTCCGCCGCCGCGTCCATGATCTTCACGGGCATTTGTTCGGGAAGCTTCGCTTTGAGAGCATCCTCGACCAGTAAAAGCTTCAGTCCGAACATCCGGCTCACGCCCGCAACGGTGTTGCCGTCCAGCTGCGGCGGCAGCAGCGCCGCTGTCGCGCCCGCGGTCACGATCGCAAGGTAGGCGCAGACGAATGTACAGCCGTTCGTTGCGAACAGGCCGACGCGGTCGCCGCGTCCGATCCCCTGTTCCTTGAGCGCGCCGCGGATCCTTGCCGCGCGCGCGTCGAGCGCCGCATAGGTCAGACTCTCGGCGCCGTCCTCGACTGCGAGGTTTTCGCCGTAGGTCTTCACGCTGTTTTGCCACATCGCGGTCACGTTCGGCCAGTCGACGATCTTTGCGTAGGTTTGCGGGTCGGTGTACTTCTCAAACATGATTCTTTCCTCCGTTTTTTCGTTTATCATAAGTTTCGGAAATCGCTTTCAGCTGCAGTTCCTTCTCATGAAGCTGTTCCGTGAGCCGGTTGATATCGTTGAGCGTCAGACGGGATCCGTTTTCTCCCGAAAGGTCGATCGGTTCGCCCATCACGTAGCGCTGACGATTCAGCCAGCTCTTGCGCTGCGCGATATAGATCGGTACGATCGGCGCGTTCGCCTTCTCGGCCATCATCACTGCGCCCGACTTGAACGCGCGCACCGTTTCCTGCGTTCCGGTATGGATGCTTCCCTCCGGAAAGATCGTCACGATCTCGCCGGCTTCGAGCGCTTCGCAGACCGTGCGGAACGTGCCGAAGTTGAAGTTCTGCTTGTCCACCTCGATGCTGCGCACCGCGTTCAGGAAGAACGCAAGCGTTTTGTGCCGATAGAGGTCGGAGGTCGCGATGATCCGCATGCGCCGGTACCACACCGCGATCATGATATACATCGGATCCAGAAAGCTATCGTGGTTCGATGCGATCAGCGCGCCGCCGCGGATCGGCTTTTTCGCGTTCTCGTTCTCATACAGCCACTTCGGGCGCAGAAACAGAAACACGCTCGGCGCGGCAAAAAGGCGCGCGAGGTCGACAAACCAGTATTTCCATGCGAGCAAAGGCGCCCGTTTACGCTTGTTCCCGTTCAAGTTCATTCCCCAGTTCGATCACCGTCTGCCGGATAACGCCGGTGATCCGCTCCAGATTGGTTTTCTCATCCGCGTTCGCGTCCCAAAGCGCGCGGGCGTCGATCGGCGTTCCGATCCGCACCCGTGCGCGGCGTTTCTGAAAGTACCGTCCGTTCGTATAGACCGGAATGACCGGCGCGCCGCTTTCGAGCGCCAGATACGTCGCGCTCGTCTGAAACGGCAGCGGACGCGCCTCGCCGTTTCTCGGCAGCCTTGCTTCCGGAAACACGCACACCACGCCGCCCTTTTCAAGGATCGCAAGCGATTTTTGCACGAACCCCATGTCGTGCGAATCGCGGTCGACAAAGATCCCGCCCATCGCCTTCAAAAACCGCGCAAGTCCTTTCTTTTTGAACAGCACTTCCGCCATCTGCGTGCGCAGCACGCGCGTAAAAAACACAAACAGCAGCACCGCGTAATCGTAGACCGACGTATGGTTCGACACCACGATCGCGCTTCCTCTGATCCGCCGCGACTGCACCCTGCGGTCGCGGTACGTGATCTTTGTGCGAAAACACAAAAACTGCACCGGCCATGCCGTGAGCTTGACAAACGCCGTAAACAATCCGATCATACGCTATCCCTGCTCCCGGATGAAGCGGCAGAACTCGCGCACGGTCGACAGGCTCTGTCCCGCCGCCGTCGGGAATCCGATCTGAAACTCGTTCTGGATCGCCGAGATCATCGAGAAATAATCGAGACTCGTTCCGCCGAGATCGTAGAAGAAATGCGCGTCGGGCGTGACGGATGCAGCAGGGATTCGCAGCGCTTCGGCGAACTGCTTTGTGACCCGCCGCAAAAGGTCCGGATCCTCGTCCGCTTCCGCCGCATGATCGAAGGTATACGGCTCGATCGCGCCGCTTTCCAGCGCGCGGCGCACCCGCGCGCGGCTGACCTTGAACTCCTGTTCTCCCAACAGCGGCGTTTTTGTCAGCACGATCCGGCGCACCGCGCCGTCAAGATGCAGGGCTTTCAGCGCGTCCTGCGCTTCTTTTTGAATCGCGGCCGCCGTTTCGGCGTTCGCGTACGCCGACAGCTCGATCACCAGCACCGGCTCCTCTCCGTTCCCGCCCTTTCGGGAAAGCAGGCAGATCGGACGGTGATTGCTCAAAGAAATGCGCCCCTCGATCTGATCCGGATTCAGGTTCTCGCCGTTTCGGCATACGATCAGATCGTCCGCGCGGCCGAGGATAAAGAGCCGCCCGTTCTCAAGCCTTGCAAGGTCCTGCGTGCAGAACCAGTCCGCTTCTTCGCGTTCGGTGCGAACGCCGTCTAAAAGGATCGCGCTTGCGAGGCTCTTGCCGCGCACCCAAAGCATGCCCGTTTCATCGACGCGGCACTCCGTGTCTCCGATCGGTTCGCCGACCGCGCCGTCCTTTAACCGCGCTTTCCGCTCGGACTGTTCAAACGCCGCGATGCCGATCTCGGTCATGCCGTAGCCGTTTGCAAGCGGATACCCGATGTTGTTGAAAAACCGCAGCACATCCGGTGAAACCGGACCGCCGCCGCTGATCATCGACTGCGGACTGTCCCCGAAGATGCCCTCGCGCACCTTCCGGAACGCAAGCTTTGAAAACAGCGAGCCCAAGAGCGGCACGTCGCCGATGCGATCCATGATCCGCATGCCGCGCTCGAACTTTTGGGCGGTCTTTTCGCCGCGCTTTTCGATCTCCTTTTTTGCGGTCTCATAGATGCGCTCCCACAGAAGCGGAATCGCAAACACGTGCGTAACCTTGTGCTTACGCGCCGTGTTCAAAAGCGTTTTGGGGTTGTAGTCCTTTAAAAGCACAAACGTGCGGGAAAAGAACGCGAACCAGATATAGACCGCGGTCAGTCCGAAGATGTGATAGAACGGCAGAAACGTCAGCTGCTTGAGCTCGCCCTCGTAGTGCCGTTTCATGCGTTTGCACACCCGAATGATCTCGGCGCTGTTCTCGATCTGACGAAAGAACCGTTCACCGGTGTACGCGCACAGCTTGACGTGCTCGCTCGTGCCCGACGTCATCAGAAGCACCTCGTCCGCAAACGTGGATTCAAACGCGGTCGGTTCGGCTGAACGGATCTCGTCAAGCAGGATCGTGCGCGTTTGAAACTGCCGCCCGTCGGACAGGACGGCGACCACGCCGTATTCAAAAAACAGTTCGTTCAGAGTGGAATCGTCCAGACGGATGTTGACAAGAAGCGGGCGGAATCCGCAGCGCAGGATCGCCCAAAACAGCGCGATCCACTCCGCAGAGTTGTCCATGCAAAGCCCGACCATCGCGTTTTGCGGCGCTTCAGAAAGAAGCCCCTTCAACCGTTCGGACAGTTCGATCGCCAAAAGCTTACACTGCGCGTAGGTACGCTTTTCGATCGCGTAGCCGTCGGTGCGCTCGATCATGACGTTCTCGCCCTCGGAATACATCCGCTCGAACAGAGCTTCCATGCTGTGCTCGCCCGCGCGAAACGCATCCAGCTTGTGCCGAACAAACGCGTCGATGCTCCGATATCCCGCAAGATGCTTTGCTTTCATACTCCCCCACTCGCCGCGCGCTGCGGCGACTCAAACATGATTTTTTATTATACCGCAGTTTCTCCGTTTTGTCAAAACAGACACGCGGTTGCGTGCCTGTCTATTTACATAATCTCTTCCTTGTTTTCTTTCGGATATAAATCCGGCTTATCATAGTGCACATGATATTTTAAAGGATTCAGCAGCCGGAAAAACGAGCGTTTTTTCTCCGTCCCGACGTCCACGCGGCGGATCATCACAAATCCGCGAAACGGCGGCATATACGAGATCAGATCGTTGACGTCCGCGAAATTCTCGCAATC
>Ga0310697_10004975_pt1 | contig 12963 bp, 13 predicted proteins | sample 172DNAGHGlowgp2_FD_203883 | JGI IMG/M metagenome (GOLD analysis project Ga0310697, IMG submission 203883) | Sheep rumen microbial communities from Palmerston North, Manawatu-Wanganui, New Zealand - 1728 DNA GHGlow gp2 (v2) (version 2) | ecosystem: Host-associated > Mammals > Digestive system >...
CGTCGTTTTCTTGCTAATGTCTGTTACTCTATTTCCGAATTTGTGAGAAAAAGAAAAGTGGCACACCGTTTAAGATTTCTCTCTTTGGTGTACCACTTGCTGTTATTAAGGTGTGCGCCATTCCGTTTCGTCTGGCTCAGACATATCTAAGTTGGATTCCTTTTTGAAGTATCTTATGAGGTTGTAGTAAAAAGAATCTTGGTACTCCTTGACTATCGCCCTGTTTATGATCTTGTTCCTTTTGATGAAATATTCCTCTATGGGTTCCTCGGGTTTGACTTTATATGCTCGCAGCCATATATGTGCGATCTCTTTATTCCAGACACACCACTCGCCATAATGGTGTAGCCCTTTCGGTATCAATGAGTGGAGATGTTTTTCTGTTATTTGGTCGCCCTTGCGTATATCAAGTATCTGGAAAGATGGATTATGTGTTAGATATGCTCTCAGTCTGGTTAATAGCGCATTTCTATCTTTAGAAAATCCAATCTTACAGTAATTTCCGCTTTTTATGAAGTATAGCATAGTTCATAGTCTAAAATCAAAGATGGTATCTCCATATCGGTAGCCATTCACTTTCTTACCGTCTATGTAAGTGCTGCAACGCTCTACTTTGTATATGCTACATTGCTTAATCTGCGTGGCTTTTGGTGATAATAGAATACCAAGCCGTTTGAACTATTCAGCAAGTTTTAGCTTCAAGTCCTTGTCACTGATAAACTCTCCTTTATGATATATGGCTCGGAAAGCCTGCTAGAGTTTCTTCTTGTCCTTGACAGTCCTCATCATCTTCTCTTTGTTCCATCTGAGGCTATTCATCTCCGACTCGGAAAGATATAGCCTGAAATCTCGGAACTCTGGATATTCCTGTTCGTATTCCGTTGATGGATGCTCCAAGTATTCCTTCAACATTTGTTCGTATGAGAAAGTGACTGCCATAGCAAGTTTACCATCAAAGCCATTCCAATCTTCTTGTCTGGCCTGCACAAACTTCTCCGATTTATTGTAAGCGTCTCGCAAATAGATTCCATCCTTGTACGCCTTTCGGATTTTGTGTTTGAAGTCAAAAGACTTTTTCTTTTGTTCGTTGTAAACCAAACGACCATCTTCTATTGAAAGCAAGTCTGTCTCTACGCTTACTCTTCTTATCAATAATTCGCGCTCTATCTCATCTGCCTTTTCATATAATGATAGAAGGGTAGCAGCATCTTCCTCTTTCTACTGCATTTCTAATTTGAACTCTTCATCTGACTACACGTTATTATTAGTGGAATAGAGGTGTACTATTGTATTTCGGAAAATGTTCTGGTACTCGTCATTGCATCTTAAACGACCACTAATCTATTCCATAGTCGTACAGACATCTACTAATGTTTGTGTCCTGTAGGCATCACTCGCAACTATGATTAGCCCATTGTTGGAAAAGAGGTTGCAGCCTTGGAAGCATTTCTTTGTAAAGAAGTTAATGCGTTTGTTCGGAGAAATTACGGACTCTACAGGATATGTCCCAAGAATCTGTCTGTTTCTCTGTTTGGAGGCACAACATATCTTCACCTCGTCTTTATCTAATTCCAGAGTATCTACGACTTGTTTAATGGTCGTTACAGAGTTTAGAAAGATGAAAAGCTGTTCTACATCTCGCAGTTCTCCGTTTATGTCTGGCAAACAGATTCCCTCGTCACAGAATATCTTAATAATGTTACAAAGTCCTCTTGGAAGGTTGGTTGTCTTTAGCTTCTTGACTGTTATAGGCAGTCCTTTCTTCCAAACTACTTTGTAATGCGGCAACTGCTTAAAGAAGTCTATTTCGTAATCTTCATCTATAGGGGTAGCACTTAGAAATGTGTAATGGCTGAAACATTGCACAGTCTTACACATATTGGTAATGGCTGATTCTCGGAAATCCATATCTTCAAGGATTAAATGGTATTCATCTATTAGGAGTTTCCAGCCATCTGTCTTACCATCCATCCACCTTAACAATTTGGGTAAACTGTCATAGGTAACGGCAATCTTGTATATCTTATGCTCTTTGAGGTACTTCTTGAACTCATGCTCTCTTGTACCGCCATAGCATTTAAATATAACGTACTTATTGTTATCATCTGCCGCAATGCTATCTACTAAATCTCGGAACGGACAAACGATAATGTAATTGGATTCACAGTTGGCTGCAACATAAGTTCCGCCTACGTCTGTCTTGGTCTTATTCACTATTCCGTGAGGTAAGCCATCTTTAAAATCGGGAAGCTCGCTAAGATAACGAGCCTCCCCACCATCAATGATTTCGAGCTTCATAATTGATTAAGAGTGTCTTTAACCTTTTGAAGTCCTTTATCTAATAGCTCTATATTCTGGTAGAGATCAGAATATATGTAAACATTCCATTCATCTTCAAATTCGTGCGTCTTAAAATATAAAGATAGGTCACTCATAATCTCTTCTACCTTATTTAAATCTTTGCTAATGATTGACATTAATGCTACTGCATCCATGCATTTCTTTTTAGAATAATAGTACTTATTCATAATTTTCTCAATTTAGTTATTAATTACTGATATATCTAATAGTAATTTTCTCCTCTTTTAGATAGGACTCTTTGAAAGAAAATGTTCTGTTGATGAGCATAAAAATAGATTGCTCTCTATCTAATTAGTCCAAATAGAATTGGGGTATAGAATCTTTTCCTCTCTTTATAAGAATGATCTGAAAAATAATGTTCTAACCTATCTATATAAAAAAGGTGCTTTCCACACCTCAATCTCTTACCTTTGGCTTTCTTCTCCTTCTCAACCTTAACTATTCAAGTATAATCTTATTTGTGTTCGACCCATAGTTAATAAAACTTAATCATGAATTTTGGACTTTATGAGCCAATTTTGAGTGAATCTTGGGTAATAGTATATTTTCCTCTTTTTATATAGCGCGTCTGAAAAATAAAGTTCCAGAGCATCCCGAAAAAGAGGTGCATTTTACTACACCTCGGATATATCTTGTTTATATGAACCAGTCATGTTGAGGCTCGGATCAGAGCAAATTATGGATAAAGAATTTCGTGATAGAACTTAAAAGCTCCGATTCTTAACCTCAACACTCAATTATATATAGAAGATGTCAGGATTCCAAGTTAAGAAAACTTAATTATAAATTAGCAACTAAATGAGCTGATTTTGCTAATAATAGGAGTGACATTTTAACAATCGGGTATATAAAAACGATTTTAGAGTTAATTTGTCACTCTTAGCTTTGTTAGCTGCGCGGAAAAGAAAATGCAACCATCACACATATTAGCGTGGTGGCTGCGTTACTTTCCCGTTGGAAAATTTTAAGTTGGCATAGCCTTTTGAGTTTTCATTTTTAAAGCCGATTAGGGGGCTTAGGTAGGGTGCTTTACCCTTGATAATAGTGCTACTCATAATTCCAATTTTTAATTGATTCAACGTAACTTATCTGAAAATCGATCGATTCAGAGTAAAAATGAGGTGCACCTCCAGGAAGTCACTTTGAATCAATCTCTTAACAAGTATATGCTTTTTTTCTAGATACCCCAAGCTGTTAGTAGCGATATGCGAATCACTAATCGGAATTGACCTATAAGCATAAATAAAGGGTAGCAACGATGTGCTACCCCTTATCCTTAGTAATGATAACTTTAATATCTATCTCATTAATGTTAGGACACAGAAACCTTTATCACCATCACGATTCGTTGTAACCTCCCAAACCATTTGTTTTTCTGTAACTGACTTTACGACTAATGTTCCTACTTTTTCCTTTCTGTTGTCTGACTTGTGGACGTCATAAAGATCGTATTCGTTTCCGCTAATCAGATTAAATTCATATATTCCGTACCAATCATCATCACCATCCGTGTACTTGTCTGTATATCCATTCCCATTCTTGGTGATAGTATGGGTATATCTCTGGTCGTAATCATTATAGGTATGGGTACGCTTTGCTTTAGACATATCTGGCTTGTCATTGGTATAATCCCAGTTATAGTCGTATTCGGATTTCGCATACCAAATGCCTTCAATAGATGCCGAGGAGCCACCACCATTGTCATCATCACTCTTACTACAAGAAGAGAAACCAACACTCATTAGCACTGTAAAAAGTGCAACTCCAATAAATCTTAATGTTTTCATAACTCTGTTTTATTTAATTAGTAATATTAATGCCAACACATAGATGTAACAAAACCGTTCCCTGTTACTTGTTGATGTTTCAACCTTACCAAAAACTCAAAATGTTACTTCTTCCTTTTCCAAATGTCACTTGATCCTGAAATAGCCAGTGTATTATTATTATCAGAGAGAGTGACAAATCTTGTTACTGTTTCGTTGTCAGTTACGATTTCTCCACTCATTTTCTGCTTTTCTTTTGAAATAAAAGAAACTTCATATGTATTACCACTTACAGATAGAATCTTATATGTGCCTTTATAAGAAATCTGCACTTTTTCTGTTTTGCCATAAAATTCTGCTTGGTAGAAAGTCCCATCTGCTTTGAATTCCAAAATGTAATCATCTCCATCAATATCCGTCATCTCCCATGTGCCTATGAGGGGATTAGACGAGGGCTGAGGTTCATCATCATCACTACCTCCGCAAGCGGAAAAACTAACACTCATAAGCACTGTGAGAAGTGCAATTCCAATAAATCTTATTGTTTTCATAAATCTTGTTTTATTTAAATGATTAGTAAAATTTACTGCATGCCAACCAATCCCATGAAGTCAGCGGATTATTGTTAAAGAGTGTGGGACTATTGAAAACTATCTTACTTAGGTTCTGGACTACCTGCTACTTGATAATAGACAATAGCCCACACCTTTTCAGATATAGTACTCCCATACGGGTACAATAATCCAAACAGTGTGAGCATATTGTATTTATCCCAAGTAGCCGAAATTGTCCAGATTTCAGTAAAGGATAAGCAACAATCGCTCTTTTTTTAATAAGTTTGAGCCATTAAAACGCGCCCCAACACTGCGAAGCACTTGAAACTCGCTGCTAATATACGAAAAGAAATCCATAATTAGCACAAATCCTACAAATTATTAGCAATTTTTGGTAAAATTTGCTCTGGATCGGATCAAAACAGCATCAAAATAAAAGGTAGAGCACCATTTCTGATGCCCTACCTAACTATTAAAGATTGAACTCCGACTTTATCCGTTGTACTGTGCTTATTCCTTTTCCTGTGAGTTTAGCAACATTACGGATAGAGTAACCACGTTTCAGATAACTTATAATTTCGTGATATTCTTCTTTTTTCTGTTCAATGGTCTTAACGCTTCCAACCTTACGACCAAGTTTTCCACCACGTTCAATGTATAGCTTTCGGCCACTGTTTAAACGGAACTTAATGTTTTCACGCTCTAACTGTGCACAGGTGGAAAGTGTTGCAATCATTATAGGTGCAAACATTGTGGGTTTACCATCTGCATCAAGTAGCGTTAACTGTTCTTTTTGCATATAGAGATTAATGCTATTATCAATGAGGTCTTTTACTGTAGCCAAGACTTCAAACGCATTTCTCCCCAATCTGCTAAGTTCACTTACTAAGAGGATAGAAACATCATTTTGCTTGCAATAGTCTATTGCTTGCATTAAGATTGGTCTCTCTACATTTCTCTTTGCTCCAGAAATCTTTTCCTCAAATATTTTGGAAATCTCTAATTTCTGAAACGCTGCATATTCTGATAAATCAGAAATCTGCCTGTCTGTGTTCTGCCTGTCACCAACAGACGAAACACGGGCGTAAATAATTGCTTTCATTTTAATCTTTGATTAAGTTAAACACATAATGGGTGCTTCATAACAAACCTATATAGATTTATTTGAATACACCCATTATTTGAACATAGTTTTAACTATAAACTCTCCATAGTTCCAACTTTTCACCAACGACAAACCAACCTTTATCCTTGATAAACCAAATTTCTTCAATTCCGTAAGAGTTTGGCTTAACCTCATACTTCACGAACTTGTAAGCATACCAAGGTTGTTTAACCGTTTTAATCATTTCTTTGTCATAATCTACTTCTTTGGCTCTTAACGTCACATATATGATTTTAAGCCCATACTGTATTTTATGAGTCTCCCAACCGCTATAATTGGGGCTTTTATTATTAATAAGGTAGAAGTACGGATTTAAGAAAACCTCTATTGCTTCAATAAAACAACCTTTTGAACACCATTTAAAACTCATTGTTTGCATAATCTTTCAAAATTTAAGGGGAACACCTCATTTCTGAGACATTCCCCAAATTAGTTAATCAATGAACCATTTATAACGCTCTTCTCCGTGTAGTGCTCCGTTAATACCCATAGCAATTTCTGAGGCATTAAGTGAGCGGTCTAAGAACATATCAATATATGAGGATTTATTTGCACCTGTAAGAAGGTTATAAAAGTTCCACATATTTATATCTGTTCCATAGCTCCCAAAGTCTTCATCTGAGATATAGGACTTTGCCACGTTGTTAATCTGTGTATCAGTAATTAATAAACGTGGTATATCCCTTTGCAGTCTCATGGGTAAATACTGATAAAGACGCATACGACCAAGAATCTGGCAAAATTGATGCTCCGATAGTGAAGAGTTGCAAAGTTGCTGCATCAAATGAATTTGTTTTGCAGGGTTGAACATGCCAAACAATTCCATAACTCTTTGATACAGTTCTCTGGTACTACTAACTCTTAGCTCTCCTTTGTAGCCATCAGTGAAAATACACATATTGCAACATACTGTATTTTTAAAACCGATAGCAATACGGAATAACTCAGGGACTTTCTTGCTGTAGAGATTCTGCTGATTATATGCCCTTACACCAACAACAGAGAGGAAAAGCCGATTTCCGTTTATATCCTGATATATTGTGGGTATATCAACAGAGAATGCACAACGCTCAAAATACTGTGTTTTGTCAGTTTCTAAGAGTTGGTTTGCAGGTTTGTGGATAGCAGACGGAATACGACCCTTAATAATGTGTGATGCTCTGATAACAGGACTTTCCACCTCTTCACCTCTGAAAAAGTCCTTTGCAGCCTCTTCGACTGTTCGGATAAACAGAGGGTGTGAAATGGTTAATTCGTTATCTTTAGCAAATACAGGAGTAATACAGTCATTTTGTAACTGGTCTAAAGTCACATCGACTGTGTTAGCTTCAATGAAGTGTTTTGTTCTTTTCAAAACGTTCACCTCACTCACTGGCTCGATAATCTCAGCATCTGAGAAATCGAATCTTCTACCGTTTAGAACGGTTGGCACTAAAACTTGTTCCATAAAAATGAAATTTGAAGTTAATAAAAAAGTGAAATAATAAGAATAGCCGTAATACTGTATTTTATAAAAGCATTCTTTTCTATTCAATAATGGGCAGGGGACTTTAGGGGGTTCTCTGCCAGCTCACAGATCACTTTCATAATTTCAATTCATGGATATGTCGATAGGGGGAGGGGGCTTATATATACAAGTACCTGTACCTGTTTGCTCGTCCCTCTCCCTTGATTTTTCAGGAAGCCCGTACTATCAGTTTTGAACAAAAGGAGTGTTTTTCATTGGTATTAGATGGTTGAGGCTTTTTCCAGAGTACATACTATAAATAGTCAAATTTGAGAGGTCGATCTATGAGAAATCGGAAGTCTGGAATTGAAGCATTGAGGGACGTGTAGAGGTTTCCTGAGAGGTCAAAATGACAATTTAACATATTTATATATACGGGTATATATAATACAATAATTTCGAGTTTTGTCATTCCCTGCTACACAATAGCCATAATCAGTTTATAACCTCTGTTTTTCCCATTGCTCCATGCCTCGACTTGGAAATAGTCCTTAATCATGCTACCCTTGACGGTTCTCTCTGGGTGTATTTGAAGTATATCAAATATTCGGGTCAGTTCATCCTTTATATAGTCATTAGTGTAAAAATTACCAACCTTGAATGAGTTCTTAATAAGTCTGATAGCCCTATTACCCTTGCGCTGTCTCAATATCAGTTCCTCGTTTATTCTCTTCTGGTTGTAGTTAAGTTCCTCTATACCCTCTTTTCCTAACAGTTCAAATGCTTCGACAATAGGTGGATCAATTTTGCGAATCTTGTTGATGAAGTCGAAAGCATTTTCAGAAAGAGGATGTTCAAACTGACTCAAAATCTCCACAATCTTTTTCCTTTTGTCTCTTTCAGTACGGGCTGACATAATGATTTCCATTTTCTTGTCATTCTCGTTACTATTGCATTCCTCAAAAGTTGGCGTGAAGTAGTGGCAGTCATTGTACCAATCAGTTATTTTCTGTTCGGACTTATATCTACCCTCCACCAACACCTCATTAACTTTACAATCGATCCTAAACCAATTCTTAGTGAGGTCTGGATATAGGTACTTACGGAAAGGGTGAATATCTATCACTTGTCCGAAAGCCATTCGATCCTCTCTACTATCGGCATTGTTATAATATCTCTGGAGTGTTCTGTAACCGATTTCCAGATCATGTATATCTTGTTCTACTTGTTCCTTGTTCTTGACACAGATTTCTGAGTCAACCCTATAGATATGGGTAGCAGAGTTGAGACCATTGCGGAAACGACCACATATTTGTATGCAGTCCGTATCGACATCAAGCATTGTGTATGGTGACAAATACGGGTCAGTGATCATCACCAAGTCAGGCTTATATGTCAGCTCCAGATCAAACGCGGAAAAGAAACGACCTGTGAAGAAGTTATACCGCTTCATGGTCTCAGCGCTCCATTCTACGTAAGCATTAGTAAAATCGTAGCCCTCCTTAAATGTAGAAACGCTTTTGTGCGCGCAATATACCGTTGAATCTCCCAATAACTTGAAATGCTTCATTATCGAATAGATTTGAGTCGCTGAGTTGACAAAGAAACAAATGGCTCCACTCTGGTGGTTCTCCAGATAATCACCTATTGCCTTTGTAATATTACAGGTATTTATTACCGTTATGTCCTGTTGGTAGTCATAATCGGCACGAACTTCAAGGGTCTCGAATTTCCTTAATCGTGGATCGCTGAATCCGAGTGGGGTAGCTGACACCATAGCTTTATTCTTGAATCGAAAAAAATCAGCCATTGGTAATACAATATAACTTCTGTAGTCCACATCTTTTACAAGTTGGTGGCACTCGTCCATTAGCAAGAAGAACTTGGAATAAATGTTGACACTGCATTTTTCGCAGGCTACCTTAATCTTACCAAAACTTTCGGGAGTTGTCATTATCTTGTATCGGTTATTCTCCTTTAAATAGGTGATTATTTCACTTACAGAGACATCTTCATACACACCTTTCATGTTTTGGAACTTTGTTACCTTACTCTGAATAACAGGAACATTCGGAACGATAATGATAGAATTTCTATCAGTCATTAGTTCCAATGTTGTAGCGCCACAGCCAGGTATTCTTTTTGACAGGATGCAGTTCGTCGGAATCTGAGACAATGCGTCTGACAGGTATTGTTTATTTTTAAGTATAATCATAATCCCTTCTCAATTAAATAGTTCATAAAATCATTATTTCTCCTTATGCTGAAATACAGCTTACCGTATCGGAAGAATGCACATATCTCCATATATGTCTCTGATGGTACGCGGGCGATATTACTGCCTTGCTCTATCAGTTCCTTAATTCGGCTCTCACAGTCAATATCTGAAACTATTAGCGGGTTAACTCCGTAATCCTCATAGCACCCTGTCTCCAGATAGTTAAGAATCCATTGCCAGCCGTTATCGTTGAGCTTGTATTTGAGCCGTGTTATTCCGAAACAACTTATAGAGACACCTTCTTTTGTAACATATATATCAAATGTCTTATGTTGTCTCATCAGCAATTTAATTTGACGGTGAGCAACCATGTTTGGATCGTCAAACTCTTCTTCAGCATCTGGTTCTTCTTCGTCTATTGATTGTTCCTGTTGTTTAACAATGGGGGGAGTCATTGCAAACTCTTCAAATTGCTGCTGATCCTCATACTCTAATTGAGTTTCTTCATCGGTCTGATCCAACAAAGACTGCTCTATAAGCTGTTGCTCAATGTAAGCATCAATAACGGCTTGCTCTTCTGACTGTTCAAGTAGAGCCTGTTCTTCCATCATGTCGATCATTTGTTGCTCCTGCTCCAAAGCAAGCAATTCATCTTCATCTACATAATCGTCGAAATCGTTTTGTAAATCAAGAACATCTGCAATGTTCTCGTTAACCTCCTCATTAAATACTTCTTTTTCCATAATCTTATTAATTAAATAATGCGTCCCTTTCTTGACAGGCGGTGACTTTACCTCAGCTATTGCTTTAGCTGCGGCAAATATAGCTCAGATATATGAGATAAGGAAAGAGAATGAAGTTTTCCGTGGAGAGGTATAAAAACATAAAAAAAGTATCTCCTTGGCCGGAAATACTTTTTGTAAACAATTGATAATATGCGAGTTATAGCTAAAAATGCCAGTATCTCGGATGCTTGTACTTGCTGAGATACCCTTTAAGCTGGTTCTTCTTATTCCCGCTTTCGTTGTATTCCTGCCACATAGATTCATTCTTGAATATGCCAAGAGTATAAATCATTCGTGAAACAAGTAGGCTTTTATCATAAGACGCATTGATAGCCTTGTTTGCAGTAAGTGGTGAAAGAAACCAACTCAAATATTTATTAAAAAGGTACATCTTGGTAATAATTGACAGCTCTATTTTCTCCGAATCATTTAATAGATAGCCTTTTGCGGGAGTCGCAAGTAAGTAGTCATTAATGATATTGTTCAGAATGGCTAACGTTTCTTTATCGTCAATGGTATATGCCTTGCTGCCTTTTACCTTGAAAGTCAATTGTGCTGTTTTTGATGAAACATACTTACCACGATATTTTGTGAAATCTAACTTCTCAAATTCCGCTTGTAGATCTTTTAGTTTCTCCAACGGCTCTTTCGGAAAAACTCTTGCACTATCACACTCGCAATCTACCTTCCACTTGATAAACAGGCATAGATACCAGAACTTAGCACTGTCAAGCCCAAATGCTTTCAGCGTATCTTGTATTTCTGGCTTTTCATAATAAGTCTGATTAATACCTTCCACATCAAATGTGCCTTCATTGAAAGCACTCGCAAAACTGGATGGTAGTAAATGTGGCGTACTTTCGTAACTCCCATCGGGGTTAATATCAGTCACAGTCTCACCCATCATGTCTGATACTTGACATACATAGTCAAACAGTGGCTCACTTTCGTAATAAGCCCATTCATCTTCATGTTTCGGTAGCGGTTCTATCATTGTAGCAGAAATTTTCGGCTAAGGTATAAAAAAACTCCCACCTACACAAATGTAAGCGGGAGATATTAGCAATTATTTACCAAAAACGTACTTCACAACTTTGGCATTAGCCTTATTCTCGTTCACGAAGTCTCGTTCAATGTAGATGTCTGTAACTCTCATGGATTCATCAACATGGTTTAGGGAGGCATGAACTGTGTACTTATCGATACCGCATTTATTGAGGGCGATAGTAGCCCATGAGTGACGAGCCGCATAGTATTCCAGATCATCAATATTCAGCTTCTCGCCAATTTCTTTCAGACCCTTGTTGATAGCCTTATTAAACGCTTTATGGTCTCTGTAGTCCTTGTAAAATCTGAACAGACGCTTACCTGTAGTATCTCGATACTTCCCAATAATGGGTAGCACCATGTCAGGTACAAACACCTCCATCTTAGCCTTATCAAGTCTGCGATCTTTGGTCTTGGTGCGGTTGTAAACAAGTCGGTTGCCTATCAGCTTTGTGGCATTATAAAGGTCAACAGAGTTTATGCCCATCATGCAGAAGGAGAGTATGAAGCAATCTTTAGCAAGGTCAAAACGACATGTACCTTTTGCACCTTTATGGATATTTTGGTAGGGCATATTCCAGATTTCCCTGATTTGTTGAGGCTGGATTGCTCTCTTTCGGGTAGCCTCCTGCCTTGGAATCTTGAAATATTCAAAAGGTGTATGGGGGATGCGTATTAGTCCCTTATCAGGTTTATTGTAAAATAATCGAGCTTCATTGTATAGGTGACGAAGAATTGTTAGATACAGCGACAAGCATCGGTTCGATGGTACTCGTTTACCTGCTTCTACTAACATCCTCACCTTCTCTTCACGTACCTTAATTATATAATCACGGTACTGTTCCAGCAGGTCAACAGTGATCTTTTTAATGTCAAATTCCTCCTTACCGATAAAATTAATAAAAGCATTAAGGCCTGTGGTATAGGTCTCTTTACTCTTGTTAGCCGATGTGGCAATCCAATTCTTACTAAAAGCGATAAAGTCAATGGGCTTGTCGGCTTCTTCTTTATTAAGTAAGCGATTCACGATTTCGCCCACATCAAAATTCTCAGAATCAAGATGCATGGAGGTAAACAGCATTCTGTAGTGTAGAATAAGACGGTCTGCCTCTTGTTTAATAACTGATTCCTCTTTCAGCTTTAAGTCTGCCGTAAGGTCTGCTTTTGTTGCGAATAAGTTGGAAGAAATCCGCTTCACAGCACGGTCTTTGGTAAACCTGATTCTCACATTGTACGTCCCATCATTACGCACTTTTCCTTTTTCAATTTCTGCTTTAATCGTAAGCATAATAATAACGTTTTTAGATCAATCTCAGGTCAACTATAGGTCAACAAGAGACGTTTTTGGTTAAAAAATGCGCTGATTTTTGAGAAATCTGGAGTTTCTGAGGAAAAAGGAATCTGTTGTATCAGGAAGCACTTGATATTGCGGAAACCCTTATAAACAAAGACTATAAGACACAAAAAATCCCGAATTTGACTTCGGGACTTAAGCGCTTCAGGATGGGCTTGAACCAACGACCCCCTGATTAACAGTCAGGTGCTCTAACCAACTGAGCTACTGAAGCAGGTATTGCTGTTAAGCGGGTGCAAAAGTACGGCGAAAATTTGAAACTACCA
>Ga0310697_10004979_pt1 | contig 12955 bp, 14 predicted proteins | sample 172DNAGHGlowgp2_FD_203883 | JGI IMG/M metagenome (GOLD analysis project Ga0310697, IMG submission 203883) | Sheep rumen microbial communities from Palmerston North, Manawatu-Wanganui, New Zealand - 1728 DNA GHGlow gp2 (v2) (version 2) | ecosystem: Host-associated > Mammals > Digestive system >...
TACAATCAGGTGCCGGCACATGATCAACAATTAATTGAAACAAAGGTGTTAAATCTTTGTTTGGATTATCAATGTCTTTTAAGTCGCGCACAGCCCAACCGTCGCGGCCAACCGCGTATAAATATGGGAAATCCAGTTGTGAATCGTTTGCACCCAATTTATCAAATAAATCAAATGTTTCGGTTAAAACCTCTTCGGGACGTGCATCGGCGCGGTCAATTTTGTTTATGCAAACAATCGGGCGCAATCCTAATTTTAAAGCCTTGGATAATACAAATTTTGTTTGGGGCAGGGGGCCTTCGGCACTATCGACCAATAACACCACGCCATCAACCATGGATAAAATGCGTTCAACTTCGCCACCAAAATCGGCGTGTCCCGGTGTATCAACAATATTAATTTTGTATTCGCCCCATTGGATAGATGTCGGTTTTGCAGAAATTGTAATGCCGCGTTCGCGTTCAATGTCACCACTGTCCATAACTCTGTCTTCGACGCGTTCGTTTTCGCGGAATGTTCCCGCCTGTTTCAGCATATTATCGACCAAGGTTGTTTTACCATGATCCACGTGTGCAATAATTGCAATGTTGCGAATTTTCATCTGTATTTTCCTATATTTTGTTAATAAGTGTATAGATTATACTATATTTTTATGATTTCAACAAATTATATGTAAAATATGCGTGCTGTCAATAAAAATATTGACATTTAAATAATTTTGTCTATAATTATAGCAACAAGACCAAAAAAGGAGATTGTTGATGATTACAGAACAAATGGTAAAAAGAGCAGAATTGAAACCTGTTATTAAAAAATGTTTTATGGATATGTATATTGTCGCGCGTGCGGATATGAAAAAACATTTCAAGGAAGATAAAATTCAGGGCAAACAATGGGATTTTGCGCGTTCTTTGGTGTTTTTGGCGGACGTTGCAAAAAATCCAGATTTGTATTTTGCACCAGAATATACCAATGCGGATTGGGATAAACGCACAAAGGATTATATGAATAACAGTAGTTTGGCAGCGCAAGATGTTAAAGAACATGGTTATAAGTACGTTTTTGAGGTTACCAAGGGATGTTATGCTTATGGTCCTGGGGGAATTGTGTGTGAAACAGTAAAACCATGTTTTCAAGACAATGGTTTATGGAATTTTTGTGAACAAGTGCAAAATTATTACTATCAAAACGTTGATAAAAACGTTTATTGCAGTGAAAGGGATATTGAATTGTATGCGAAAAAACTTGCACAATGGGCTAATGTGGCACAATCCAAATCATGCGTTTCACGCAAGTTAAAAGAATTTGTTTTTGGTGGATATCAACGCCAATATAATTAAATGTAGATAATAGGTGATAGATATGGCAACTAGATATGATTATATGTTGGATGGGTTTTATAACAGGTGTGTTTTTTATATACGTGATGTGCATCCTGGTGCGTCTTTGGGAGATGTTGATAAAGATGCATCTGCTATCTTGCAAGGTGTTGTAAGCAATTTGGAGAAATTGCATGATAATCCAGATTCAAAGTTAGATGATGTAAAAGTAAAAGCATCTTGGTTTGTTGCAAATAAAAACTATCGTGCTTATTATGCGTTTGTGGAATTGTATAATTCGTTGGTGTATTATTACAGATATGATGCAGAACATAATTTGAAAAATGACAGATTGGAAAATGCATGGCGGGAATGGAATCGTGTTCTAAATCCAAAACAAAGTAATTTATCATTTTTAGTTTCTGAAATTGTAAGAAAAAGACAGAGATAAAAAACTCCCAAATGGGAGTTTTTTTGTTTTAGTGTTTGCCATCACACTTCGCCTAAGGCTTCGTGTGACAGGCCGATTTTAGTGTTTCCCACCAATCTTTGTGCGGCCACCCATCACACTTCGCCAAGGCTTCGTGTGACAAGTCCGTTAGTGTTTACCACCAATTTTTGTGCGACCACCCATTAATGGTTGCAGGCTTGCAGGTATATTTACCGAACCATCTGCGTTTTGGTGGTTTTCGATTATTGGAACCAATGCGCGTGGCAGGGCAATTCCGGTGTTATTTAATGTTGCAACAAATTTGACATCGTTTGTGCCATTTTCGCGATAGCGGGTATTTGTTCTGCGTGCCTGGAAAGTGCCAATTGACGAACAAGACCCCAATTCGCGATATGTGTTTTCCGATGGAATCCATGCTTCTACATCGTTCATTTTAACCTTGTTAAATCCCATGTCGCCGGTTGAATTCGCAATTACACGATATGGTAATTCAAAGTCTTCCATAATTTCACACAGGTTATTCAACAATAATTCGTGCATTTTATCACTGTCTTGGGGACGACAGAATATGAATTGTTCAACCTTTTTAAATTGATGAACGCGAACCAGTCCCCGCGTGTCGCGACCGGCGGCGCCAGCCTCGCGACGAAAACATGGTGAAAAACCGGCAAGTTTTATTGGTAATTCAGCCTCGGGTAAAATTTCATCGGCATACAGGGAATTCATAATAATTTCCGATGTGCCCGCCAAACATCTGTCGGTGTCTGCCAACATGAATACATCGTTATTCATAACAGACATATCCGAACCCATAAAGTGTCCCGCATTAAAAATAGTCTGGGGTTTTGTAATTGATGTGCAATCGATATATCTAAATCCTTTGCCAATTAATTTTTGAATAACGTATGTTTGAACCGCCAATTCTAACTCTGCCAATTCGCCACACAATGCATATACGCGCGAACCGCAAATGTTTGCGATTTTTTCAGGAATCCACCAATTATTCATATCCAGTAAATCCCATTGGGCGCGTGGTGAAAAATCAAATTTGCGTGGTGTGCCTTTGCGTTTGACTTCCAAATTTGCCGAATCGTCATCGCCGATTGGTGCATCGGCACTGGGGATTTGTGGAACGCGGTGCATTAAATCGTTTAACAAAATTTCTTTGTCCGCCAATTCTGCCATGTCAGCAGCAATTTCATCGCCGATTTCTTTGCTGCGTTTGATTAATGGTGCCTTGTCAGCGGCGGTTGGAATTTCCTTTGAAATTTTATTTTTTTCAGCCGTTTTTGTTTGGGTAATTGTTTTTAATTCGCGAACGCGTGTATCCAGATTTAATAAATCATCAACGATATCTGGAAAATTTTTAACCCGACACGCGTTTTTTACGATGTCTGGATTTTCGCGAATAAATTTTATATCCAACATTTTAGTTATCCTTTGTATTTATATATGCGATTGCGTCCATTGCGGCACTGCAACCGGAACCCACAGCGGTTGCCACCTGCATCTTTATACCACTTTTTTCGTCGCCTGCAACAAATAATCCGCGGGGCAGGTTTGCCGATTCGATTCTGCCGACATCGTCGCGTTTGATGGATTCTGTTAAATAATCGGTGTTGGCTTCGTGTCCAATGGCAACAAATATTCCATCGCAAACAATGTCGTCGTCGGTTGTTGTTGTTGCAATCAATTCACCGGTTTCTGGGTTTTTACGGATAGATTTTAATTCAGTGTTAAATATTGGTTTGATGTTTTCGCGTGCAGCAACGCGGTCGCGAACGATGGCCTCGGCACGTGTAAATGCAGATTTGCGATAAACAATTTTAACCTCGGCTGCCAAATCGGCCAGGTATAAAGCATCGTTTAATGCACTGTTTCCGCCACCAATTACCAATACGCGTTTGCCAGAATAGAAAAATCCATCGCATGTTGCGCAATATGAAACACCATTACCCACCAATTCACGTGCGCCTTGGATTTCCAATCTGCGTGCGCGTGCGCCAGTTGCCATGACAATTGCGCTGGCGGTAAATGTTTTTCCATTGTCACATTTAACAGTGTATGTAAAATTGTCGTCCCATGTTATGTCGGTCGCCGATGTATATGCAATTTCGGCACCGAATCCGGTCGCCTGTTTTAATGTGGATTGTATCCAATCCATGCCGGAACCCATATATCCAGGGAAATTTTCCAGATTTGCAATTTCGCCAGTTTGACCACCCAGTGTGTCACCGGCAATTATCAAAGTTTTTTTATTTGCGCGTGCGCAATAAATTGCAGCCGTTAATCCCGCAGGACCAGAACCTAAGATTATAATATCATACATTTTTTATCCTTAATTTCCTTTTTTGTTTTGGCACAGCATAGCACAGCCCATGGCATTTACGCAACATATTAAATTATTTGTTAAAATATTGTTTTAATGTGTTGTATGCATTTGTAATTTTTGTGAATTCTGTGGTTGCAGATTCTTTGTTTTCGGCGGTATCTGGGTGGTGTTTTTTTGCCAATGCGCGATATTTTGCACCAACCTCGCGCCAGGTGGCCGTAATAGGTAAATCCAATGCGCGAAATGCGTTTGTTATATTTGTTCCCAATTTGCTGGGTTTTGGTGCGTGGTCAAAGCGCGAACGTCCAGTTATGAAATCATTTAAAAATTGGACATATTCGGCCTCGTTCGCGTTTGCGGTTTTTGTGTCTTTTAATGGTGCGCCAAAAGTTTGTCTTTCCCAGTCTTCTTCGATTTCTTTGGGGGTCATGTTTGCATAATAATTCCAATTTTTATTATATTCAGCGGCGTGTTTTTGACAGAAATGCCAATATTCACGCAAATCACGATTTTTTGGCGCACGACATGTGCCGGCCTTGGTACATCCTGGGTGGTCGCATTTTGTTATCATTGTTCTGGGTCCTTTGATTTTTTAGATAATGGGTGGTAATTTTCAACCGTTTCACGCAGTTGTTCAGGCAAAACATGTGTATAAATTTGCGTTGTTGAAATGTCTTCGTGTCCCAACATGGTTTGTATCGCGCGCAGGTTTGCCCCATGTGCCAATAAATGTGATGCAAACGAATGGCGCAGGACGTGTGGTGAAACGCAGGTTGGGTCCAGGCCCGCCAATACGGCGCATTTTTTTAAAATTTTAAAAAATCCATCGCGTGTTATATGTCCGGTTTTTCCGGTGCCTGGAAATACATATTTCGAATCGGGGGCATCGCGCAAATCTAACCATTTTTGTAATGCAGATATTGCGCCTGCATGCATTGGAACCATGCGTTCTTTGGCACCTTTGCCATGAATTAGTAAGTGGTCACCCAAAATCGCAGTCATTGGTAATTCGCATAATTCAGACACGCGCAGCCCCGATGCGTATAATAATTCAATCATTGCGCGCAGTCGCACAGATGTTTTTATATCGCCAGCCGATGATATCAATAAATCTATTTCATCGGTTGATAATAATTTTGGTAATGGACGTGCGCGCTTGGGTAATTCCAGGTTTTTTGTTGGGTTTGTTTGAATAATTTTTTCCAACATTAAAAATTTATAAAATGTGCGCAGGGCACTTGCCTTGCGGGCAATGCTGGACGCGCGTTCTGTTTTGGTCAAAGATGATAAATAATTTTGAATATCATTATCGGTTGCGCCCAACAGACCGTTTGGTAATGCGCTATCTGCCAGATTTAAATCAGATTCATAACTGGCAATTGTTTTTTCGCTGCGTCCTTTTTCGGCAGATAATGCTTCAAGAAAAACATCTATGTAATTCATGGGTACAATTCCAATTCAATCGGTGTAGTTGTTGGTTCAAAATACATTATCATAAATAAAACCAATACAATTACACATAACCAAATCAATATCTTTTTTGTATTTGTTTTTTTCTTTAATGGCATAGTATTTATCCCCTTTATATCGTGTCAAAATGTTCGATAAATGCCCCAGATGCCGCGATAATTATAATCGGTGGCGCAATAATCGCCAATATCGGTGGCAGTGCGCCAGTTGCGCCAAGGGCATTAAATGTATTAATTAAAAAATACATCAAGAAACATGTAATGATACCCAGACTAAATTTCAAGCCAAAGTTAAAATTTCTGCGTTGGCGGGTTTGTGAAAATGCAATTCCCAATGTCGCCATTGCCACCATGGTTAATGGCAAGAATAATAGTGTCCAAAACTGAACCAGATGCCCACGCATTGGCACACCAATTGCAGACATTTTATGTATAAACCCGGGTAATTCCCAAAATGAAATTTGGTTTGGTTGTAAATATCGTTCCAATACGGTTTTTGGGGTCAGTTTTGTTTTTATTTCCCATTTTCCGTTTGTTGTGTTTCCGCGTGTGTCCCATATTGTTGCATTTTGTGCAGCAATTCCATCATTAGATAATGTGGCGGATTGTGTTTCAATACGATTTAATAATTTGAAATTGTTATCTTGGATAAATATTGTTGCGTCACCAAATATCAATGTTTCGTTGGTTTTGTGCATATCGTGTGCAGACATTGTTAAAAAATGATTGTCGGCTTCTTCACGAATCCAAATTGTATTATCAACCAATTGTAATTCTTGGTCGGTTATGTTTTTTGCGCTGATACTGACAAAATATGGGTTTATAACAGTTGTTGCAAATACGCCAACCAAAAAAGCCCCTAATAAAAAAGGTCGTGCAATTTGATATGGTGACCGACCGGCACTGGATATAATAATAGCCTCGCTGGATTTGGTTAAATTATACATTGCCAGTAATGTTCCCATAAATACCGTTAAGGGTAAAAACATGGGGATATATTCCAATAAGCGCACCCATGCGTCCGTTATTGCAGATATTGTATCGGGGTTTGATGGCAGGCGTTCTACAAATGTGACCGCATAAATAATACCACACACAATCAGCAATATAATGCCGATGCCACCAAAGAATCTGCGTAATAAAAATCTAAATAAAATACTCATAATATTGGGAATTATACCTTGTTCATTTGACAATTGCAAAATTAAAATGAAAGTGTATAATTTGGCTTTGAAAATAATGTTGATAAAGGTGGTTGTTATGGAAAAAAAACCAATTTCGCGGGACGGATTTGATACACTGTTAAAAGAATTAAAAGATTTAAAAGAGGTTCAAAGACCTGAAATTTTGCGTGTTGTTCAATGGGCGCGGTCGTTGGGCGATTTGTCAGAAAATGCGGATTACAGTGCGGCACGCGAAAAACAAAGACAGATTGATAAACGCATACAATATATTGAAAGTATTGTTGCAAATGCTGATGTTATTGATATTGACAGTTTGTCGGGTGATAAAGTGGTTTTTGGTGCGCGCGTTGTTGCCGAAGATGAAGACGGTAATCGTATGCAATGCCGGATTTTGTCGGATGTGGAATCTGATGGGCGACAAATTATTTCTTGCACATCACCAATGGGACGCGCGTTGATTGGACGTTGCGTAGGGGATTGTTGTACTGTAAAATTGCCAAGTGGTGAAAAAGAATTTGAAATTATCGAGGTTAAATTCAAAGACTAAATATAATACGTAAAAAAGGTTGGAAAGGTTTTTTGATGTCTGTTCGTGTGTTGCCTGATTTTTTGGTGAATCAAATTGCCGCAGGCGAGGTTGTTGAAAACCCGGCCAGTGTTGTAAAAGAATTGGTTGAAAATGCGCTGGACGCGGGGGCAGATCAAATTGTTGTTGATGTTGTTGATGGGGGACGCACATCGATAACGGTTGTTGATAATGGACGTGGTATGGTGCGTGATGATTTGGCAAAATCAATAATGCGGCATGCAACATCAAAATTGCCAGATGATGATTTAACAAATATTACATACATGGGGTTTCGTGGCGAAGCATTGCCGTCAATTGCATCTGTTTCCAATATGACGATTGATACATATAATGACAGTGAGCCAAACGGTTGGCAATTAAATGCAACCACAGGTGAAATAAAACCGTCTAATTGGGATTCTGGAACACGAATCAGGGTTCAAAATTTGTTTGGAAATGTGCCGGCACGATTGAAATTTTTACGTGGTGATCGCGCAGAAACAATGTCGGTTCTGGAAATAATCAAACGGTTGGCTTTGGCGCGACGGGACGTTGGTTTTGTTTTAAACAACAAATGGTTTTTCCCAAAAGGACAAGATTTGTTGGAACGTATGATTGCTGTTATGGGTGACGATATAAATGGTCGTATGTTGGAAATTAATGCAAAATCTGAATCTGGGGATATGACATTAACGGGATTTGTGTCAGAACCCACATTGCGTCGGGCATCGTCGGTTGATCAATTTTTATTTGTAAATTCAAGACCCATCAAAGACAAGGTTGTTGTTGGGGCTTTGCGGGCCGCGTATATGGACGTTATGCATGCGCGCGAGTTTCCGTTGTGTGCGTTATTTTTAAATCTTAATCCGGCAAATGTTGATGTAAATGTGTCGCCCGCCAAGACAGAGGTTCATTTTTTAGAGCCATCGCATGTGCGTGCATTTATTATTAAAAATTTAAGAAATCGTTTGGCGGAAACTTTGCAGACAGTTGTGCAAAATAATTTGTCCAATGATGTATCGCATGATTTGGAATTTGTGTCACGCCCACAACAAATGAATATACCGGTTGCAACACCGCATCATGATAATTTTAATTTGGCAAATCGTGATACAAATACTGTGCGGCATGTGTTGTCTGTGCGGTCGCCAAATGTAAAAAATTTTTTTGATGAACAAAATTTAAATGATGAAAATGTTGTGTGTGAAAAAAATATTGTTTCGCCAGATGATGCGTTTGCGCAAAGACCGTTGGGACATGCAATTGGACAAATTGGCGATAAATATATATTGGCGGAATCTGGGGATAATTTAATTATTGTTGATCAACATGCGGCGCATGAACGTATTACATATGAACGTGTGCGGACCCATACAATAAAGGTTCAACCATTATTGACCCCGATTGTTGTGAATATGCGTGCCGAAGATGTTGTGGCGGTCTTGGAAATCGCAGATGAGTTAAAAAATTCTGGACTGACATTGGATTCGTTTGGGGATACCGCAATTGCTATATTTGAAAAGCCGGCTGATTGGGATTTAAATTGGGCAACATTGTTGCATGAAATTGCAGACGAGGTGCGTGCAAATGGACATTCGGTACAATTAAATGAAAGGTTGCATTTGAAATTGGCAAATTGGGCGTGTCATCATTCTGTGCGTGCAGGGCAAAAATTAGATGTTGCACAAATGAATGCGTTGTTGCGTGATATTGAAAATACCACACGTGGCGGACAATGTAATCATGGTCGGCCGGTGTATAAAATTATTCCATTAACTGATTTAGATATTATTTTTGAAAGAAGTTAAATTTTTCAATTGTCAAAATTTTAAAACTATGATATTATTATTTGCGTAAAGAGTTATCGTATAGATAAAAAGGAAAGGAAAATGAAGAAAATTGCTTTGTTTGCTGGTGTTTTTGGTGCGCTGTTTGTTGCGGCTGGGGCTAATGCGGAGATTAAAACGGCATCAACAAATGTTGTTCGCAAATCTGTTTATGATATTACATATGGTGATGGAACGGTTGATAGCAGCACCAGTTCATCTACATACGATTATGGTTATAGACGTGGAACAGTTCCGCAAACTGCGAAACTGGCTTCTGTTGAGGGTGCGGCGATTAACAATGTTATTACAAATGTTGGTGATACGCCGACAATTACAGGGATTGCGGTTGGTAGTTTGGCGGCAACGGCCAGTACAGATATTTCCACGTCCAGTATTAAAAATAACAAGGCGAATGTTGCGCTTTTGCAACGTGATAAATTATCAACTGCGTATGCGGGTAATTGCACAGGGGCAAATGACGAATGTGGTTATGTGACAATCGGCAACCATGCAAATGAGCCGGCCACAGCCAGTAGCGATAATGGCAGGACATGGATGAGAATTGCAACTGCGGCTGATGCCAATGTCAATGCCAATTAAATAAGAATTTTAATTTCTGGTTCGGCATATTTTATGCCGAATTTTTTTTGTTGAAAATGATTGTGCGGCTTTCCGCTTTTTTCCTTTACTTTTTTGGGTTTTTTGTCTATGTTTCAACCATAATCAAAAGGAGAAATTATGGAAAATACAGTTGAATCTGCGAATATGATGGCAAATAACATGGCTGCTGCCGAACAGGGCAGTTGGTTAGGATTGTTGTTATATTGTGCGGTTGTTTTTGGAATTATTTACTTTTTAATGGTGCGGCCTGCGAAAAAACGTATGGCGGAATATCAAAAAATGCTAAATTCATTGCGTGTTGGTGCGCGTGTGTTGGCGGGTGGTATTTATGGAACCATTAAATCAATCAATGAAAAAACAATTGAATTAGAAATTGCCAAAGGTGTTGTTGTGACGGTTAACAAAAATGCTGTGGCAGGTGTGGAATCTAAATAATTAAAAAGGGTGTGGTGTTATGTTAAAAAAACTGGCAATTGTATTTGTTGCAGTGTTTGGTGTTTTGTTGGCGGTGCCAACTTTTGTGCCGGGTGCGGCAAAATATTTTCCATCATGGATTGGGCCAATCAATTTAGGATTGGATTTAAAAGGTGGCGCACAGTTGTTGTTAGAGGTCAATACAGACCAAATGTTTCAAGACAAATCTGTGCAATTGTATGACGAGGTTCGTTCCGCATTGGTGGATAGAAATCGTGGTATAATTCGTTTTTCAAACCTGCGTAATGTTGATGGTGTAATTACATTGGCTGTGCGTGAAAATGGCGATGTTTCCAAGGCCAAAGGCAGATTGAAATCTGTGTTGGGTGCCGGTGTTGATGTTTCATCAAGTGGAAATATCGTTCGTGTTGAATATACTGAAAAGCAAAAGCAAGAAATGGTTAATGATGCTTTGACCCGCAGTATCGAAATCGTTCGTCGTCGTGTTGATGCATTGGGAACCAAAGAACTGTCTATTCAAAGTCAGGGCGGAAAATATATTTTGATTCAATTACCGGGTGTTGATAACCCAGAACGTATCAAGGAATTGATTGGACAAACTGCAAAAATGACTTTTCATTTGGTAAATGAAAATGTTAGTGCTGAACAATTGGCATCGAAACGTGCGCCGGCAGGAACTGTATTTTTGCCATATATGGAAAATCCAGAACAGTTGGTTCCTGTGTATTCGCATGTCGAGGTTTCTGGTGAATCTTTGAAAGATTCCCAGGCAGATTTTGACCAAAATAATATGCCGGTTGTGACGACTGTGTTTGATGCATCGGGCGCGCGTCGTTTTGCAAAATTGACCACAGAACACGTAAATGAAAGATTTGCAATTGTGTTGGACGGCAAGGTTTTGTCTGCGCCAAATATCCGCGAACCGATTCCTGGTGGTCGTGGTCAAATATCTGGTGGATTTACTTTACAGGGCGCAAAAGATTTGGCGGTATTGTTGCGCAGTGGTGCGTTGCCGGCACCATTGACGGTTATCGAAGAACGCACAGTCGGGGCGGGATTGGGTGCAGATACAATTGCATCTGGTAAAATCGGTTCGGCGGTTGGTGTGTTGTTTATTATTGTGTTTATGATATTGGTTTATGGATTATTTGGTGTCTTTGCCGATATTGTATTGTTGGTTAATTTGGCGATGATTGTTGGTGTGTCGGCGTTGTTGGGTGCAACACTGACTTTGCCGGGTATCGCGGGTATCGTTTTGACATTGGGTATGGCGGTTGATGCGAACATATTGCCGTATGAACGTATTCGTGACGAGGTTCGTGCCGGTGTGCCGACATTGCGTGCCGTTGATATGGGATTTTCACGTTCTGTCAAAACAGTTATGGACGGTAATTTAACGAATTTGATTTGCTCGCTGATTTTGTTTGAATTTGGTGCGGGTCCAATTCGTGGTTTTGCAGTCACTTTATCAATCGGTGTGATAACTACTTTATTTACATGTTTGGTGTTGTCACGTGTTTTGATTGATTGGTATATGAATGCGAAAAACAAAAAAATTGGTTTTATTAAAAATAAATAAAGGTGGGGCTGATGAATTTACACTTTATGAAATATCGTAAGTTGTCCTATTGGATTTCTGGCGCGTTGGTTTTATTGTCGATTTTGTCTTTGTGTTTTAAAGGACTGAATTACGGTATCGATTTTTCTGGGGGAATTTCGATGGAGGTTCAGCCCACAAATGCCGAATATACCATTGATAAAATGCGTGTGGCTTTGGCTGAATTTAAACCAGAATTACAGGTCGTTGATGGTGGGGCGGTATTGGTTCGTGTCGGTTTGCCCAAAGGTTCAACCGATGCACAACAAAATGCACGTGTGACGGAAATTAAGAATATTTTGGGTGATAATGTGACATATTCCCAAGTGCAAATTGTTGGACCAAAAATCGGTGGCGAACTGGTTCGTGGCGGTATTTTGGCGGTGTTGGTTTCTTTTGTGTTGATGAGTGTTTATATTTGGATTCGTTATCGCGGTGGTTATGCGGTTGGTTCCTTTGTGTCGTTGTTGTTGGACTTTGTGTTGATGTTTGGATTCTTTTCTGTCACAGGATTGGAATTCAACCAGACGGCAATCGCGGTTATTTTGATGGGTATCGGTTATTCTATTAACGATAAAGTTGTTAATTATGACCGTATCGATGAAAATATCCAAAAATATCATAAAATGCCGATGAACGATTTAATTGATTTGTCTGTTAATGAAATGATGCGCAGAACATTGATGACCAGTATTTCAACCATATTGGCGATGGTTGGTTTGTATGCCTTTGGTGGTGTGATGTTGCGTGATTTCGCAATTGCAATGACTTTCAGTGTCGTTATGGGAACATTAACATCTATTTATATTTCTAATGTTATTTTGTATCACTTTAATTTGCGTGAAACAAAATATTAATAATGTCGGTCAATGTAAAGAGAGTAAAGGGAGGAATAAAATGAAATTTGCACATATAATTTTTTCTGGGCTTTTTGCATTGACCGTTTTTTCTGCGTATGCAGATTCTGGCATGCCAGAAAAATCTGTGAATATTTTTGCAGAAATTTATGAAAAATTAGATTCTGTGCAATGGGGTGGAAAAAATATCGGTGTCGTTATCGAAGGTTTGGAAAATTTAAGTCCCCATGCACATTTGGCGGCAACAGATGACAGAATTATTTTGGTGTGGCGTGATTCTATTGTTGGAAATT
>Ga0310697_10004980_pt1 | contig 12953 bp, 11 predicted proteins | sample 172DNAGHGlowgp2_FD_203883 | JGI IMG/M metagenome (GOLD analysis project Ga0310697, IMG submission 203883) | Sheep rumen microbial communities from Palmerston North, Manawatu-Wanganui, New Zealand - 1728 DNA GHGlow gp2 (v2) (version 2) | ecosystem: Host-associated > Mammals > Digestive system >...
GCCTTTATGGTTAAATCTGCGTCCTGCGGAATCGACATAGCTATAAAGTACACCTCCGCCCCATGCTCCCGTGCATTCGATGCAGTTATATTTCTTGCCGTTAATCGTGACATCGCCTATATACGATCCTATGTGACCCTGCATATACAGTACAGATACATCTTTTAATTTTGTGAAGTCTTGTGAAATGCCGGAACACTGCTGTAACAATCCCCACTCGTCACAATCGCCCGTCTGCGTTAAAGGTGGATGCACATAATAACCGACTTCCCTTGTGTCCTTCCATCCGTTTAAAACAGCCTTTACAAGATTAACACAATCGAACGAGTAATAACCGTCACTATGATAAAATCCAAGATTATACGGATACTGATTCCAATATTTCGTTTTTAAACTTGCGATCAGTTTTAGCGTTTCAACGTATTTTTTTGCTGTCATTACTGCCATGATCATTCCCCCTTATACGGACGCTGATATGTCATTGCCCGTTCGCTGTCTGCGATTCCGTGCGTTGTAGGGTCTGTAACAATTCCAAGAATCGACAGGACAACAAACAATGCGTCAATGATCGCCAATATTTTGTTTCCAATGTCGCTTAAATCAAGCGTAACACCGAAAACGCTTGCCACTAACTGAATAAGCACAATGATTGCCGGAATTAACGCAATCCAGAACTGCTTATTTCTAATTCTTACTATCCAATTAATCATAACTGCACCTCCCTTATCGGTAACTTTTTAACTTCGTCAACTAACTTTTCTGCTGTCCCGTTACCGCCTAACTCGATATATGGAGAGTAAAGGTATTTGACCAAGTCCTCATATTCGTCTTTTGTGATGCTACCACGGTTTATATATTCCATGCACAGTTGGACTATCTGCCGATATCCTAACCCAAGTATCAGCCGTGTAGTTGCGTCTTTTGCCTTGTCCCTTCTCTGAATCAGATACAAGATAGCCGTCCAAAAGCCGGATGCCGTAAAGAGTGCCAATATTAAGGGTAGAATCAATTCCTTTACGATCTCCATTTCAACACCTATGCTTCTTCCGTTGTTTCATCCTCTTGCGGATGATTGTAAGATTCACTACGGATCAAAACACCGTCATTAGTTACCATTACTGCGCTGTGCATCGGCAGATTTGACTTTGAAGCATACGCTAAAATTGTATGGTACTTGTTCTCCGCATCGTTTCTGTCTGCGTATGAGTCAACAAGCGTTCCAACCGTTCCGTCTGCGTGTGTCTGAATTTCCAATACGATAAACATTTACTGTTCCTCACTTTCTTTCAATGCTTTGTTGTATGCGTCTAAATCGTTTTTATATTCGATTTCTGCACGTTCCCTAACAACTGTTAACGCTTGCGTCAAAACCTCTGCTATAACGAATGCAGGTAGCCTTGCTTCGTTCACAGCATTAACGATAGTTGTCATAAATTCCCCTCTTGCCACGGTCAATGGTTTATCCATTTTTTACCTCCAATGCTTTAATTCTTTCGTTCTGCTCTTGTATAAGTGCCAACATAGCCGGAATGATTCGTCTTTCATCCCACGATTCAATATTGCCGTTTTCATCATGTATTACCGCTGTCGGATATATTTCTGCTACGTCTTCTGCGATAAATCCGCAGAGCATCTTTCCTTTCATATCCTTATACTGTAACGGTGCATCATAATTATACATGAATTGTTTTGCCTTTAAAAGGTATAACCTGTGCGGATCAAATTCTTCATTTGTCATTAATCCTATGTTTTTCTTATATCTTTTTGACGATGTGCTTGCAACCTGTAACTGTTTAGAATCAATATATCCAACACCATAACGAATATAAAAGAAATCAGAAAACGTAACACCGTTTGACGTTCCGCTTCCGCCTTGTATTTTTACGCTTCTATTGTTAGGATCGTTTGATAACACAGAAATATAATAGTTTCCTGCTTTCATTCCGCAAACATAATCTATAATGGTTGACCCTGCGCGCGGTGTTTCTATTTTACGTGCCGAAATACTGACATCTGCTTCTTTTAATGTAAGACTTATTTTTTTACCGTTTACAGAATTGACATTAATTCCCCATGTATCATTTACGCAAAAAGAATCATGTGAATTACCGGGAAATCCCGTTGCAGGTAAATCATCCCCATCAGAAAAATCATCGCTGTATGCTTGCCATAAAATCATGTTATGACCAACGTGGAATGTTGCGTCTGATCCGTTTTGATATCCAGAACCATAAAAAACAATTTGATGATAATTTTCAAGATATCTTTCGATGACCACTTTTGCGCTTGAACTTTTATAAGTGCCGAATGTATATTGCCTTGTCGCATGATGTGGTATTTGCAAACTTTCTAAAATGTAATTATCAGTCGGTATAACTGCAAATTGAGAAATAATACTCCCTTCGTTTAAGTAAGAAACCGAAAAGCCGTTTCCTTCTTTGTAAGTAATAGCACCATACCTATTTGACGTATAAAAAATTGAACCGATTTCACTTTCGTAAGACTTTGTGACACCGCTTTCAACCACTTCTTTTTTTGATGTTAAATCTCCGCTAATATTAGCCCCTGTGCAACTCAATATTCCATCTTCCGTCATACTTGAATTGGCAGAACTCCATGCGATCTTATTAGCCTTTAAACGGATGCTGTCGGCTTGCTGTTTAATGATCGATTCTACATCCCCTGCGGACACTTTAGAAGTGATATCTCGTTCAGTCTGCGTGATTCGTGATTCTGCACTTACAACACGATTAAAAATTGCTCCTGTTCCATCCCGTGAAGAAACGTAACTATGAACGGTAGTTCCTGTTTCAAGCATTGGATAAAACTTTAAATTGTTAGCAGTATAATTCTTCTTAATTACTATACAGATTACAACATGATTGTATAGTTTATTGCTCGTATGAGTTCCCGTACCATAGTCATAGAAATATGCCCCACCACTCGCTGACGGATTTTGGTTTGGTCTAAAAAATCCTCCTCTAATATAGTATGTGTTTGAACTTCCACCTGCGGGACATCCATGTATTGAGTATAGCTTGTTTTCATCAATTGTAACGCAAGGAACTTGGTCTGTTATGGTTTTTCCTGTTAAGTAATAATATGTATCATTACTTGCTGTTCCGTTAACAGTTACAGAACCGTCTGCATTAACTGTAAATGTAAGGCTGTTGTACTCATACGGGTTTCCACTCATATATTCATCATAATAAATATATGGTAATAGGTTCACGTTGCCTTCCACATATTCAACACGGGTAACAGTTGACGTGATATTGTCCGCCATGACTTTTAAATCTGCATCAACAGAACTTTTATACGTTGCTATCGCTCCTGCATAATCGGTAGCTAAAACCCAATCCGAACCGCTCCATCTGTATGTTTGCCCTTTATTCGTGCGGTTGTCTACAAGGTAGTCACCTTCATTTAATCCGGTTCTGCTTGTTTCGGGATCGCCATAATATATTGACATTTTTGTACCGATTGCGTTGAACAGATCATCCGTAGCAGAATAATCCTGCCAAGAGTCGTTTTCCCCGTCATAGCGGTATATTGCATTTTTTGTCAATGCTGATGTGGTTGTTCCTGTGTAAAGCCATAAATCTCCGTCATGTTTCGCTCGTTCTTCTGCCGTTGTCCAAACTAAAGACGGTGAAGTCTGTTGCCTCCACGTTTCAATTTTATCGTCAATCTGTCCTTGCAAAGATTGCTGTACATTGGATATGTTGTTTTTGTAATCTTCCTCAACGTCTTCTGGTGCTAAAGTCCAATCAGTAGCTTTTGTGCCTTTTTCCAATTTAAAAGCGCAACAGTAAACAGTTCCTACTATGTTATAAGTGAAACCATAATAGATAAAAGCCTGTCCTGTAGCACCAATATATTTAAATGTGAATTTATATTTCGTCCACTTGTTAGCTGTTTCGATGCGTACTAATCTTTGATCGGATGTTTCAATTACATTTGCAACATCTGAAATCGTTATTCCTACTTGTGCGTCAACAACAGAACCCTTTACCCACATGGAAGCGGTGTAGGTTTCCCCGTTTTCAAATGTCAACCTTCCGTCACCGTTGTAGAACCTCAACATATGATGTAATCCACCTGTTGCGGTACATACGAATTTTACACCGTTTGTTATGTTTGCCGGACAATCTGCTAACGCTATATCATCTGCCCTTGCAACAAATTCTGTCCCCTGTCCGTTTTCGCTAATAGTTGTGCTGTTAGTAAATGCACGGCTACTTTTACCTGCTACTTTCTCCAAAGACGGAGCGTCCGTATCCGGTAACAGGTTTCTACCGCCTATCTGGATTTTGTCGATTGCATCCGCAAAATCGCTAACCGTTACCCAAGAATTAGACTGTGCAAGCCATCTATAAGTAGAGCCATCCGCTGTATTGACAAGGTAATCTCCATCTTCAAGCGTGTACCCCTGTGACGGCACTATTGACGATGTTGTGCCGTAATAAATAGATGCTTTTCTGTCTACCGTATCAAATAAAAGATCGCTGACAGCGTATTCTGTCCATGCGTAATTATTACCGGATTTCGTATATCTATACGTTCCTGTCGGTTGTACAGTTATACTTCCGATTTCAATCGGTGTAATTCCTGTGTAGTACCATAAATCGTTTTCGTGAGCAGGTCTTTCCGATGCGATCCAACTTGACGCAGGGTTTGTAGCTTGACACCATGTCTGTATTTTTTGGTCAATCTGATCCTGCAATTCATCTTCTATATTAAGCAAAGATGTAAGTAATGCAGAATACCCTCTTTCCTGCAACTCGCCAAATTTCTTTGGTGGACTGAAAAGCTGTGCATTAGTAATCGCACCTTCGTCCGATGGTTCGATATACATCGCAAGTATAATGTCGGTTTCTTCATTCCATGTCCATTCCGTTCTTGCTGAAGGCGTTCCACCTTTATTGCTTGAAATTGGCGTATATGTATTAGCATACCATTTATTCGTGCTTTCAAGATAACAAACATCATGGAATGTTCCCTGCGTTCCATCTGCGTTATATCTGTATACGCTATATATAAGTGTATTGTATGGCATTGTCCTGTTGGGTTTTATCCAATAACCAAACGGGATCGAAACCCGTTCCCCGTTCCAATAAACCCAACCATTTACTTCCGCAGGTTCGTTTTTTCTGTTATATCCATAGTAACAGCATTCGCCTGTGTTATGCGTTGTTAACGTACTGTAATTTACTTTCCAACCAAGTCCCGTTATCTCGGTGTTAAGTATTGCTGTTGCATAATCTGACACTGATATCCATTGCGAACCGTTCCACCTATAAGAAGAACCATCTTCCTCGTCAACGAGGTAATCGCCTAATTCCACGTCCACAGGGTATGGCGGTTGCGGTGTACCATAATAAATTGTTGTCTTGGCATCCACGTTGTCAAACAGTTCTTTAGTTGCGGAGTAATCTTTCCAACTGTCGCTGTTATAGTCATAAATATACGTTGCGTTTTTGATCCTTGTTGTGGTTGTATCTCCTGTGTAGCACCACAAGTCCCCGTCATGCGTTTCCTTATCTTCCCATGATGCAGACGGGTCTGCTGATTGATACCATGTCTGAATTTTTTGATCAATCTGCGACTGTAAAACTTCGTTCAAGTTATCCAAACTTAACTGAATATCCTCGGGAGCAGGCGTCCAATCGGTAGCTTTGTTTCCACGTTCCAATTTTATATTGGTCATTTCAACATAATCACCAACTCCAAAATATGATGCGGTTGCTGTACTTGTTGAAAACAGGAAATTAAATCCTTTGATATTTTCGGGAATCGTAAACGTCCATTCACACCTGCCCTCTATTTCAACGCCCCTGTCCGAACGATCGTCATTATTAAACGTGTGCAAAATTTTTGATTGATCTACGGCTACACTTGACTCACCGTTGACTAATTTACGCAAATAAATTCTTAAAGTTGGCGTTCCATTTAATGTATTACCACTGTATAATTTCGCTTTCCAATCAAAACTAATTGTTAAAGTATCACCCTCAAGAAATCCATGTTTGCTAATGGTTGATACGTTATTGTTACCAAACGCCAAATACGGTCTTGTCGCCACATCTGCTGTATATCTTGCACCGTGTTTTTTTGCTTCTGTGACGTCAATTTTCGGGGAGTATAAATAACCCGTTTCTTTATCTCCGTTAATGTTCGGGCGTTTGCTTGTTGCAGATAGATCAACAGTGTCTAATTGCTGAATCAAGTTTCTTCCACCTATCACTACATCATCAATATCAATGTAATTTGTAGCTAATACCCAATCCGGTGCAGTGAAACTTCCTGTTGCTCTTGCGTGAGTGCATACCCGTAAATCGTCCCCATCCGACCACAGATCACCCACGTCATAAGGCGGATACGGTTGAACAACGAATACCCGTCTTTTGTTGTCTGCTGTATCCTTCGCATTTTGTGCAATCGATAAAGCCTGTGAAATAGCATCGTCCGTCAATTGAACCCATTCAAAGTCGTTCGCTGTTGGGTGTTCGGGGTCGGCTGTTGTTTTCAATTGCCATCTATAACAATATCCCGTGTCTCCTTGATAGAACAGATCTCCTAAATGATTTAATTTATCGCTGATTGTTGTCCAATTTGACGCAGGCACATTTGATGTTGTCGGTGCATAATCATAGAACCATGACATAATATTTCCGTCTATCTGATCCTGCAGGTTTCCGATTGCGGTTGCAAAATCACCGCTTTCGAAATCTGCGAGTACAGAATCCGCATAGTTTTGTGCTTCTGTTTTTTTGGTGTCCGCATAGCTTTTTGCGTTTGCAATTTCACCGTCCACATAGGTTTTTGTCGCTCTTAATTCAATAGCTTCGTGATTTTGTTGGATTGAAGTCGTATGTTCCTCTGTAAGAACAGAAACAGCTTTTAAATCCTTATTTAAAGCATAATTTGCGTAAACGTGTTCGATTATATTTGTATATTTGCTATTTGCCTTCGATATAGCAGAAATGTAGCCGTAAGTTTCACTTCCAAGCGTTAACGTGTTTGAAGTCGGATTTAATAAATCAAGTTTTATGTTTTTTACTTCAAACATATCATCAATATTGTGCGCTTTGGATTTTACATGAATACGCTGTCGAATAGAAAAATGATCAACGCTATATCCTGCATCCGAAAGGTCTACGGCATCTAATGTAATTGTGACTTTTGACTTGCTTGCCTCGTCTAAAAACTGCCTTCCTTTAACCATAAGGTTTGAAGCCTCTGTTACATCGTCCCATATAGCGACCTTTACAATTATCCCGAATTCTGCTATGCCGTCTGAATCTTCAAGATAATCAAGATTATTATTAACGCTTTTAATTGTCAGCCGTTCTCTTGTACCATCTGTTTTTTCAAATTCCGCACCAAGTGGAATCAAAACAGTTGTTATATCTTCCGCAGACTGTGACTGTGTTATATCAAGAAGATTCATTCCAAGGTCAATTGTTTGTGAAGATGCCCTGTCAAAATTCTCTTCCCAATCAAGATATATTGCATTTCCAGATCGGTATACAAAAAGATAACCGCCATAAGAATTGACAAGATCGGTTAACCTTGACATACTCGATTCGTAATTTTCATATTCCCTATAAACGTTATCATCTGATACTTGCAGGTTTCCTATATATATACGTTTATCTGCAGATACTTGTGAATTGTGGTTTGAAATAATACTTTGCACGAGGTTCGCAAGCGTTCCACGGTATGTTGTAGGTCTAAAAATAGAATCATTCAAAACAGCCATGATTCCTTCGCAGGATATTTTTCTCGTTTTATCGAAATTCAAGGTATCATCGAATACCCTGCCGGAAAAAATAATTTCGCTATCCCTGTAAATGTCGACATAATCTACAAGCCTCGAAAACCCCGTGTATTTAATATTATCGTACGGCAATGTAAAAACAAGACTACCTGCCGTACCTGCAGAAAGACTTAACGAGGGATCAATAATCTTGTATCCCTCATCATCAATGTCTGTTCGCCAAAAAAGTTCACCGTTTAAATATCCTTTATACATTACAGCGCACCTTCCGTGTATTTAATCGTTATGTTAGTAGTTCCTGTTACAGTTAATGTATTCGTTCCTTCTTTAAGAACGATATCCGTTGCAATAGATGTTCCTGCAGGGATCGCAACCGATTTATCTTCAAATGCGATACTACAAGCACTTGTAGATGTGATCTCCGGCACGGACTGCATACGATTATTTTCAATCGTGATCGTTCCGCTGTCCATGATGGTTTTTGATACCTGTTTTTCACGCTTTTTATACGGATGTGCTACACAGTTAACCGTCACAACCCCTACTTGATGCCGTGTATCCACTGATGTAACTTCACAAAAACAATCCCAATTCCACGTGCTTTCGCCAAAAACAACATTTCGTCTTTGTCCGTGTATATAATTCAGCACCGCTTCATAATTTGCGTCCCACCTCTTATTTAAATCCACGATGTAGAAAATGATCTCTATATTTCTGTTTTCGTAATAAATCTCATCAGAAAGCGCATACGTTAAATCGAGATCACCGTTTCTGTTAGGCACGGAAACGGTAACTCTTTTCGGCTTTGGAGCTTCAATGGTAAATTTACTTAATCTTAATCCAAAATCCTCTAATGCACTTTTGTCATCAAACATTATGTCCATGCTACTACACCTCTATTTTGCCTTGTGTTCATGCTTGCGAATTCACCATCTATACTAGGTGCGAGTTGTCCGGCAATTACTTTATTATCCAACTGCAATTCTTTCGGCAATGCGATATACGGCAGATACCGTTCCAATAATGCAGTAACGTTAACAAGCTGTTCTTGCAATTGATCTTCTTTTGTTTTTGTGCCGGATGAAACCGTTCCAACCGCATTCAGTTCGATATCGCCAGACATTCCGTCCATGATATCGTTCATATCTTCTGCGAGATCTTCCATTGTTCCAAGTACTTTTGGAGCGTTTTTATCGATGCCGTTTCCTAAACCTTGTACAAGCATACTTCCGACCCATGCCATTTCTTTCGATGGCGATTGAATACCGAAGAAATCGCAAATGCCCTGCCAGATATCGTCAAAGAATCCGCTGATATTATCCCACAACCACGAAAACCAATCTGCAACACCGTTCCATATACCTACTACAAGATTTTTACCGATTTCCCAAGCATTAGCAAATACGTCTGTAATGCTGTTCCACAGATCGTTAAACCATCCCGTTATGTTGTACCAAATGTTAGATGCCCATGAAGTAAAACCATCCCAGATGTTTTTAACCATGTTAGCACCCCAATTAACCGCATCTGATATAAAACCTGCGATTGTGTTCCAAAGGTTTGTAAACCATCCCGTTATGTTAGACCACAAATTGGAAAGTGATGTTGTGATACTGTTCCATATATTGGTGAAAAATCCTGTAACCTTGTTCCATGTATCAGCAAAGAAAGAATTTACCTTGTTAACAATATTTGTGAAAAAGCCAACTATATTGTTCCATGTATCGGTAAAGAATTTCTTGATCTTGTTCCACACATCGGTAAAGAATTTGACCACGCTGTCAATTATGCCTTTGAACCATTCACCAATTTTAACAAACAAATTAACGAACCAATCCCCGATATCGTCAAGGATTCCGTCGCCCTCTTCATCTGTGATACCTACAAGTTCAGCGAAAAATTCGCCAAGTTTTTCAAGAATTTTCAAAAATCCTTTTCCGATCGCTTCAAGGATCGCAGGGAAATTATCAATGATTGCCGTTGCGATCCCCTCAAATATAACGGGTAACGCCTCTATAATTGCAATCATGATATCTGGTAATGCAGTTAAAAGTGCATCTATGATAGTAGGTAATGCGTTTAAAATAGCATCAATTATTATCGGTATTGCTCTTGCTATTTCTTTGATGATATCGGGCAAGGCTTCTGCAAGTGATTGTATCAGCATTGGAATAACTGTCATTATCGCCTTGATGATATCGGGCAATATTTCTACTATGCTATGGATTATATCAATTGCAAGATCTGCAAGCGTCTTGATGATATCTGGTAAATTCTGTACTAAACCCTTGGCAAGTGATGTGATTATAGATTTGCCAATTTCAAGAAACTTCGGCAACATTTTAGTTAAATTGCTAATCGCTTTTCTAATGCCATCTTCGATTTTTTTGAAACCGTCGCCCGTGCCGGATACTAACTCCGTAAAGCCGTCTATTACATCCGAAAAACTCGGCAATAGCTGTGATAACAGATTATTTTTTAATCCACTGATGGCGTATTGTGCATCCTGTAAGCTGTCTTGGAATCGTGCCGAATCCTTAACCGCCGTTTCTGACATTACACCGCCCAAATCATGCACGGATTGACGCATTTTTTCGGTATCTTCCGCAGACGTGTTAAGCAACGCTCCTAATTCAGTTGCGCCCCTGCCTAACAATTGCCCCGATAAATACGTTCTTTCGGTTGTATCTTCTACGTTCTGTAATCCTTTGATAACTTCACCAAATAATTCTTCTTGGCTTAAATTGGCTATCTGCTGTTGTGATATGCCAAGCCGTTCGAAAGCCTCGCTGTTGGATTGCGCCGAATTAGCAAGCGTTTTCATTGATGCTTTCATGGCTTCCATAGAAGAACCGCTGTGTTGTAATATAAAGTCCCATTCTTGGTACGCAGTTGACGACATACCCATCTTTTGCGACATCTTGTCGATGTTATCGCCGTATTCAGCAACGGCAGACACGCCATCAATTAATTTTTTTGTGCCTGCTCCAATCTCCGCAGTAAGTGTTGCCATTGCCGTTACGCCAACTTTTGCCATTGTTGAAAAAGCACCGCCCATCTTTGTACCGAAAGAAGAAGTATTGGTGCTTTGCTGTTTTAATCCGTTTTCGTACGCTTTAGCATCTAACGTCAGCCTTGCAACTAAATCAAAAACATTCATTTTAACCTATCCTTAACCCTGCACGTTCTATCACGTCTTTTGCGATCTCTGCGCCCGTTTTATGCGGTTTATCATCGTAGATCATTTTAACAACTTCATGGTATGTTTTCGTCATTTCACGCCTCGTGCCAACCGTGCCAATTTCCGTTGTCAAATATTCACGGAAGATTTCTTCCCTCATATCCGTTAAGATTTTAGCCTTAACGAAATAGAGGAACGGCTTTAGTTCTTGCCGTCCCCTGTATTCACCGTAGCAGAGCCAATAGATTCGAGTTGTGTCTTTTCCTCTTGCTCCGCTAATCCGAAAAAATCCTTTAGTTCTTCATTTTCGGTAAATTCCGTAAACACATTAACAAGTCTTGCAACTGCGTTTACCGCTGTTAACGGCGTATCATCTATCTTTAACAGCATATCCGATGCATCTTTAGCGTGAGTTTTCAACACCGTAGATACAATCTTTAGCGTTGGTACTGATTCTTTAAACATACCTGCTATTTCGGGGTCGGCAATGATATTTGCCATTGGTTCTAACAACTCGCCCCACAACTCAATAGCTTCAACGCCTGTATAATCTGATAATTTTTTCATAAATTATGCTCCCTATACGCCTGTCGCGCCTGTCGCGCCTGTTGCGCCTGCTTTAATATAGATTTCATAAGGTACGGTATCCTGTGCATCAATGCTGTAATGCCCCATGAAGTCAAATGCAAAGTTGCCTTTGCTCTGGTCTGCTGTCTGAATCTGGAATCCGCCTGTGTTAAGTGCATTCTTCAGATGGATTGCAAGATATCCGGCGTTTTCGCCTGTGTTAACGTCTGAATAATCACCAATCCACCATACATCGGTAAAATCTGTCTGTAAAATATCGTTTCTCGGTACAATATGTCCTGCCGCTTCTGTATCGGCTGAACCCACTAACAATTTAAGCGTATCCGCATCAATGGTTACAAATGTTCCCGACATACGCACTTCGTGTGAATCAAGGTGTTTTAATTCCTTTGTGTTTTTTGGGGCGTTGTCAATATCCTCGCCCATGTCGGAATAAGTTATTGAGTCTGAAAACGAAACACCTCCCGTTGTTGCGCCTATAATATCTGTGATAGTACCCGTTGCAGGTGTAAAACCTTTAACCAAGATTCCGGCGTTCATCTGCAACTTCTGGAATGTGTCGTTGGGTATCTGTGTAAATTTCATCTTTATTTCCTTTCTGGAGCGTCAAATCTGCCCCAAATTTTAATTTTTATTGTTCGGTCGATAAAATATTAATCTAAATATTCTATCGTATAATTTAAGGCAATTACACGTATTGAATCATCGTTTGCTTCGTCCATGCGTTGCGCCCACGGGTTGCCCTTGCGTATCCAAAACGCACCGCCCTCAAACGGGATCATCTTACCGCCCCTGCCTATGGCATCGGCAATAAGTTCTTCTTCCGTTGTGATATCTTCCCATGATGGAGACCTGTGATACAGCATAGCCGTTTGCGCTATCTCGTGTCCAAAATCATCCGCTGATGCTTCATAAGTTATATAACGATCGGGGAGTTCTGCACGATCCGGCACGGAATAATTGCTGTAAGCTTTCCAACCAAAACCCGACCAAAATTCATGTAGTGCATACATTTTTTTCACGATAACACCCACTCTTCCGCCGTGTATACTTTCATGTTGAGATTGGCACTACTTGGCGTTTTGTATTCATCGGCATTATTGGTTATACGGAATATCTTCCCATCATTTACCCGTTTAATAACGTCGTGGTAATCAAAGTTATTTTCACGCCGAACGATAAACTGATAAACATTAGTTGATCCCAACGCCTCGGCAATCTGTGTTTCGGGCGAATCATTAAAGACAATAGCACCGCTTATTGTTGCGCCATCTGTCCAGATTATCTTTGTACCGCCCAATCCATCATCTACAACTGATTTGTTAACGATCTTAAATTCTTCAAATGCCTGTTCCAATAAACTCATTAGTACGCTCTCAACTTTCTGTATGGTTTTAATTT
>Ga0310697_10004981_pt1 | contig 12952 bp, 9 predicted proteins | sample 172DNAGHGlowgp2_FD_203883 | JGI IMG/M metagenome (GOLD analysis project Ga0310697, IMG submission 203883) | Sheep rumen microbial communities from Palmerston North, Manawatu-Wanganui, New Zealand - 1728 DNA GHGlow gp2 (v2) (version 2) | ecosystem: Host-associated > Mammals > Digestive system >...
GCCTGTGTATGCCGCTTACCCCTACATCGTATACGCGTGTGACCTTTGTACCGAAGTACTCGGCAGTCTGTGATGCTTCCTCTGCAACAGGCACATCAGCCGTCCCTGCGCAGCAGACAGCTATGCCGCCCTTTAATTCAGTCTCCCCGCGCTGCAGTTTAAGGATACGGGAAACCGGATCGTAAGTCACATCCTCCAACACCGACCTGACGCATTCATACTGATGTGCGCTGGCCCTTGTTCCCAGTACGCAGCCTTCCTGCTCTGCCATTTTTACATAGATCGTTTGAAGATATCCGTCTTCCTTGCCCTGGCAGAAAACCACCTCGGGAAAGCCGCTGCGTATGCCGCGGTGTGTATCAAGCTTGGCATATTCCAGCTCTTCAAAAGGTGCGCGTTTGAAATAACTCTCTGCTTCTTCGATAGTTACAGTACCGTCTTTAACCCCCTTTAATATCTCATACGTCTTATCCATACCTTATCCTTCAGCTTTAAGCTGCTTTGCATTCTCGCTCAGTGCATCCACCATCGTATTGATATCGGCAACGATATTGCTGTTCTGCTCGCTTACTGCCGTGGTCTCAGATGCATGCGCCGTAACCTCTTCGGTGATCGCCGATATGGTCTGTATGCTGTCCACTATCTCCCTGTTGGCGGCTGCAAGCCGGGATACCACCGCACCAAGCTGGTTTGAATGGCTGCTGATAACAGCCACATTCTCGGCTATGGTACTGAAGCTCTTTGCAGTCTCATCAGCACAGCGGCTCTCTTCAGCACCTGTACTTATAAGCCTGTCAATGGTATCTACCATAGTATCAACCTGTGCGGTGATGTTTTCTATCATCTCAACGATATTCTCTGTAGCTTCGGTAGTCTGCTTTGCCAGGGATGATATCTCACTGGCTACTACAGCGAATCCTCTTCCGGCTTCACCGGCTCTCGCCGCCTCTATTGATGCATTCAGCGCCAGCAGCGATGTTTCCGATGCCACATTGGTTATCAGGTCTGTTATGGTATTCATCTTGGAAGTGGTCGCCTTAAAGACATCGAGCACAGCAGCCACTTCCTTGCCGGCCTTATCTACCTGTGCGGTATAGTTATTCATCTCCCTGATATGGTCACGGCCTTCGGATACTGCATCCCCGGTGGCCTTAACATTTTCGCCGATCACCTTAGCAGCATCCTCAACATTAGATACATGCTTCTGTATCTCTTCTGTCTGGAGCAGCTGTCTCTGTACAGCCTCTGCAGATTCTGCGGTACCGCTGCTAACCTCCTGCATGGAAGCAACTGTGCGGTCAACAGACTCCCTCAGCTCCTCCATATGAACAGCTACCTTTTCAACTGTATCAGTCATCTCACCGGATACAGCCAGGATACGCTCAGTCATCTCATTAGCCTTATTCTGCTCCAGTACCAGTCTGGCCATACGGATCTCTTCAAAGCGTCTCGTCCCCGTAGATACAGCCAGTAAAAATGCAACGATAAGTATCATCAGTAAGATCTGGATCTCTATCGTGGCCGTTACCGACTTGGGATCCTCGGCGTTCATAAGCTTTATGACCGCAGCAATGATAACTTCCGCTATCGCTATCCCGCCCATCATTGCTATCAGCTTCTTATCGTTATAAAGCACGATGACGATCAGCATCAGGATGATATAAGTAAATACCAGGTCGTTACTTGCAGTAAATATCAGGTATGTATATAAAATGCTGTAACCGATCACTATGATATACTTAAGCGGGACCGATCTATTGTCCATATTATATACGATCCATGAGATCACTACAGGTACCATAGCCAGTATCACGGTACCTATGATATAGCCTATAGTCCTTGTATGTTTAATAAACTCAAGAAAATATGCCGCAGATATTATCGAACATATAACCGTTAAAGCTATCACTGCGATCTTATTGGCGATAGCTGTCTCCGACATCGCCGCCAGTCTCTCCAGTTTGCTTTTTTCACTCTCTTCTCTTATTGATGACATATCCGACTCCTTTCGATCAATATAATAAGCATTATAAAGATAATTTTACTTTTTTTTGTATATAACGTCAAGGTTTATGCGGCATATTCTGATCTGCTTTATGCAGAATAAACAGAAAAAAACCGGAGAGGCTAAGCTCTCCGGTTTCGGATCTTCTTAATAAGTTCTGTACCGTTAATTACTCGATGATGGAAGCAACACGGCCTGAACCTACGGTGTGGCCACCTTCGCGGATAGCGAAAGTAAGACCCTGCTCCATAGCGATGGGGTGGATGAGCTCGATGGTCATCTCTACGTTATCGCCGGGCATGCACATCTCGGTACCCTCAGGCAGGTTGCAAACGCCTGTGATATCGGTTGTACGGAAGTAGAACTGAGGACGATAGTTGTTGAAGAAAGGAGTATGACGTCCACCTTCGTCCTTGGTCAGTACGTAAACCTGAGCAGTGAACTTCTTGTGGCAGGTAACGCTGCCGGGCTTTGAAAGCACCTGTCCACGCTCGATATCGGTACGGTTAACACCACGAAGCAGTGCACCGATGTTATCACCTGCAACTGCCTCATCAAGCAGTTTGTGGAACATCTCTATACCGGTAACAACGGTCTTGCGGCTCTCTTCACGAACACCAACGATCTCAACTTCCTCGTTCAGCTTCAGGGTACCACGCTCAACACGGCCGGTAGCAACAGTACCACGGCCGGAGATGGTGAATACGTCCTCGACAGGCATAAGGAAAGGCTTGTCGGTATCACGCTGAGGATCGGGGATGTACTCGTCAACAGTGTTCATAAGCTCCATGATCTTGTCGCCCCACTCGCTTGAGGGATCTTCAAGAGCCTTAAGAGCTGAACCCTTAACGATAGGGCAGTCGTTGAAATCGTACTCAGCAAGCTGATCGTTAACTTCCATCTCAACCAGCTCGATAAGCTCGGGATCGTCTACCATATCGCACTTGTTAAGGAATACTACGATGTAAGGCACACCAACCTGACGTGAAAGCAGGATGTGCTCCTTGGTCTGAGCCATAACACCATCGGTAGCAGCAACAACCAGGATAGCACCGTCCATCTGTGCAGCACCGGTGATCATGTTCTTAACGTAGTCAGCATGTCCCGGGCAGTCAACGTGTGCGTAGTGTCTCTTCTCAGTCTCATACTCAACGTGAGCTGTAGAGATGGTTATACCACGCTCTCTCTCTTCGGGAGCCTTATCGATGTTCTCGAAATCGGTAGCTGTGTTACCTGCAACTCTCTCTGCCAGAACCTTGGTGATAGCTGCGGTCAGAGTGGTCTTACCATGGTCAACGTGGCCGATGGTACCGATGTTACAGTGGGGTTTGGATCTGTTAAATTTCTCCTTAGCCATTTTTTTATTATCCTCCTTAAATGGTGTTCAAAAATCACTGTCGATAATTATACTAAATCTGCTGTGATTTTTCAAGTGATTTTAGTATTTAGTTGATACCATCACAACCCTGACGGGCTGTGACGGTAATTGATCAGTTAGTCTTTGCGGCAAGTACTTTATCCTGGATGTTCTTGGGAACCTGCTCGTATCTCTCAAAGAACATTGAGTAGTTACCACGGCCCTGGGTCTTGGAACGCAGGTCGGTGGAATAACCGAACATTTCAGCCAGAGGAACATATCCGCGTACTATCTTTCCGCCGCCCAGATCATCCATACCTTCGATGCGTCCGCGGCGTGAGTTGATATCACCGATAACGTCACCCATGTACTCTTCAGGCATGGTAACCTCGACCTTCATGATGGGCTCGAGCAGTACTGCTCCACCCTTCTGCATAGCATCCTTGAATGCCATTGAACCTGCAATATGGAATGCCATTTCCGAAGAGTCGACTTCATGGTAAGATCCGTCGTAAACGGTTGCATGTACGCCCAGTACGGGGAATCCGCCCAGGATACCTGCCTTTGCAGCCTCTTCGATACCCTCACCAACCGCAGGGATGTACTCCTTGGGTATAGCACCACCGACAACGGTAGACTCAAACTTGAATGTCTCCTCACCATTGGGATCCATGGGCTCGAACTTAACTTTACAGTGACCGTACTGACCACGACCACCGGACTGCTTAGCATACTTGGAATCCACATCAACCGGCTTGGTAAATGCTTCCTTGTAAGCAACCTGAGGTGCACCTACGTTAGCCTCAACCTTGAACTCACGAAGCAGACGGTCAACGATGATCTCCAGATGGAGCTCACCCATACCTGCGATGATGGTCTGTCCGGTCTCGGTATTGGTATGTGCACGGAAGGTAGGATCCTCCTCAGCAAGCTTTGCAAGTGCCTCACCCATCTTGCCCTGGCCGGCCTTGGTCTTAGGCTCGATAGCCAGCTCGATAACGGGCTCGGGGAATTCCATACTCTCAAGTATAACGGGATGCTGCTCATCACAGATGGTATCACCGGTAGTGGTGAACTTGAAACCTACTGCTGCAGCTATATCGCCGGAGTAAACCTTGTCCAACTCGGCACGCTTGTTAGCATGCATCTGGAGCAGACGGCCTACACGCTCTTTCTTATCCTTGGTAGCATTCAGTATGTAAGAACCGGAATTAAGGGTACCGGAATATACACGGATGAATGACAGCTTACCTACGAAAGGATCGGTCATTATCTTGAATGCCAGTGCGGAGAAAGGCTCTTCATCCGATGAATGTCTCTCTACCTCATTACCGTCCAGATCAACACCCTTGATAGCGGGGATGTCTGTAGGTGCGGGCATATACTCAAGGATCGCATCAAGGAGCTTCTGAACGCCCTTGTTACGATATGCACTACCGCAGCATACGGGTACCGCACGGCAGTCACAGGTAGCCTTGCGCAGTGCTTTCTTCATATCTTCAACGGAAGGGATCTGATCCTCAAGGAACTGCTCCATGAGGTCGTCATCCAGCTCGCAGACCTTTTCGATCAGCTCGCTGCGATACAGCTCTGCATCGTCCTTCATATCATCGGGCACATCAACGATAGAGATATCATCGCCCTTATCATCATTGTAGATATATGCCTTATTCTCGAACAGATCGATGATGCCCTTGAACTCGTCTTCCTTACCGATGGGTAACTGAAGAATGATGGCATTCTTACCAAGTCTGTTCCTTATCTGATCTACTGCACCGTAGAAGTTCGCACCCATGATATCCATCTTGTTGATGAATGCCATACGGGGAACATTGTAGGTGTCAGCCTGACGCCATACGTTTTCTGACTGGGGCTCAACACCGCCCTTTGCACAGAACACACCTACAGCGCCGTCAAGTACACGGAGTGAACGCTCCACCTCTACCGTAAAGTCAACGTGTCCCGGAGTGTCGATTATGTTGATACGATGCTCCAGTGCGCCGGCCTTGGGCTTGCAGTTTTCCTGCATTGTCCAGTGGCAGGTGGTAGCGGCTGATGTGATCGTGATACCACGCTCTGCTTCCTGCTCCATCCAGTCCATGGTAGCAGTACCGTCGTGAGTGTCGCCGATCTTGTAATTAACGCCGGTATAGTATAGAATACGCTCAGTCAGTGTAGTCTTACCTGCGTCAATATGAGCCATGATACCGATATTCCTGGTACGCTCAAGAGGATATTCTCTTTCAGCAGCCACTTATCATTCCCTCCTTCCTTAGAATTTGTAGTGAGCAAACGCCTTGTTAGCCTCAGCCATACGATGCATCTCTTCCTTACGCTTAACAGCAGCGCCGGTATTGTTTGCTGCATCCATAATCTCGCCTGCAAGTCTGTCGATCATGGTCTTCTCGGAACGCTTCCTTGAGAACATGGTCAGCCAGCGCAGAGCCAGAGCCTGACGTCTGTCGGGACGCACTTCGATAGGCACCTGATAGGTAGCACCACCGATACGTCTTGCTTTAACTTCGAGCATGGGCATGATGTTGTTCATTGCCTCACCGAACACTTCGAGTGCCGGCTTGCCGCTCTTGTCCTGAACCTTAGCGAATGCGCCGTATACAATCTTCTGAGCAACACCCTTCTTGCCGTCGAGCATGATGTTGTTGATCAGTTTGGTAACAACCTTATCATTGTACAGGGGATCCGCCAGGACATCTCTTTTCTGAATATGTGCTTTACGTGGCACGGTTCTTCCCTCCTTAATCAATTGCTCCCTGTCTAAACTGTATAGACAGGCGTGATTAGATCTTCGGTACTCACATCAAAATCAAAATGTGTTCGCGCTGTATCTAAATTAATAGATGAAACAGAACTCCGACATTTAAATTTGTCCATGATACCCAGGTCTTTCTTACTTCTTGTCCTTAGGACGCTTTGCGCCGTACTTTGAGCGCGCCTGCTTCCTGTTGGCAACACCTGCGGTATCAAGCGTACCACGGATGACATGGTATCTGGTACCGGGAAGGTCCTTTACACGGCCACCTCTTACCAGAACCACGCTATGCTCCTGCAGATTGTGTCCCTCCCCGGGGATGTAGCTGGTAACTTCAATACCATTTGAAAGACGTACTCTGGCGATCTTTCTAAGTGCTGAGTTAGGCTTCTTGGGGGTAGCGGTCTTTACTGCGGTGCAAACACCTCTCTTCTGCGGCGAATTGGTATCGATCGCACGCTTGTGAAGTGAGTTGTAGCCCTTAAGGAGCGCCGGTGCGGTAGACTTCTTAACGGAAGTCTCACGACCCTTTCTTACAAGCTGGTTAAATGTCGGCATTCTATTCACCTCCTGTCTGACTTAACATTTTCTATGCGTATCACATGCGCAAAAAAACGAGCGCACGCAAAACCGCACGCTCGACTATTATACGTTTATGATATTTTTATGTCAAGAAGATTTTTCGGATTCTTTCAGCGATTCTTTCAGCTATTCCGTCCCCGGGATCACGCGGGATCGTAACCGCCTTTTTTTAGCCTTTCCTCAAACTCCTCCACCGGCAGCGGTTTATCATAGAAGTAGCCCTGTGCATAAGGACAGTCATTCTTCTTAAGCACTTCTACCTGATCCGCCGTCTCAACGCCTTCCGTTATGCACTCAAGCCCCATATCCTTTGCCATCGCCGCGATATGGCGGAACATCAGATTAGACATCTTCCTGTTGTCGTTACCGACTCCGGGCAGCAGGCTCCTGTCGATCTTAAGCACATTCCAGGGCAGCTCACGGATAAGATTAAGAGATGAATAACCCACACCGAAATCATCCACCGCCGTGCTGATGCCAACCTCCCTCAGCCCTTCCACCAGACGGAGCAGCTTTTTATATTCAACTTCCGTTGTAGTCTCGGTAAGCTCTATCTCGATATATTTATAAGGCACCTTATTCTTATCTATCACTTTCATAAGGTGTTCGAGCAGATCAACATCCAAAAGATGCTTGCGTGAAAGGTTCACGGAAACGCGCACTACGTTCATTCCGGCGTCGAGCCACCTGCGTATATCCTTGCATACATGATCGAGCATATAGAAATCCAGCCGGCAGATATCGGTATTCTGTTCCAGAACGGGGATAAATTCCGCGGGCGGGACTATCCTTCCGTCATAGATACATCTGCAGAGCGCCTCGGCTCCGATTATCTTTCCGGTCTTCACATCCACCTTAGGCTGGTAAAAAGCGTGGAAATACTCCTTTTCAAGCGACTCTTCAAAATGCCTCCTGACGCGCAATAAGCTCTCTTTTTTCTCCAGGCTCTTTTTGCTGGCATATACTATGGTACCTTCCTTCTCAAGCTTTGCCGTTTGGCATGCCGGATATATCATGTCGACTATACTGCCCTGATTCCTGTACTCAAAGTCGGGCGGGATGATATAAACGCCGGCGCATGCCGATACCATAACGCGCCTGTTATTTTCCTTATCATACACTATAGGCAGGCCTTCCATGGCCTTTATCATCTTATCAAGCTGCTCGTTCGGAAAGATAGCCGCAAAATTATCGCCTCCCACACGCACCAAAAATCCTCTGTCACCGACAACAGCCTTAATCATTTCAAAATGCGCGCGAATGATATGATCCCCCATGTCATGTCCCAGATCCCTGTTGATAAGTGAGAACTGACGGAGATTATAAAGCATGGCCGTGTAGCCCTTAAATCCGCCGGTAATATTCTGCTCATCAAGGTGCCTGAAGAAAGCCGGGAAATTGGGATAGCCGTCCTGGTCCCGATACCCCAGCATCTCGATAGTAGCCTGCATCCTTTTCCTGCTCAGGAGATTGAGCATCGAACGTATACATATATCAAGCTTCTTCTCTTCATCTTCATCAAGAGGCCTTGTTCCCTCAGCCATATACGCGGAAGCCTTCAAAACAACTCCGTTATCAAGCTGATAACGTCTGTAGAGCACTCTGACATCCGCCGGTCCTTCATCAAAATCGGAAAGTACTTCTCCCTGGCCTTTTGCCTCCATGGCCACGGTCCTGTAGAATTCAGACACAACCTTAGTAAGGCGGAACATCCTTGCCACCTTAAAAAGCTGCTCCATCATCCGCTCCCTGTCATAATTATCGGGGTCGTTCATCAGATCGATCATCTTATAGAATTCTTCATTAAAATCAAGGGGTTCCATCCGTGTCCCTCCTTTAAATTTCTATGGGTTATAATATCATTCGTATTATATCATAGAAACATGGTAGATGTACACAAGCAAATTATGCAAAATGAGCAGAAATTTTACCAATTCATCCAAAGTTTGCCTGTTCATCTATTTGAGCAGCTTTTCTATCCTTCCAAGATAGCTGCGCACTTCAAAACCATAGGTTTCTTCCAGGAGTCCCCCATCCAGTATCTCTTCCCTGCTGCCCATCGCCTTCATCCTGCCATCCTTCATCAGTATAAAGCTGTCAGCCAGTTCCAGTGCCAGAGGTATATCATGATACACGCCTATGAGCGTGTGCTGCTCCTGTGTGCACCATTGCTTAAGATACCCGGCCAGCTCAGCCTGCACCTTAAGATCCAGATGATTATTAGGCTCATCCAGCATAAGTATCGGGCTGCCCTGTGCAAAGGTCCTGGCCAGGAACACGCGCTGGAGCTCACCTCCGGATAAGGATGAAAGCTGTCTGTCTTTTAGTTCCTCCACCCCCGTGCTCCTAAGCGCCTCTTCCGTGACCGACCTGTCTTTATCAGTTGTGCTTCCGAATAAACCTTTGGAGTGAACATAACGGCCCATGAGCACTGTCTCATATACCGTATATGAAAAGAATATTTCTGAAAGCTGTGTCATATAGGCGATATTTCGCGCTATATCCCTGCGTGACATTTCCGCAGCATCCTTTTCCCGTATAAGCACCGTACCCTTTCCCGGGATCATGGCACAAAGCGCTTTTAACAGGGTACTCTTTCCGCTGCCGTTAGGGCCAAGTATCGCCACACTGCTGCCCTCTTCAATATCAAAACTAATGTCTCTGATCACGGCTATGCCCTTCTCTAAAAGCTTTTTATCATAAGCCGCACAAAGCCCTCTGCATTCTATCGCCTTCATCCCTTCCTCCTTGTGCCGAAATATACCCACAAAAAGAAAGGTGCCCCCAGCAGTGCCGTTACCGCCCCCACCGGTATCTCGCGGGGCGAAAGCACGGTTCGCGATGCCAGATCCGCAAGCGCCATAAAACTGCCGCCTGCCACCGCGCTCATCGGCAGCACGTATTTATGAGAGGATCCGAAGATGCGCCTTACTGCATGAGGCGCTGCCAGATCGATGAATCCGATAACGCCGGTAAAGCATACCGCAGCGCCTGTCAGTACGGATGACAATATCAGCAGTATCAGGCGTGAACGCTTTGCGTCCACTCCCATCGCCTGCGACTGTTCTTCCCCAAAACTCATAAGGTCAAGCTGTCTGTTGAAGAAAAACACAGCGATCAGGCCGGCAAGACATATCGCAGAAAGCAGCCCCACATGTTCCCAGCGTCTGCCGGCAAAGGTTCCCATCTGCCACAGTATCAGTCTGTTCATATGCTGGGAATACGCCGAAGAAAGCAGGGTCAGCATACCGTTTACAAACAGTGATACTATCATACCGAACAGTATGATAGTGTGATTACGAAGATTACGGTCCAGCCTCACCGAAAAAAATATGACCAGCAGTACCGTGGAAAGTCCGAATACAAAACCCGCTACAGGCAGCATCAGCGTGCCTATAACGGGTATGCTTATCTCATTTACTATTACCAGAGCCGCACCCAGTGAGGCCCCGGATGATACACCCAGGGTATAAGATGACGCCAGGGGATTCTGCAGCAGTGCCTGTACCACCGCGCCCGATACGGAAAGCATGGCTCCTACTATAAAAGCAGTTACTGCCCGGGGCAGTCTTATATCCCAGATAATGGAAACCGTTGAAGGAGTGATCCCCGTAAGCGGTCTTTCGAAAAGTTTATTGGCTATCACCGCCAGTATCTCGGCAGGTGTTACGCGCACACTGCCAAGCCCCGCTGCCAGTATAAGCGCCACGAGCGCAAAAAGCAGAGAAACCGTTATCTTGATAGATACCTTTGTTTTGTTTGGATCCTTCGCTTCTTTCAGAATGACACTCCTTTACTGCACCGGTTACCGGCGGGACCCGCCTTAAGACTTAAGCAGCGGGTTTAAGTTCCTCTGTACCTTCATCATACTCAAAGTATTCGGGATAGATGAAAACAGCCATATCTACCAGCGCATTGATGATACGGTGGCAGGGCTGGTTAACTTCATCGGCATCCAGCATATATACGTCACCGCTCTTTATCGCGCTGACGTTCTCCCAGCCTTTCATTTTAAGGATCGTATTGATAACATCAGGTGTATACATATCGGCTGAAAGGATAACCTGGGGATCTGCCGCCACAGCAGCTTCCTCGGTAAGCGCAGGCCACTGCGCGTCTTCATTTCCTGCAATGTTTATGGCACCTACCAGATCCAGCATCTCATTGATATAGGTTCCCGGGCCTGCAGTATAGATTGTAGGATAATCTGCCGAAGGTGTAAAGAGCTCAAAGAGTACAGTCTTCTTTTCCTCTTCGGGAATGGTTGCAGCTATCTCCTTTACCTCGGCGATAGTCTCTTCCATCTCATCTACCAGCTTCTGTGCCGCCGCCTCATCACCGATACATTTTCCGATAAAGAGCAGGTCATCTTCCACATCCTTTATTGAAGGGCTTGAGGGAATATCCGCTACGCAAAGCCCTGCTGCCCTTACGTTTGCATAAGCATCGTTCCCGTCGGAGCTGCTCATGCCCGAAGTAAACACGATATCGGGTGAAAGTGCCACGATCTGCTCCTGATCGGGTGACATCATATCCATATACAGCACGTCATCTGCCAGCTCAAGGCCGTATGAATTCTGTGAGTTGGTATCGGATGCCACTATCTTGTCCGCATACCCCATATCGATGAGTGCCCTTGTGGTGGCGGGTGACATTGAGATGATAGACTCAACTTCCAGAGGCAGCATTATATCGTTACCGCTGCGGTCTTTCATAGCCACTCCTTCTGCTGTATCAGCTTCTTCTGCCTCCGGCTCAGCCTCAGGCTCTTTTGTGGGTTCTGCTGCAGGCTCCTCTTCCTTTTCCGCACTTACCTCAGCAGGCGGATCCATGGGCGGCTGTTCCTGCGTGCAGCCCGCAAGAAGAGTAAATAATACCATCCCACTTGTTAACAGTTTCAGCGTCTTCTTTTTCATAATCTTTTTCCTCCTTTGTTTTTTTTGCCATCGGTTTTCCTTTCGGCGACCCTGTGCATAAAAAAAGACCGCTTTCGCGGCACACAAAGAAAGACTCTGCCAAAGTCTTCCGGCACGCCTTCATGCGTCGTGAAGGTGGCTGTGCCTGTTTGCGGGCTTAAGACCCGGCTTTTACGGTAGCGGCACTGCCCGGGGATCACACCCGGTTCCCATTTAACAGACCCCCGGAAGCATCATTTCTGTTTCCCGGTCTGCACCTGCAAACAGACGGAATATAGCACAAAACTTAAACGTTGTCAAATGCCTCAGGCCACCTATTTCAGGAAGAGCTTAAGCATCGCTTCGTATATCTTCTTATACGGCTGATACCGCATGGGAAGATCCAGCCACAGCTTCTTATCAAGTATGCTGCATTTGTGTGAGAAAGTCTCAAAGCCGTATCTTCCGTGATACGATCCCATGCCGCTCTCCCCGAAACCGCCAAAAGGCAGATTGGGCGTAGCAAGATGTACCACCACATCATTCACACAGCCACCTCCGAAGCGGCAGCGCTTAAGCAGATAATTGATATTATCCCTGTCTTTTGAAAAGATATAAAGTGCCAGCGGATGAGCATGATCTTCGACAGTCTTACGTACTTCCTCTATGCGTTTAAAAGTAAGCACCGGAAGTATGGGGCCGAATATCTCCTCACCCATCACTGCATCCGACCAGCTTACATTATCCATAACGGTGGGCTCTATCTTAAGTGAAGTATCATCCGTTCTTCCGCCGCATACCACTTTATCCTGATCGATCAGTGCCTTAAGACGTCTGAAATGTTTTTCGTTGATAATCTTTCCGTAGTCCTTATTCTTAAGAGGTGCTTTGGAATACTGTTTTATTATCTCCTTCTTTAAGAGGGTTACAAACTCATCCTTAACATACTCTTCACAGAGTATATAATCAGGCGCTACGCAGGTCTGTCCGCAGTTTAAGAACTTGCCGAATACAATACGTTTTGCTGCCAGCTTAAGATTCGCAGAGCCGTCCACTATGCAGGGGCTCTTTCCTCCAAGCTCAAGTGTTACAGGCGTAAGATGCTCCGCAGCCTTGCGCAGCACTTCACGTCCCACGCTCTGACTTCCGGTAAAGAAAATATAATCAAATTTAAGGCCCAGCAGCTGCTGGTTCTCTGCCCTTCCGCCTGTGATGCAGGCTACATATTCCTCATCAAAGGTCCTGCCTATAATGGCAGATATAATATCCGAGGTATTGGGCGCATATGCACTGGGCTTTACTATCACTGTATTGCCCGCGGCTATCGCATCGATGAGCGGCGA
>Ga0310697_10004982_pt1 | contig 12951 bp, 12 predicted proteins | sample 172DNAGHGlowgp2_FD_203883 | JGI IMG/M metagenome (GOLD analysis project Ga0310697, IMG submission 203883) | Sheep rumen microbial communities from Palmerston North, Manawatu-Wanganui, New Zealand - 1728 DNA GHGlow gp2 (v2) (version 2) | ecosystem: Host-associated > Mammals > Digestive system >...
AAGGTGAAGCCTTATATCAATATCAACGGACAGCAACTGGCCTATCCTGACTACATCACGATGAACAAAACGTTGAACTAATCCCAGAAAACGAGCAGGAAATGGCGGATTTTAAAGAAAGACGCTTCAGCATCGACCCTGGCAGAGGCAAGAAAATGGACGGCTGTCCCTACTCTATCTATGAGGACGGGCACGACGTGAAAGACTATATCATCCCGCCGAAAGGCTATATCTTCAAAGGCTTCAGGTTCGACCCCGATGCCAGCAACCAGATATACGACGGCAAGCTCATCGCGATATACGAGAAAGAGACGTTCAACCAAAAAATGATGTCGCAGATGTGGAAGTTCATCTTGGCATTTGCCATCATCGCCGTCATCGCCATCATCGCTATTTTGGCCGCTGGAGTGTTCAAAGACCCCAGCCCGAGGCCGAACCGTCAGGTCGACCAACCTGCCGCCGTCGTGGAGGCCAACGAACCTGCCCCTGTCGTCGTCGACACTACCGAAACGAAGACCGTAGAGACGACAAGCGCTTCGGAAGAGCAACCTGCCGAGACCGTCGTTGAGGAGGTCAAACCACAAGAAGAGACCACACAACCCGTCGCCGACGACCCGAACGAGCTGTTCAAGCAAGCATTCTGGACCTTGATCCATCAGCGTACCATCTTAATGGACTCCTACGACACCTTATTTAAGGACAACAAAGGCAAGGTGGAAGGCGAAGAATATGACTACCTGCGCTTCACCATTTTGCAAAATTCGAGTGCCTTCAAGGCATGGACAGGAAAACTACAGAAGATTCCTGCCACTGAATTGGAATCCATCAACACCATCAACGACTTGAAGAGCAAACTACGTGAGATAGAATGAGCCGTCTGCTGTAAGCCGTCAGCTATCAGCACAATGCTGACTGCTGAAGGGTGATAGCTGAAAGCAAAAAAAGAAATACAACAATTAAACATTTCAACAATAAACATTTCAACAATGATCAGAAACAACTTCATCAAACGCCACAACGGCCCCACCGCATCGGATGCTGAAAAGATGCTCAAGGTCATCGGCGTGAAATCGCAAGAACAACTTGTCGACGAAATCATCGCTCCCGAAATCCGTCTGCCGAAAGACCTCAACATCGGCGAGGGCATGAGCGAATACGAAGTCATCAGCCACCTCAAGGCTCTGGGTGCCAAGAACAAGCAGTTCCGCAGCTACATCGGCTTGGGCTACTACAACACCATCACCCCTGGCGTCATCATGCGCAACATCCTTGAGAACCCGGGCTGGTACACCTCTTATACTCCCTACCAAGCTGAGATCTCGCAAGGCCGTCTCGAAGCCCTCGTGAACTTCCAGACCGTCATCAGCGACCTCACCGCCCTGCCGTTGGCCAACGCCAGCCTGCTCGACGAAGGCACCGCCGCCGCCGAAGCCATGCTGATGTTCTGGCACGCCCGTAGCCGCGCCCAGGTGAAGGCCGGCGTGAAGAAGTTCTTCGTCGCCAACGACGTGTTCCCGCAGAGCATCGAAGTCATCAAGACCCGCGCCCACTTCCAAGGCATCGAGGTGGTGATCGACGACATCGACAAGTTCGACTGCAGTGAAGAATACTTTGGCGTGCTGATCCAGTGCCCCAACCAATTTGGCGAGATCGTCGACAACCGTGCCAAGGTTGCCGCATGGAAAGAGAAAGGCATGCAAGTGGCCGTTGCCGCCGACCTGCTGAGCCTCACCCTCATCACGCCTCCTGGCGAGTGGGGTGCCGATGTGGTCTTGGGTTCCAACCAGCGTTTCGGTCTGCCGATGGGATTCGGCGGTCCTCATGCCGGTTACTTTGCCACCACGGAGGCCTACAAACGCGAGATGCCTGGCCGTATCATCGGCATCAGCATCGATGCCCTGGGCAATCCTGCCTACCGTCTGGCCTTGCAGACCCGCGAGCAACACATCAAGCGTGAGCGCGCCACTTCAAACATCTGCACCGCACAAGCCTTGCTCGCCATCATGTCGGGCTTCTACGCCTTGTATCATGGTCCGGAGGGCTTGATCGAAATCGCACATCACATCAACTGCCTCGCCGGCAAACTGACTTCTGAATTGGCCAAGCTCGGCGTGAAGCAGCTCAACAAATACTTCTTCGACACGCTGTTGTTCGAACTGCCCGAAGGCGCTTGCACCTGCAAGGTGAAGGAAGCCGCCGAGAAACACGGCATGAACTTCCGCATCATCGACAAGCAACACTTCGGCATCAGCATCGACGAGACCACGGCCCGCGAAGACATCAACGAGATCGGTCAAGTCGTCGCCGAAGCCCTCGGCAAGCAGCACGAGGAGCTCGTCTGCGACCCGAACTGCCAGAAGTTCAGCGGCATCCCTGCCGAGATGCAGCGTACCTCCAAGTTCATGCAGGCCCCGATGTTCTTCAAATACCGCAGCGAGACCGACATGATGCGTTACATGAAGAAACTCGAGAACCGCGACCTCAGCCTCAACCGTTGCATGATCCCGCTGGGCTCCTGCACCATGAAGCTGAACCCCGCCACCTCGATGTACGCCCTCAGCTGGCCTGAGTTCGGCAACATCCATCCCTTCGTCCCCGCCGACCAAGCGGAAGGCTATCTCGAACTCATCGCCGAGATGGAGAAAGACCTCTGCGAGATCACGGGCTTCAAGGGCATGAGCTTCATGCCTAACTCGGGTGCCAGCGGCGAATATGCTGGTCTGCTCACCATCCGTCGTTACCAAGAGGCCAACGGCCAGGGTCACCGCAACATCTGCTTGATTCCTGCTTCGGCCCACGGCACCAACCCCGCCTCTGCCGCCATGGCTGGCATGCAAGTAGTAGTGGTGAAATGCGATGATAATGGCAACATCGACCTCGAAGACGCCAAGGCCAAGGCCGAGCAATACAAGGACAACCTGGCTGCCTTCATGGTCACCTATCCTTCCACCCACGGCATCTATGAGGACGGCATCCGCACCCTCGTGAAGATCGTCCACGACAACGGCGGTCAAGTCTACATGGACGGTGCCAACATGAACGCCCAAGTCGGTCTGACCAGCCCCGGTTACATCGGTGCCGACGTCTGCCACCTCAACCTGCACAAGACCTTCGCCATCCCGCACGGCGGTGGCGGTCCTGGCGTTGGCCCCATCGGCGTGGCCGAACACCTGAAGCCCTACCTGCCTTCACACATCCTGTTCCACTGTGGTGGCGAAAAGCAGGAAGGCGCTGTTTCTGCCGCTCCGTTCGGTAGTGCTCAGATCCTCACCATCACCTACTGCTACATCAAGATGCTGGGTGGTGAAGGCCTGAAGAAAGCTACTATGGGTGCCATCATGAATGCCAACTATCTGAAGGAACGTCTGCAAGACTACTACCCAATCCTGTATACCGGCAATCACGGCCATGTGGCCCACGAGATGATTCTCGATATCAACGGCATCAACAAGGCTACGGGAGTCGCCGCCATCGACATCGCCAAGCGTCTGATGGACTTTGGCTTCCACGCTCCTACTGTGGCCTTCCCAGTACATGAGACCCTAATGGTGGAGCCTACCGAGAGTGAGCCTATTGCTGAGCTCGACCGCTTCGTCGACGCGATGATCCAAATCCGCAAGGAAATCAAGGACATCGAGGACGGCAAGGCCGAGAAGGGCAACAACATCATCAGCCACGCTCCCTACACTGCCGAGATGCTGATGGCCAACGAGTGGAACTTCCCCTTCACCCGCGAGGAGGCCGGCTTCCCGATGAAGAGCGATGTGCAGGACAAGTACTTCCCGCACGTTACCCGCATCGACGATGCATACGGCGACAGGAATTTGGTTTGCAAGTTCTCTGCGGAATAATTTGTTTCACGCAGAAATCGCAGAAAACGCAAAATGGTAGAGACGGTGCACACCGTCTCTACCAACCTAAACGAAAAAACGCAACCATTGGCTGCGTTTTTTTTGTTTTGCATTAATTGTCAAATGATTCAGGCATCCCAACCTTCGATTAGGATTTCGTAATTCTCGAATACGATGACCTCGCCGGCGGTGATCTTCGCCCGTTTGCGGGTCTCCACCTCACCGTTGCGGAGCACCATACCCGCCGCGACCACCTCTTGGGCCTCGCTGCCCGACTCGACCACATCAGTGGCTTTAAGCAGCCCGATCAGAGGAATGAAGTCTTCGCCTTCGCGCAGTGTGAAGATGATTCTATTTAGCTTTTTTGCCATGACGTTTACGTTTTTGTTTAGGAGGGTTTTGTTTTCTTTGCGCTTGCTTTTTCTCGGTATGCCTTGCCATCACTTCCAGCACATAGACCGAGAAGGCACCCAAGGCAACCATGACAAGTGCAATCAGGAGTTCTGAGTCCCAAAGGGGCATGTCGAAGACATAATCCGTCCCGACGGCTTCCTTCCATGGATACACCACGGGCAAACTGCCCAGCATGAAACCGGCCAACACCGCCAATGTGCCGTCACGATAGTCGCGCATCAGCCAAGACAACAGATGCGAAAAGAGCACCAGGCTGACAACAGCACCCAAAAGGAAAGGTCCCAATATGGCAACACCATGCCCAAAAGTGGAGAACTTGGTTAGGGATGGAATAGCCTCAGTGACGATGAGCTCGTAGTTGCCCATCAGCAGCATCATGTGCGACCCTGAAACCCCAGGCACAATCATGCCCGTGGCTCCAACGACACCGCAAAGGAAGAGATACAGGAAATGACTGTTTGAATAAGGATTTGCCTTGATGGAAAGGAAAAAAGAAAGCGCCATGCCCAACACGGCAAGGATGATGTTTTTGGCATTCACCCTCTCGATACGCTTGGACACATAGACCACTGAAGCAAGAATGAGGCCGATGAAAAACGACCAAGTGTACACCTCATAGGATTTCAAGGTCTGCTTAAGGAAGAGCGCTGTCAACACCATACCAGCGATTATGCCCAACACAATCGTGAGGAGGAACTTCATGTCGGTCTGACGGGCAAACTCTCGGACCTCTCCTTTGAAAAGCAATTTGAAATTCTTGATTCTAAGCGAGTTGATGGCATTGATAAAACGTTCGTACACGCCCAAAACGAGCGACATAGTGCCACTGGAAATGGGAAACACGTTGACCATTCCCATGATTATGCCTTTGATAAACACCTTTATCGACTGCCAAAGTCCTAGCATCGCCTAGAATTTTGTTTAATGACGCAAAAATACGACAAAAATTGTTTCCAAAAGGAAATAATCCACACCTTTCATCACCGTTTTTTATTATTTTTGCATAATAAAAACCCAAATCATGAACCAGCAAGAAGAAAAACTCCTTTTCCCGCAGAACTTTGACATCAAAGTCATCGTGGCGGCCTCCATCCCCATCGAAGAGAGCAAGGCCAACATCAGCCGCGTTTTCAGCGAATGCCGAACGGTGCACAGTTTCGTCAGTGCAAGAACTAGTGCCAAAGGGAGTTACATCACGTACACCTACAACATCGACTTGGACAGTCAAGAGCAAATGGATGCCGTCTATGATGCCTTGAAACAAGTGCCCGAGATCAAATTTGCATTATGATAAAAGCCTATTCCATAAGGATTTACGGACACGTATTCAACGTAGGATTCCGGCGTTGTGTGCATCGTTACGGCTTGCAATGCCATCTTGTAGGCTACGTGGAAAACGACCTTGCCGACGACTGTGTGCACATCGAGGCAGAAGGTGAGGAAGCCGATCTCGACCGCTTCACCCTGCTCTGCGGCGAAGGCACACCTTATTCATTTATTACCAACATGAAGATTGAGGCGGTTGAACCGAATGGAAAATATAATGATTTTCAAGAAATTAGATAGTATAATAAAACTACGGCAGATGGCTAATGGCTTCCATCCCTTCATAGGAGATTGCGGATCAAGTCCGCAATGATGCCCTTGGGTGAAGCGAGCCATAGGCCATGAGCTATAGTCCATCCGCAACTGAACAACTTTAAACTGACAACTGATATGATAGACTTCTCCAAAATCCTTTTCCTCGACATCGAGACCGTCTCGCATGAGAAGAGTTTTGACCAACTCAGCGAACGCATGCAGAAACTGTGGGCACACAAGGCCGAGCAGATCGGCAAGGACGACGAAAATGCCACTCCTGAAAGCCTTTACGACCGCGCCGCGATCTATGCCGAATTTGGCAAAATTGTTTGCATCTCGGTTGGTTTCTTCAACGACCAACGTTTCCGCCTCAAGTCATTCTATGGCCACGACGAAAAAAAGCTGCTTGCCGACTTCGCCGAGATGCTGAGTCGCTTCTACAGCGCCCCCGACGCCTTGCTCTGTGCCCACAACGGCAAAGAGTTTGACTTCCCTTATATCGCCCGCCGAATGATGATCAATGGCATACAGATCCCCAAGATCCTACAAGTGGCAGGCAAGAAGCCTTGGGAGACCAACTTCATCGACACCATGGAGCTATGGAAGTTCGGCGACTACAAGAGCTACACCTCCCTCGACCTGCTCTGTGCCATCCTCGACATCCCTACGCCGAAAGACGACATCAACGGGAGCGAAGTGGGACGCGTGTACTGGCAAGAAAACGACTTGGAACGCATCAAGACCTACTGCCAGAAGGATGTGCTGGCCATTGCACAACTCATGCGTCGCTACCACTACTTGCCGCTCATCACGGACGACTGTGTAGATTACACAAACTAAACATGCACATTCTATCCAAATCCACATATATCAAGGGTTTACAGTGCGAGAAGGCATTGTATATGCAGAAGAAGCACCCTTATCTGCGCGACAAACTCAGCATTGAGCAAAGAGCCAAGTTCCAACGTGGCACTGATGTGGGCCTGCTTGCTCACGAGGTCTTCCCTGGCGGAATCGACATGTCGCCCAACGCTCCGTCGCAGTTCCCCAAAAAGGCGCTGGAGACCTGGGATAACCTCAGCAACCCCAATGTCAACGTGATGTATGAGGCAGTATTCCAATACAATGACACCCTCATCATGCTCGACATCCTCGTTCGCGACGGCGACCGCTGGCTAGCCGTGGAAGTGAAAAGCTCCCTTCGACTCAGCGACACCTATTATAATGATGCAGCCCTTCAGTATTATGTGCTGCATGGCTGCGGGGTGCCGCTCTGCGACTTCCGCCTCATGTATCTCAACGGGGACTATATGAAAGACGGTCCCATCGACGTAAAACAGCTTTTCAAGATGGAATCAGTGATGGACTATGTCGTTGCAAGGGAAGCCTTCGTCGCGCAGAATGTGGAACGACTGAAAGCCGTAGTTGCCATGCCCCATTCTCCCACCGTCAACATTGGGACACATTGTTACACCCCCTACCCCTGTGATTTTCAAGGACTTTGTTGGAAACTCATCCCTAAAAACAGTTTCCTCTTCACCACCGCAACGGACGATGAAACCTTATTCCAAAGCTATTTCAGTGGCGTGAACACCAACGCCAAGATGCTTCAACAAATCGACCCTCTTTCCGATGAAGCCCACCAAATTGAAGCATTGGAAACCAACTCATATTACATTGACTACAAAACGCTTTACTCTCTGGCTCCACAACCCAAGCCGAATTCGGTGGCTTATCTTAACCTCCTGCTTCACCGTCCTGCCGTGCCAGAATTGGATGGCACAAAACCCTATGAGGAGATGATATTGGCCTTTGCGCTGCAAGGACAGTTTGAAAACAACGCAGCCATAGATTCCAAGCTCCACACAAACCCACGCAGGGATGGCATGACTGCCGACGGCTGTTTTGTTTGGGACTGTTTCGACGACCACAGCCGCTGGAAGGAAGCCATTGAACTGCTCATCGAGAAACTTTCCCGTTATGACCAGATTGTTTGCTTCACGCCCCAAAACCTCACCACCACCCTACTTCGTCACGAGATTATCCAAAACCAATCCGTTGGCTACAAAATCTTCAACCTCTTCGAGGTGCTGCAAGAAGCCCATTTCTATCACCCGGCCATCAAGCGAGGCCTCACCCTTCAACGCCTTGAAACGGCGCTTTTTGCCGAGTCTAATCTGTTCGAACACAGCCGAATTCTCCTCGAAGCCACGAGCGACGACCTCATAGGTTATCAACAGGCACGAGAAGACCTAATCATTGAGATTGAAGTAGTTGCAAAAACTTATCAACATCTTTTCAAGTAGTTGATAACTTCCTTGGCTCCAATCCATAGGCTGGGGAAATAATGCGTAATTTTGCCCTTCGAAAACGAACAAAGAAATCCATTTTATGCCAAACGACAATACAATACGCCGGCCTTTCGGCGACACCGCGAAACGCAATTTGATGACCCCCGAGCAGGTTTTTGCCAACCAAGGTCGCATCCCTCCACAAGCCACCGACCTCGAAGAGGTCGTGCTCGGTGCCCTCATGTTAGAGAAAGATGCTGTCAATGAAGTCATCGACATACTCACACCAGAAGCCTTCTATTTGGACAAGCACCAGAAGATCTTCGACGCCATCAAGTCGCTATTCGGAAAATCAGAGCCCATCGATATCCTGACTGTTACCAACGAGCTCAAACAAAGGGGCGATTTGGAAATGGTGGGCGGGGCCTATTACATCTCAAAACTGACCAACCGCGTGGTTTCAGCGGCCAACATCGAGTTTCATGCCCGTATCATCCTCCAGAAATACATTCAACGTCAGCTGATTCTGATTTCATCCGAAATGATCCACGAGGCATTTGAAGACACCACCGACGTCTTTGACCTGCTGGACAAAGCAGAGAACAATCTCTTCCAAATCAACGAGAACAACCTGCGCAGAAGCTACGACTCGATGCAGGCATTGGTAAGCCGAGCCATCGCCGAGATACACAACGCCAAAGATGCCGATGACAAGTTGCGTGGCGTACCTTCGGGCTACACCGAACTCGACCGCATCACACAAGGATGGCAGAAGTCGGACCTCATCATCCTGGCCGCACGTCCCAGCATGGGTAAGACCGCCTTTGCCTTGAACCTGGCGCGCAATGCCGCTGTCGACTTCCACCGTCCCGTGGCGTTCTTCTCTTTGGAGATGTCGTCAGTGCAACTCGTCACCCGTCTGATCTCTACCGAGACCTCGCTTCCTGCCGACAAACTACGCAGCGGCAATTTGGAAGAATACGAATGGCAACAGCTGAACACCAAGGTCACCCCTTTGACTGACGCGCCTATCTTCATCGACGACACTCCCCAACTCTCCATCTTCGAGCTCCGCGCCAAATGTCGGCGTTTGAAGCAACAACACGACATCCAGATGATCTTCATCGACTACCTGCAGTTGATGACCGCCAAAGGCGACCGTGGCTTCAACCGCGAGCAGGAAATCAGTACCATCTCCCGTTCTCTCAAGAGTTTGGCCAAAGAGCTGGAAATTCCTGTGCTGGCACTCTCGCAATTGAGCCGTAGCGTGGAGCAACGCCCTGGCTCAAAGAAACCCATCCTGTCAGACCTTCGTGAGTCGGGTGCCATCGAGCAGGACGCCGACATGGTGATGTTCATCTATCGTCCTGAATACTACAAAAACGAAGCCGACACCGAAGACAAGCCCAAGGGCTACAGCATCATCGACATCGCCAAGCACCGTAACGGCAAGCTGGGCGAGGTGGAGCTCAGGTTTGTGGGACAATACGCTCGTTTCGAGGAATTCGAACAAGGCACCGATAACAGCGAATACAACAATCTTGTTCCCAACAGCCAATTTGAAAACCAGCCCGTTATCATGAGTTCCAAATGGAACGACGAAGATAACCTATCGGCATATCCGAGTGAAAACCCTGACCCAACCACTCCCTTCTAACCACCAACTGCAACAGCGATGAAAAAAGAAAGCAACAAAACACCCCATTCAAAGAGCAATCCATTGAAATTCAATGTCACCGAGCCGATGCAACTGATGGAATTCCTGATGAAAAAGTTGGACGGCATCAGTCGCAATAAAGTCAAGCGCATGCTAGCTAACAAGGTCATTTCGGTCGATGGCGAGCGCACCACCCAGTTCGACTTCGCCCTCAAGCCCGGCATGGTCGTCGGAATTGGCAAGCCAACGGCCAAGGAACGCTTCCGCAGCCCATGGCTAAGCATCGTTTATGAGGACAAGTACCTCCTCGTCATCGACAAGAAAGAGGGGCTACTCACCAATAGTCCCACCAAGGAGAAAGATACGGCGCAAAGCATTCTAAACGACTATTTCATCTACACCCAGCAGCGTTGTCGCGCCCACACCATCCATCGCCTCGACCGCGACACCAGTGGCCTGATGCTCTTTGCGAAAAGCAAGGAAGTGGCGTTGATGTTTGAAGAAGACTGGAAAAACACCGTCTACGACCGCCGTTATGTGGCCGTGGTGTGTGGATGCATGGAGAAAAAGGAAGGCGTGGTGAAGTCGTGGCTGAAGGACAACAAGGCCTTCATCACCTATTCCAGCCCAACCGACAATGGGGGCAAATATGCGGAGACCTATTACGAGACACTCTTTTCCAACGCGAGATATTCGTTGATTGAACTACAGTTGGAAACCGGCCGTAAGAACCAGATCCGCGTCCACATGGCCGACATCGGACACCCCGTGGTAGGCGACCCGAAATATGGCAAGACAGGCAATTCCGACGCCTACGACAACTCGCTGGGCCGCTTGTGCCTTCATGCCTACAAGCTCTGCTTCCACCACCCCATCAAGGATGAAGACATGGAGTTTGAGACACCCTTCCCAAAAGTGTTTGCCAAACCGTTCCCAGGGATGATGGACAAGCTGTAATTCTTTTACCTTAATTGATTGGCAACCACCTCCGCAATATCCTTAACTGCGACAGGTGATTTTCTCGCAAAGGTCTTCAGACACAACGGACATGCTGTCACAATCTCATCCGGATTGTTGAACATCAAATCGTTGACCGAGTTAGCCGTTATTTCATCGCGTTCCTGCTGAGTCAAATGGAAGCTGCCAAGACTTCCGCCGCAGCAGATGCTCAACTCCTTCTCTGACTTTGCCTTGCGCAAATGGCCAATGCTTTCGATCACCTCACGAGGCTCGTCATACACACCGAAGGCCCTTCCAAGCTCGCATGGGTCGTGATAGACGTAATTGATGTCATTCTTGTCGACTTTCAACTTGCCTTGCTTGACCAGTTCGTCAATGTATTGCGTATGATGCAGGATATCGATGCCTTCAAGTTGATACTCTTCCTTGAAAACCTTATAGCAAATCGGGCAGGATAGCACAAGTCGCTTGGCACCTGATTTCTTAATCAACTCGGTGTTTTTGGCAATCATGGCCTGGGCTTCTGCCGTCTTGCCGCTCAACAACATCGGTCGACCGCAGCAGATGCCACCATCCTGATCCATAAACTCGTACTTCTCCCCTGCCGCCTCCAAAATTTGCTTCATGGCGCGCATGATCTTTGGCGTGAGCTGGGTCATGCAGCCAGCGAAATAGAGGATTTTAGCATTTTCTTTCGTTTCTGCCGCCACATTTTCGAGATACGAATGGTCGCTTTTGATTTGATAAGGCACAGCTTCACGTTGGCTCATCTTGATGTCGCACGACTCGATGCTCACCGGACAAACTGCCACGCATTTCCCGCACTGCATACAGGTCTCGGCTATGCGTTGTGCCTCTTCCTTGTCACCATTTCTCAGTCGCTTCATGAAATAAGCCGAAGTGTTGCCGCTGTTTTTGTCGTTGACGCTCATAGGGCAGGCATCAATGCACAAGCCACAACTCGGGCAGGAATAAATCTGCGCCAAAGCATAGCCCTTGCGAGGCTCACGGGGCTTCAAACCTGCATGTCGCAACAGAATGAACAAAGCCTCCGTCGGGATGTGCATATAGCGCGTAAACGGCAGCATAAACATAAACGCCATCAAGTCAAGCGAATAGAGCCACCAAAACGCCATAATATCGCTCTTTTCCGCAATGAGGCGGAAGGGGAAAATGGTCCACAAGGCGAAACGAATCATATTGTCGGCAAACCCGAAGTGCATGATACGCTTCACCCTCACTATCTTCGAATGGATCTTCTTCACCACTGCAATCAGGATGCCACTGATGATCATCAAGAGGAAGAAATCCATAAGGATAGCGAAAACAGGTGTTTCTTCAGCAAAATACTTGAAGAAAATCGGATAATAGAAGTTGGGGAATATCCGCTCAATGCCTTGGAGATCAACGCCTTCAAGTGGTTTCAACGTGAACAGCATGATATGGCCGATCACGATAATCATGAACCAGCCAAAAGCGATGGCCGTGTGCATATAACCGAGGACTGGGTTACGTTTCCAAATCTTCACATGGAAGAGGCAGTCGCCAAACAGGTCGCGAATGTTGGCCCATGCCGTCTTGGGCGTAACCAGAGAGCGCCAAAACTTCTTTCTGTCGTCTTTCGGCAGCTGGCCGATGACGCGCAAAAGCCCCACCACACAATACGTCAGCACGAAAGCCATGCCGATTACGAAAGGGAGCACAAAAGGATGGAATATCTGTGAATTCATCGTGTAATGTCTAACAAAATCCTACGAATATTGATGCCGCGCGGGCAAACCAAAGTGCATTTGCCGCAGAGCATGCAACGTTGAATCATTTTCTTGGCCTCGTCTTCCTTGCCTCGCTGAAGCATCAGAAGAATGCGGCGGAAGCTCATCTCAGCGAACTGGCCCGCAGTGCAAGTAGCTGTACATGAGCCACATGCAATGCAGGTGTTGAGGTCAGGATTGGCCTGCTTCAGACGGCTGAAGGTCGAAAGGTCGACGTCGTCCATCTTGACATGTGAACTGGGTGACAAACTAAAACCGAAATCCATGGCTTACCTGTTGATATAATTGAACACTTCCACAGCTACGGCACGGGCCTCGGCAATGGTGTCGGGCAGCGACTTCGGCGCGGTGCAGGCACCAGCCACGAAGACGCCTTCTTGTGCGGTTTCGTTCATGCCCAAATACGTGTCCTTACTCTGCATGAA